>Ga0100399_1001096_pt1 | contig 19886 bp, 13 predicted proteins | sample CryGeymeta201523_FD_81545 | JGI IMG/M metagenome (GOLD analysis project Ga0100399, IMG submission 81545) | Groundwater microbial communities from Crystal Geyser aquifers in Utah, USA - Crystal Geyser metaG 2015-23 | ecosystem: Environmental > Aquatic > Deep subsurface > Groundwater | place: USA...
CGGGCTATAAACCATTTCATCAACATGTTACGCGAAATCATGGTTAAAACTCCCTGCCCCGAAAAACGCAAAGCAAAGAACAGCAATATTAAAACGGTGATGGCAAACGGGACGTAAATTGCAATGTTGTTTTCGTTTACAAAAAGATGAATAATCCGGTCTGACTGGCTTAATAAAATTAAAACAATGGCAAGAATAACGGAAATTGCCATTCCCACCCAGCGCGCGCCATATTTATCGTACATTTTGCCTGCATAAGTCAGCAGCAACGAACTGGTAATGGTACCAATCATATAGGCAACACTAATTTGATTGCGGCTAATGTGAATATTTTCAAGCAGATAATCGGTAAAAGTTGCAATGCCCATGGTTTGCCCGGGAGCGCTTGCCAAAACGCCAACTGTTGCGGCAAATAAAATTACCCAACCATAAAAAAATGGTACTTTTTCAGGTTGAAAAGGAAAATTATTCCATCGCTTTTTGATGTTCATCTGCTGATTTTTCGCAAAGCTACCCGAAAACTTATTCCTTTGAAATTAAATCAGAAAGAAAAGTGAGATTACAGGATAAATTAACCCTCTCCTTTACACCGGCGCTTTAGCCCGGTGGATGTCGCTTTAGCTTATTCTCTGGCTTTAGCATTTAATCCCTTTTAATGGCTAAAGCCGGTTTTTCTGCGAGTCAACTCTGGTCACCGGGCTAAAGCCACGGTGCTAAATGTCCCTTTTCTGCTGTTTCTTTTAACACTTTGTTGTATTCTTCCTTCGAAATTTTTTCGGCTTTATAACCTTTCTTTTCAATGGCTTTGGCAAAACCGTCGCAGGTGTTTTTACCATCCTTGTATTCAATCAGGATGGTGTTCGAAACATGATCAACTTTTAAATCTTTCACACCCTTTTCGAATTTAAGATGTTCAGTAAGCGTTTTTTCACAATTGGCACAATCCATACTCGATTTATAACAAACCACTTTATTTTCTGTTTTTTGCGCAACTGTAACAAAAGTCACCCCAAGAACTAAAACCAAAAGAACTACTAAATTTTTCATATTTTTAATTTTTAATTTCTCATTTTTAATTTTTAATTTTTAATTATCTACTCAGTTGTAATTCAACAAAAAACGAACTCCCAGATAAATTTTACGACCAACAACCGGCCCCCAGATATTCGTAGTGTCAAATCCGAGACTGTAAGGATTATCAGCCCCTTCAATTGGATTTGGCTGTTTGAAATTGGTGATGTTTTCAGGCCCCAGATAAACATTCCAGTACCTGAAATACTTGGTAACCTGTACATTCATAACTGTATAGGGCTGAAACTCAAAATAATTTCCCGAAATGTCAACCAAATCCTGCCAAGCCTCGTGAGGTCGCGGAATTCTGCCGCCACCGTTAAACTGAACCGTATAATCGAACATCCATTTTTTCAGGTTGGTCGAATAATTCAGGTTGATTAAACCTTTGTACCGGCTGTTCAAGGGCACATCCTTTAATACTCCGCCAATGGTTTGTTTTGTATCGTTTAAGCGGTAAGCCAGCAAAACATCGAGTCTTTCAACAGGCTGATATCGAACATCGAACTGGAGACTGTTCGCATAAGATTTTCCTGACAAAGGAGATAAAATAACAAAATCGGTTGACGATTCGCGGTCAACCACCAGTTGCGACTGAAAATCGGTTCTAAAAAATTCGGTATTAATTTGCAATTCCCTTCCCCAAAGTGTGTAATCCTGAACAAGACTGAATCCATAATTCCAGGCCTTTTCCTGCATGTTTTTATCCTGCCACTGCAACTGCCGGTAACTGGCAAGCAAATAATTGTTTTCGGTGATAATGTTTGCTGTGCGGTAACCTTTTCCGGCATTGGCCCTCAACGTAATATGATGGTTCATTTTTTACCGGACATGCATTCGGGGGGTTACAAATGTCCCAAACATATTATGCGAATCGGCCCTGATTCCAGCCATAAAAGTCAGGTTTTCAATAGGTTATAGCGTGTATTCTGCAAAAACTCCCGGTACATTTTCAACCCTGTCCAGATTGATGTTATACAAGTTTTCAGAAAAATTATCGTGCATAAAATTTACACCGGCATTTAACGAGTGAACTGCTTTTTCGCCCAAATCGCGGGTTAAAATTATGCTCCCGTAAAACCTTGTTTCTGAGGCATCGTAATTTGCCAGTCCATAAAATGAATTGGTTTTGTGCCCGGTGAAATTGGTCAAAATGGCAAGTGCGGTGCGCTGATCCTGCGAAACTATTCCAGATTTCATGAAACCTGTAATCCGGTTTGTTTTAATGCTGATTCCATAAGGATTTGAAACCGACTGAGTCATTCCGTCTTCAAAATCAACCTGTCCACCAATCCTGTCTTCAGCAAGAATATTAATTCCGGCCTGGGCCATAAAACCCTTGTAATTCGTGAATTTCCAGCGGTTCGAAATCTGCAGTTGTTTCGATAGCGGGTCGTCTAAAAATCCATCGTGGTTATCGTCATTCCGCATTGTTTGACCCGAAGCATGAACCAGCAGTCCGGTGGAAAGCATGTCTTTGTAAACTTTCAGATTGGTATTTGCATTGAACTCCATTTTCCCATGATGGTTTGAGTATGCATTCAAAAACAGTTTTTCTCCCGAATCGGGTTTTTTAATTTCAGCGTTAATCTGACCAGCAATAGATTCGTAACCACTTATAGCAGAGGAAGCTCCTTTTGAAACCTGTATTGATTCCATCCACGGACCGGGAATATATGTTAATCCGATTTTTCGGATTGGATGAGTTGGGATTGGGTGCTTCGCAAATTTTCAAGTGATTGATTCAGTTCGCTGGTCCTTTCTTTTACTTTTTGTTCGAGGTTTGAGTAAAGATCCCTGAACCGATAGGCCATAAAAGCGGTAAGCCCTAATGGAAGAAAGGCATATCCAATGAAGATCAGAATTCTGATAAACACATCAAGATTATATTTTTGAAATAACTGGCTATAAATATAATATGCAGCAGTACTTAAAACTATACCAAAAAAAGCTGCTGCTACAAACCAAACGCCCTTTTGTTTATTCCATCGGGAATAGGATTTTTTAAACCTGTAGATTTGAAATACATCCAGTCGCTGTCATCAAAATCCGGTTCGGCCCAGTTAAAATCATCACCCGGATGAAAACGCCAGCCTTCCCGGTTGCCAAGTTCAATAAAACCACGGTTATTAAATAATGAATTGCTTGCAACAAAAATTAATTCATTTTGAAAATACTCCTTCTGAATTCGGACACTATCCAGTTCTGGTTCCTGTGCCATTAAAATAATCGGGATTAAAAGCAATACGAAAATCAGGTGTTTCATTTTTTATTTGTATTAGGTTACAGGTACTTCAATGGTAAATATTGTTCCTTCTCCCTCCTTCGTTTCCACCCTCAATTCCCCTCCATGCGCTTTCGCAATATCATAGCTCAAACTCAATCCAAGCCCAGTTCCTTGCCCGGTGGGTTTGGTAGTGAAAAAGGGGTGGTAGATTTTATCGAGGATGTTAGGTGGTATGCCGTGGCCGTTATCCTTAACGGAAATTTGGATTCTATCGTCGAGTTTTATTGTTGACACTGCGACCAGCGGCTGATAACTTTTCCAAAGTTCTGAACTTTGGAAAAGTTTGCTTTGCTCTGTGACTGCGTAAAACGCGTTATTGATGAGGTTTAATAAAACCCTCCCAATATCCTGCGGAATAACATTTATTTTTGGAAGATTGGGTTCGAAATCAGTTTTAAAGTCTGCATTGAACGATTTGTCTTTAGCCCGCAAACCGTGGTAAGCCAGCCGTAAATATTCATCAGCCAAAGCGTTAATATCAGTTGGTTCTTTTTGCCCTGAACTGGTTCGCGAATGTTGTAACATTCCTTTTACAATATCTGCGGCGCGTTTGCCGTGGTGATTGATTTTTTCGAGGTTTTGTTCAACATCGCCTGCAATTTCTTTTGCCAGTTGCCAATTGCCAACTGCCAACTCTTCATTCATTTCGACAATCAGCTCTTTACTCAGTTCGCTGAAATTATTGACAAAATTCAGCGGGTTCTGGATTTCATGGGCAATACCGGCAGTAACTTCACCAAGCGATGCCATTTTTTCTGATTGAATCAATTGGTTTTGAGTGGCCTTTAGCTTTAATATAGTTTTGTTAAGCGCTTCATTCTTAATTGCTATCACTCTGTTTTGCTCATCAAGCGCCAGCATATTCTCTGTAATTTCATTTCTGGCATTTTCAATGAGGAGCTTTTTTTGTTCCAATTCAGATATGGTATTGTTCAACACATTGGTAATTGCGTTTTTGTCCATAAGAGTGCGCAAATACTTGAATTCCGCGATCTCCAGTTGCTTTTTTACCGATTTAATTTCCTTTAATAAAAGTAGTCTATCCTCCTCAGATATATCTAGTTTCATTATCAATTTCACCAATGCTTCCAAAATATATTAGTTTTTCTCCTTTAAAATTACCATCGAACATGTTTCATTGTGAAAATCACAGAAACTATTTTTTGAATGGCCTATTTCTCCGTAAGTAAAAAACCCAATCAAAGGTTTATCCCAAATTGCACGGATTTGTTCTGCCTCAGTACTGGTCATTGGCCCCAAAGCCAAATGCCTGGCTTTACAAGAAAACATAATTATTGCGTCGGCTGCAGGTATGGTAGTTTTTAAGCTGGAAATTTCATTGGTAGTATTGTCAACTAACTCAAAGCCCGGAGGTACAGAAAACTTTACTTTGGATCCTTGAGGAATGCCACCGCCAAATATCAAAGACCTATTTTCACCATCGGCCATCATGGGTGACCTTAAAACTACATTGCCGTTTTCCTTGGTCAATTGCAACGGATATTGAGCAAAATTCATTGCAACCACTTCCGGGCGGTTGTCCACATATCCCTTAAATTCAAAATACTTAATAAAAACATCAACAGCAGGCTCATCGTCTATCGTATATACTACATTGCCCTCTGATTTTGTGATTGTTTTTTCAATGCCAATACTGTCCCAACCACTTGTGGCAAGTCCCTGCACATTGATCTTATCCCCATCAATAATCAAACAGAGAATCGCATTGGAATATTCCCCTTCGGCACTAAATACAAAAGTAGCTTTCATTGTCAAATCATCGCCTGCAAGTCCGCCATACAAAGGTATATCCGGGGCTGTATCACATACTCCCTTTACTATATGTTCGCCATCGATAGTAAGTCCACTTGATACAACAATGAGCGAAGGATGGTGATATGTCTTTTGGGCAATATCGGCCAGGTTTGAGCATGCTTCGTATGTGGAACTGTGTGTGGTATCCTGCATTAACAAGCGATAATGCGCCTTTTTTATATCCAAAAGCATGACAACAATCGATTTTTCCGTCACCTCATTGTCCAGAATTTCTCCGGCAGTAGTAGCCCCAAAAATATCCACATTTTGTGCTGAAAAGAAGGCGATTAATTCATTTCTATCTTGCACAACAGAGCAAAATACAATGGCCAATGTAGGCTTAAAACCATCTTCAGTAACAGCCTGGAATTTGGTTTTTATTTCTTCTGTTTGATATCCAAAAATATTCTTTGCTAACATTTTGTTTGATGAATTTAGTGATGATTATTAATAAATATTATCCTGAGTATTTCTTTGTTCCAGAGATAGTTTACTAATAACCCTGGTCATTATTTCCATAATGGTTGGTAAAAAGGATCCTGCAACTGTATTAGATAACCAGGGATTCATAATGGTAGATATCAGAAAATTGATGGCAGTTTCATCGTCGCCTTCCACTTGCAACCTGGTGCGCAGGTTATTCATAAAAGCGGTACCATAGTCTTTCTGAGTGAATGACGAAGAGGTGACAACCAACTCTGTATCCTCAACATTTTTCTTTTCCGGAGAGAAACTATAGGCCAGATATGCTGCATTATTGAGTTTGTTTAACTTATTGATGTCATTATTTGGTGTGCCATCGGCATTATAAAAATTAAACATATATGTAATGATGGTTTGGTCGCCACCCAGTTCTTTGAATAACGCAAATGCTTCTGCATCTTCCTGCAGGGTGATGTTGTCAACATTTACTATTCTGTCTCTTATAAATTCATATTGTGCCTGCACCTGAGCCGGTGACTGACCCATTTGGATAGCAGGAATTGGCACCATCGGTACAAAGAAAAATGGCAGATTTGGTATAATGTTTAATATTGACATAGCCGCATAAAATCTTTTTGCGCTAAACATGCACTCACTCAACAGTTTGCCATAACCATCTACATTAGGTCTGATAATTTTATGGCTAAAGTAAACTGCAGCAGCGGCAGCTCCCGGTTTTGAACCTTCCACTCCGTAAACACCAACCGTTGGGTCAATGCCACCATGATAGACAACAGGAGCTGTAAAGGAAACAAGATTACGCATGGCAGAGTTTCTATAACACAAGCCACCGGCAGGATACGGCACATAGCCCGCTTTGTGCGGATCGATGGTAATAGAATCGGCATACTGCAAACTGTTGTATTGCTTGATTACGTAATTACTCATTGGTAGTTTCCCAGCTTCTGATGCCGACAGTTTTTGAAATTTCGAGGGATTGGTTTGATCGCTGCTGATGAGCATGGTATTAAAATAGCCACCCCATGCTGCATCCGCATGGATGGTAAACTCCATGCCCAATGCCCTGTATTTGTCTCTCAATGCCACGATGTCATGCAAGGGATCAACAGCGCTTTCTTCAGTAGTTCCCATGACTGCTACAACTGAATATACCGGGGTTTTGGTTTTATAGCATTGTATCAATTTGTTTTCCAAATCCACCAAATCCATTCGTGCCCGTATTGTGGTAGTAACTGCCCACATGTTATTGGCCCCTATGCCCAAAATAGCTGCACCCTTTGGCCAGGAATAGTGTTTTGTTGATGGACCCATTGCCACCGGTGCATTTTTTAAATCCGGCACATACTCATTCATAATATCATAAAGTCCAATGTTTTGAATCAAATAACCGGCCACCAATGTGCTAAACACTTCAACTGTAATTGCTGAGCTGGTTTGTGTTTCTATTTGTTGTGGAATGTTGAGGATTTCGTCGATTGGTAAGTTTAAAAGAGCCCAGTTATCCAATTCAACCAGTGTCGCCTTTTGGCCATTCAGCAAAGTGACCGTAAAATTTTTGGCTGCCGCCAGTGCGGGTTCATTCATAATGGCAGCCTTGGTGCTAATAGGGTAGAACTTCATGTTTCTTGCCATCCAAAGACCCTCGAGATTCGCCACGGAGCCGTCACAAGTGATGTGGCCCCACCCGGCAACTTCATTTTGGGTTGAAGGTGGTGGCCCTCCCAATATTGGGGGCACCTGAATTGGATTTATTGTGTACCCCAATAATTTACACAATTCATTGCCCACAAGCATTTCCAAATAAGTAGTAACGGGCGATGCTTCTACCGCCACGTTATTTTGGTTATACAACAATGCCGCGAAGTAGCCCAAAATTCCGGGCACATTGGTATCCCACAACATATGGCCTATGGTGCGCGGACTAAAAAAAGTACCGCTTTTTGTCAACTCTTCAACAAGGTTAACATATTCCATTCGCATAAAATCGATGGTTGCCTGAAACCCAGCGCTGTCTTGAATTTCCTTGTTTACATAATCCGGATCATCAGGGAAAAAATTCTTTCTGCAATCTACATTTCCCTCCACGGCTACCAGCAACAATTCTATTAAATATTTTGCATTTATGCCTTTTGAGCTGAGGAAAAGTGCTTCCAATGTTTCACCGCCATCACCATCAAGAGATAATTTATGAATATCTTTTTGTGTGGCGTAGTAATTTTGCAAGTGGTTGATGAGGTCTTGTCTGAGTTGAACCTTAGGATGTATCATTTTTATAATTTTAAAAGTTAATTATTATTTAAGAATGTCTTTTCCTTCGGAAGCTTGAATGATTTCTGTTCTGTCGTAATAAGTATAACATCTGTCTATTAAGTTCTCATCATTAAAATGAAAGGTGCAGTTCATACGGAGACCTGCATTTCTTCCATTTATGACCATGTCATTATTAAACCAGCTGAATACCCAATTTCCGGTAAGCCCGGCATAATTTGGTGTTTTCAGAGCCACAACCGGAACATCATTTTCCTCGGTAATGGTAATTGAGGTAATTCCCGAGGTGGCCCTCCAATTTTTCCACCATTCCAGAACATTTGTTTTTCCGGTTAATTTGGTACGCGTGACATCGTTTCCATTGGGGAAAAAATATTCCACATCATCACTTAATAATTCTCCCCAGGCATCATAGTCAAAATTTGCAAAAAGTTGTAAGCTGTTTGCAGCAATCATAGTATAGATAGTATTGCCTATTAAATAATTTGTATCAGGCATTTGTTGGTTATCGACTATGGCTTCAGAAGGGATTTTAGCACTCTTTTTCTGTACACACGCGAAAAATGAACAACTTAAAATCCCCCCACAAATGATTATTTGTAATGAAAATAATACTTTTTGTTTCACAAATACTTTCATAATAAAAATACACCTTTAGTTTATTGCAAATTAGACTAAAAAAATGATAATTAAAAGACTTGCAGGTATTATTTAAGCCCAAAAGAAAAAAAACGGTAAAATACACTATCTTAAGTATATAATTTTATTGTAAATGTTGATCTTGTCTGTCCGGCAGGCAGTCCTTCGAATTCATTTCCTGTCTTGTTGGCAGACAGAGATTCAACAGTAATTTCACCACCATGAGCCTTCACAATATCATAACTCAAACTCAACCCCAATCCCGTTCCCTGCCCGGTTGGTTTTGTGGTGAAGAAGGGTTGGAAGATTTTATCGACGATGGAGGAGGGAATGCCGGGGCCGTTATCCTTAACACTAATCAAACAAGCCCCCCTCATTCCCCCCGAAGGGGGGAGGTAAGAAGTCTTCACAATGACCATCGGTTTATGAATGTAATTCGGGTCTTTGAACCCCCCTTCGGGGGGCAGGGGGGCCGCGTAGAATGCATTATTGATGAGGTTGAGCAAAACCCTCCCAATATCCTGCGGAATAATGTTAATTTTGGGAAGGTTGGGATCAAACTCGGTTTTAAAGTCTGCGTTGAAAGATTTGTCCTTTGCGCGCAGTCCGTGGTATGAAAGGCGTAAATATTCATCGGTGAGAGCGTTAATGTCGGTTGGTTCTTTTATTCCATTACTGGTTCGGCTGTGTTGCAACATACCTTTAACAATATCTGAGGCGCGTTTACCGTGGTGGTTGATTTTTTCGAGGTTTTGCTTGATATCTGAAAGAATCTCGGATACCAGATTCTCGTCTCTGGATTCTGGATTCTTGGCCCTTTCTTCTTCAACTTCCACAATCAATTCATTGCTAACTTCTGAAAAGTTGTTGACGAAATTGAGTGGGTTTTGTATTTCATGTGCAATACCGGCAGTCAACTCTCCTAAGCTTGCCATTTTCTCAGATTGGATAAGTTGGGCTTGGGTGGATTTAAGATTTGTAAGAGTTGACTCTAAAATTTTATTTGCTTTATGCTTTTGCCGATTGTTTCGGAAAAGAATAAAGGCAACCAATAGGAAACCACTTAAACCAGTTAACAAAGCATACTGTTTCACCTTATTTTTATATGCTGTTGTTACTGCTTCAATTTCATAATCACGTTCTTTTTGATCAAAATCGGTTATACTTTTTAATGCATATTTTTTACCCTGGTTGTACAAGTCTTTTTCAGCAGCTATTGCGATTCTGCTATAATGAAGTGCTCCTTTAGTATCTGTTGATTCATAGAATTCCGATAAGAACATACCGACCTCAATAATTTCATTATAGTAGTTCCCTTCCATAGCATTGGCGAGTCCCTGTTTCGCGTAATATACTGACGAATCAAGCTGGCTGTTCTGTTTGTATAATTTTGCTAAACTAAGGTTTGCTATAGCTGCAACCTTGGTATTGTTTTGCTTATAAGAATTTTCCAGTCCGTCTTTCAAATATTTTAATGCCAATTGCTTGTTTCCCCGTTGCAAATACACCAAACCCAGGGAATGCAAAGTCCAGGGAATGATGTCAGAATTATATTTTCTTTCGTATTCCTCAGCCAGGTGGCCATAATAAAGCGCTGAATCCAGTTGGTTCAATCCTAAATAGGCTTGAAGAAGATTTGATTGCCCGATATCATAGAGGTAGTTATTATTTACCGCCTTGCAAAATTCCATTGATTGGCGGTAATAGGAGATGCATTTTGAATATTCTTTCATATCCAGGTAAATGTTTCCTATACGGTCGAAGGCCGTGGCTTTTAGAAATATGAAATTGTATTTTTCCGAAATCTGCAACCCTTTTAGAGACAGTTCCATTGATTTTGGGTAATCACCCATATTGTAAATCGCCAGGGCCAAATCAAGCAAGGCGTTCGCCTCGCCTTTCGGATATTTTATTTGTCGTGAAAGATCAAGTGCTTTTTGGCCATAAAACAGGGCAGAATCTGAATTTGTAGCTGAATACAAATTACAAATCTTAGACATGGTTAATACCCTAATTGTATCTTGATGATTGAAATAAAAAAGCAGCCTTTTATAAATATCAGTATTTGTATAATGCAGCTGTTCACCAAGGCTCTCTGCCACTTGAAAATAGTGTAATGAAGAATTCTGGTTTCGGTTCCCGTAAAAATGAATGCCTAACTCTGCTGCGATCGTCATTCGGACTGTATCATTCTTAGTTTTTGACAGTTGTTCCTGCAGTTTCTCAGCATAATGGTCCTGGCAAAAAGCAGGGTTGTATAAAAAAGTAAGAAGAAATGCGATTGTGTAATTTCTCATCCCGGATTTTTTATAAATGGTAACTTAATAATAAATTCTGAACCTTCTCCCCCTGTGGTTTTCACTTTCAACTCCCCACCGTGTGCTTTCACAATATCGTAAATTGTCTGAACCATGATTTACTGGATTTAATGATTAGCTTGATTTAATAATTTGGGATTTGAATAATAAACTCCGAACCTTCTCCTTCGGTACTTTGCACTTTTAATTCTCCTCCATGCGCTTTCACAATATCGTAGCTCAAACTCAATCCCAGCCCGGTTCCCTGGCCGGTTGGTTTGGTGGTGAAAAAGGGTTGGAAGATTTTATCGATGATATTTTTATTAATTCCTGGACCATTGTCTTTCACACTTATTCTCACCCCCAAACCCCCTGAAGGGGACTTTGAAGAAGTTGTACTAACCATGACCATTGGTTTATAGTCAGTTTGGGAGTTCTTAACTCCCCCTTCAGAGGGCTGGGGGGTAGTTTCCTTTGCCTTTTTGTCCACAACATAAAACGCATTATTTATCAAATTCAACAGCACCCTTCCAATGTCCTGTGGAATAACATTTATTTTCGGTAGCGATTCATCAAAATCCGTTTTAAAATCGGCATTAAATGATTTGTCTTTTGCCTTCATTCCGTGGTAGGCAAGACGCAAATATTCATCAGCCAAAGCGTTAATATCGGTTAGTTGTTTTATTCCATTGCTACTCCGCGAGTGTTGCAACATTCCTTTTACAATGGCATCGGCACGTTTGCCGTGGTGGTTGATTTTTTGCTCGTTGTCAATTACATCTTTCACAAGAAGTTTTACTTCAACTAAATTTCCTTTTTCAATCTCCTCATTCATTTCCTCCAGTAATTCCTGATTTACCTCCGAGAAATTATTCACAAAGTTTAAAGGATTCTGAATTTCGTGTGCAATTCCGGCAGTTAATTCGCCGAGGCTGGCCATTTTTTCGGATTGGATGAGTTGGGCCTGGGTGGCTTTTAAATGGGTAAGCGTGGTTTCGACTTTCTTTTTTTGTTCCTGAAGCAGGGCATTTGCCTTTTGTTTGTTTTTAATGTTTCGGTAGAACATATACAATAATACAAATGTTGTAAATAAAATACCGGCAATGGTTATTAACAGCCATAGCTGGTTTTGTTTTTGCTGATTGAGCAGATCCACTTCAATTTGCTTTTGAGAAACCTCGAAATCAGTGCGAAGATTAGCCATACTCTGCACAGTTTTGATGTTATTTATACTGTCTCTGTAAATGATGTAATTTTTGTAGTATTTATAAGATTCTGCAGGATTTCCGGATCGTTCATAAAGTTCTGAAAGTTTCAGACTGGCATCCCGGATTTGTTCTTTCAGCCCATATTGTTGGGCAAGTGTCAGGCTTTTTATTGCATAATTGATTGCAGCACGTTCATCTCCTTTTCCAATATAAATATCGGCCATTGAAATAAGATAAACACAGATGGGATAATAATCTTCCAGATCTTCCAATATTTGAATAGCTTCCTTGATATTCTTTTCAGCAAGATTGCTTTCTCCGGTATTGGCGTAAACCATTCCGATATTACCAATGCTGTAGGCCTTCCCGATTAAGTAATTTAGCTTTTCAAATATGATTCCCGATTCTGTGAAATACATATAAGCAGTATCGTAAATTTGACTATTCATAAATTCTTCCCCGGCATTTAAAATGAAGGAGGCTAAAGCAACAGAGTCATTTGATTCTCTTAGGATAGCAATTGCTTTATTATAATAGAGCCTTGCATTGGGATGATTATTTGAAATAGAGTATATATCGGCAATGGCGCCATAGGCATTTCCTTCACCCCCCGCATTATTTTCTAATCGGGCAGTTTCTGCACTTTTCATATAGGCATCCAGCGCTTCTTCCAAATCGCCAAATAATCTTTTTTTGTTTCCTTTCTGAAAATAACCGCTATGCAGGAATTTATTATTTTCTGTTTTTATGGACAGGTTTATTAATTCCTCCGCATATTTTAACGACAAATTCAAATCCTTTACCTCATTGAAGGATAATTGCCTTAGCAATTCCAACCTGTCCGTATCATTTAGCATACCCTCATTATAAATGATTCTCAGGCTGTCTGCCACTCTTTGATCCTGGCTGTAAACAGCAGGAAGAATAAGACACAGAAAACTTATCAGTAAAAAATAGCCTTTTACTTTAAACAACATGGAAATATGATATAAATAAATTTACCTGGAAAGAACCTGAATCCTTGGGTCTATTGTTTTAATTACCGGATTATTATTGGTTCCTACATTGCAGCTAATATCATAGTCCCATGCACCTTCAACGGTTCCATTAATAGTCCCTCTAAAGTTCACTCCATTTTCACGGGGTGGATTCGACCAAAAATTTTCAGTCGATACAGGTGAAGTAGATTTAGCTGTAACATTTGTAACAGTCTTAACCCCGCTGCCCGGGTGCCAGTTGATTTGTTCACTGCGACTTGCATTAGTATGTCCGTTATCGGACAATATTAATTCCAAACCATCATAAGTAACTGTAATTGTTGCCATACTTTTATCTTATTAAATTAAAATGAATAATTATTTTGAATATATTTTTCTTCTTCCACTTATTACGAAATCGAATTTTTAAACCCAATGAAATGTAAACAAATTTAAACCCAAATACAAATACTCCCAACGTACTTCGATAGCTATCCCGCCATGCTTATGCCGGCAATATGATTGTAAATTCAGTTCCCTCACCCTCTTTTGTCTCAACCTTTATTTCCCCGCCATGCGCTTTTACAATATCATACGTCAACGATAAACCCAACCCGGTTCCCTGCCCGGTGGGTTTTGTGGTGAAAAATGGTTGGAAGATTTTGTCCAAAACTTTTTGTGGGATGCCCGAACCATTATCATGAACAGAAATCAAAGCCATAGCCCCCCTGCCCCCCGAAGGGGGGGTCAAAGAAGTCCGTACGGTTACAGTTGGTTCATAAATCCCCCCTTCGGGGGGTGGGGGGGCTTGTTTCTTTTTTTCATCAACCACATAAAATGCATTGGTAATCAGGTTGAGGATCACCCGTCCGATATCCTGTGGAACAATGTTAATATCTCCAATAGATTGGTCAAAATCGGTTTTCATGGATGCGTTGAATGATTTGTCTTTTGCCCGAAGTCCGTGATAACTCAATCTCAGATATTCATCGGCCAACGCGTTAATATCAGTTGGTTCTTTTTGACCCGAACTGGTACGGCTGTGTTGCAACATACCTTTTACAATGGCTTCCGCCCGTTTGCCGTGGTGGTTTATTTTTTGTTCGTTGTCAATTACATCTTTTACAATCAGTTTTACTTGTTCCAGATTTCCTTTTTCAATCTCCTCATTCATTTCCTCTAATAATTCCTGATTTACGTCCGAAAAGTTATTGACGAAGTTCAACGGATTTTGTATTTCGTGCGCAATTCCGGCGGTGAGTTCACCAAGCGAAGCCATTTTTTCGGACTGGATAAGTTGTGCTTGTGTGGCTTTGAGTTCGGTGTAAGCTTTTTCAATCTCTTTTGCCTGTGCCAGTTCTCTTTGCTGGGTTTTTTGGCGTTCTATTTCAACGATTCTTCGCCGCTGGTAACGGTCGAATCCGAACACGCCGGCAACAATCAACAGTCCATAAATACAATAAGCCCACCATTTCCGGTACCACGGTGGCATAATGATAATGTCAATTTTTCTTTCGGCCCAGGCCCCGTAACCGTTTACAGCTTTAACATGAAAAGTGTATTTGCCGGGAGGAATATTAAAGTAATAAGCCTTTTGTTCTGAATTTGCTTTTATCCAGTCCTTATCGAAGTTTTCCAAATAGTAAATTACCCTGTTTTCTTCGGGGTTGGCATAATCGATTACAGCAAAATTGAATGAAAAAACATTCTGATTAAAATTCAGCTTTATTTCTTCGGCTTTTGAAAGGCTCTCTTTCAAAGGACTACCCTTGCCCTCTTTTATATCCTTGTCGGCAATTTGAAATCCTTTAATAATAATTTCCGGCGGTTTTATATTATTTATTAATTCTTTTGGATTGAACACATAATAACCAGTTTGATTACCAATATAAATATCACCGTTTGGTCCTTTGTAAGCAGAACCATAGGTTAATGAATTTTCGTTAATTCCAAAGTTTTTTCCAAATAAACTGGTTTCATTTCGCTGGGGATTTATTCTCACAATTCCCAAAGCAGTGCCCAGCCATAGATTTTTTCCGTTATCTTCAACTAAGCCAATAACATTTTGCAAATTCACTGTGATATCTGAATCAGCATGTCGGATAAAGTTATCAATATCGCTGTCATATTTATAAAGTCCATCGGTTCCTCCGGCCCATAAAACTCCTTCCGAATCTTCAAGTAAGCACATTATTCCGGTGCCTTTGATGTAGTTTTTAAAAGTTTTGGTTTCGCGGTCAAATAATATTATTCCCGACTGGTTCCAGCTTCCAATCCAAAGTTTACCCGATTTATCTTCAAGAATGGAAGTTATCAGGTTTTTTGCCCAGTAAGCAGTGTCTTCGGGATAAAGATAAAACCGCTCAAAAACTCCCGTTTCCCGGTGCATGAGGTTCCATCCCCGTGAAGTTGCAATCCATAAATTGTTCCGGCTGTCCTCGTAAATTTCTGTAATATCATTGCTGCTCAGGCTGTTGATATTTGTGTTGTCGTGTTTATAATTCACAAACCTGTCGTTTTTACTATCCCAACGGAACAATCCATTTCTGGTTCCAACCCAAAAGTTGCCTGATTTATCTTCCCGCATTGCAAAAATTGTATTGTATTCAGTTTTTGCAGGATTTAATTCGTTTTTATACCGTTTTGTAATTTCGGTTTTTTTATCGGTTCTTATCAGTTCATGGTCTGTACCAATCCATAAAGTTCCTTGAGAATCAAAATATATAGTCGAAACCGCATCTGGTTCTTTTGAAATTATGGCATTTGGAATGTCGCGGTGTAAAGGATTAATCCGGTAAATATTGCCCTGAGTTCCACCTATCCAAAAGATTCCGTCGCGTGATGAAAATGCTGTCCATGCCCCGTTATCTGTAAAACCCGTTGTAGGATTTTGTGTTCCCTGGAAATGCGAAATTTTACCAACCTGCGGATTGTAGTAATAAATTCCTGCATCAACAGTTCCAAACCAGTAACTCCCGGTAACATCCTGTGTAAAAAAAGTAATATGTTCGTATATTGGGGTTTGAGGCGTAACGGGCGGTCCGCTTAACTTTTCCGGATTTGAGGGATCGTATAAAATACGTTCAAAAGTACCGTCCTGCTGGTTCATTTTATGTAGTCCATTTATTGCGGTACCAATCCATAAAACTCCTTCGTTATCTTCGAAAATGGCGCTTATTTTATTGTTTATGAGGCTATTTTCGTTGTTTGAGTCGTGAAGGAAGCGGGTAAATGTTCCGGTTTTTTTATCCATCCGGTTTAGTCCGCCATCTTCGGGAGTGCCACCATTATCGACATACGGACTGCCTGTGCCTATCCAAAGTGTACCCTGTTTATCTTCGTAAATTACTCGAACCTGATTATTGCTAAGTGTTGCCTGATTATTTGCATCATGCCGGAAATGCAAGAATTTATTGGTTTTCGCGTCAAACTGATCAAGTCCCTGGTGAGTTCCTATCCACAATGTTCCCTCTTTATCCCTGTGAATTGAAGTAACCGTATCATTGGCAAGGCTTTCAGGATTGTTTGGGTCATGTTTAAAATGGGTAAAGATTCCGGTTGCAGGATTAAAATATTCAAGCCCTTGCCCCAGGGTGCCAATCCATATATTACCATCGGTATCGGTATAAATGCTTTCCAAAAAATTGCTTGATAATGAATTTGGATTTAAAGGATTGTTTTTAAATGAAGTCAGTTGATTGCCGTCATAACTATGCAATCCGGTTTTAGTAGAGAACCACATAAAACCCATATTATCCCGGGTAATTCCAGTTGAAAAATCAAATGTTTTCCCCTCTGGCAGGGGAACTTTGTTAAACGTAACCTGCTGGCCTGATAACGGATAGAATGCCATTAAAAGAAGCAGAAACAGGGTTGTGGTTAAAAGTGGAAGCTGCCTTTTCATTTAATTTATTTTTATAATAATATGACAAGAAGAACTGTTTTTTGTTTTTATAATCAGTTAATTACTTTAAAATGAATTCAGTTGCCACTCCATTAATTTATTGGGATTTGAATTATAAACTCCGTTCCAGTTCCCCGTCCGACCACCTGCCCGACTGAGTCATTCAGGCGGGAGTCATTCGGACGGGCCTCCATCGTCTCCACTTTTAATTCGCCTCCATGCGCTTTCACAATATCGTAACTCAAACTCAATCCCAACCCGGTTCCTTGTCCTGTTGGTTTTGTGGTAAAAAAGGGTTGGAAGATCTTATCTTTAATTTCCAAAGGAATTCCGGGGCCATTATCCTTAACAGAAATTTGGATTCTGTCGTCGAGTTTTATTGTTGACACTGCGACCAGGGGTTGATAACTTTTCCAAAGTTCAGAACTTTGGAAAAGTTTGCTTTGCTCTGTGACTGCATAAAACGCATTGTTTATCAAATTCAGTAATACCCTCCCAATATCCTGCGGAATTACATTTATTTTAGGAAGTGTTTCATCAAATTCGGTTTTAAAATCAGCATTAAACGATTTGTCCTTTGCCCGTAATCCGTGGTAAGCCAGCCGTAAATATTCATCAGCCAAAGCGTTGATGTCGGTTGGTTCTTTCTGCCTTGAACTGGTTCGCGAATGTTGCAACATTCCTTTTACAATATCTGCGGCGCGTTTGCCGTGGTGGTTAATTTTGTCGAGGTTTTGTTTGATATCATCAGTTAATTCGGTTACAAGTTGCAGGTTACCGGTTGCAAGTTCTTCTTTCATTTCATCAATTAATTCACCGCTGATTTCTGAAAAATTATTGACAAAATTCAACGGGTTTTGAATTTCGTGGGCGATGCCGGCTGTGAGTTCACCGAGCGAGGCCATTTTTTCGGATTGGATGAGTTGGGCCTGGGTGGATTTGAGATTTTCCAGCGATTGATTGAGTTCGGAATTTGCTTTATTCAGATCGCTTGTTCTTGAAGCAACTTCAGCTTCCAATAGCTCGTTTTGTCTTCTTGTCGCACTTGTTCTCCATTTTACAATCAGCCAAATCATGAATGACAGAATGATTAGCGAAAGAATCCTGAACCACGCTGTTTCGTAAAAAAACGGTTCAATTGTAAACGAATAACCGGCACCGGTGTTGTTCCAAACGCCATCATTATTACAGGCAGTAACCTGGAAAGTATATTTGCCCGAGGGAATATTGGTATAAAAAGCTTTTCGATCTCCTACCGCTGAAATCCAGTCCTTGTCGTAACCAACTAATTTAAACTTAAACTGAACTTTTTGTGGGGCAACAAAACTCAGCCCACTAAAATCAAAAATATAACGGTGATTACCCGGCTTAAAAGTGCTGTTTGGCATTAATCCCACATTTACATCATCAATGGTAAATTTATTGATGGTTACGGAAGGAGGAATTGTGTTTTTAGTTAGCTGGTTGGGGTCAACTTCCACCAATCCGCCAAAAGAAGGAAACAATAATCTGCCATCAGGTGTGGTGGCCGGATGCCTGGCACCCACACATTGCCGGTTTAACATACCATCTCCGTCATCGTATAATTGCCAGTCGATTTTGTCGATTTTTTTATCCACATAATCATTTAGTTCCTGCTTTTGTGCACGAATCAATCCCCGGTTGGATGGGAACCACACATATCCATTTTGATCGGGTAAAAATTCAAAAAGTGAATTCTCGGGTAAGCCCGATCTAAATCCAATATTGCGAAATACTCCATTTTTATATCGGGTAACACCCGATTGTGTAGTCAACCAAACAGTTCCGTCAGGGTCTTCGGCACTAGAAAAAACGCCGATGTTTTGCAGTCCCGTTTTATCGTCGTAATAAGCAGGATTTCCCTCGCGGTCAATCATCAAAATCCCCTTGTTAAAAGATGTGATTAACCAGTTGCCATTTTGAAGCTTACGGATAGAGCTGATAAATAAAGATTTGAAGTCAATTTTTGGTAAATTCAGAAATTCAATTTCATCATCTTTGTTTAAATAACCAATGCCACTATAGGCGAAACCAAACCAGATTTGCCGGTTATCGTCCTCAAATACATACCTGGCCTGCATGGGGCTTTTGGGTTGAAATAATTTTTCTCCTGTATTTGAAATCCTGATAATATTGCCAGATGTGAAACAGAGCCAGATTTTACCGCGGGAATCTTTAAAAAGCTGGGTAGGATCACCTCTGAAATTTTCGAGACTCTTGTTTTTAAATTGATAAGGCTGTACAACCCCATCTTCAATCATGAATAATTTAAGGTATGTTGCAACAAAGTAGCGATGATTATCCAATGCGCATACGGCTGCAATACGATTACCATCGATTCCTTCCGTCTCTGAATAGTTAATGAATTTGGTTTGACTGAGTTTAATAAGGCCATTGGATGACGATAACCAGATATTTCCCTCTTTATCCTCCATAATATTGTTGGCAACCTGTGTGAGCAGACTTTCGTTTTTCGGATAAAATACAAAGCGGTCTGATTGGGGAGCAAGATAGGCTAACCCCGATACCGTTACGGCCCATATACCGCCCTTTCTGTCTTCCAGCAACAATCCGGTTGTGGCTTGAGTTGCCAGAAAAATAATATCTTCCATTCCGGGATAGGGCTTGAAAGCCAGACCATTCCAAAGAAATAACCCCCTGGTGGAAACCAGCCAAACCCGATTTCGACTGTCAACATAAGTTTCATAATAGCCCCTGCCGGGAAAATAACCTTCGTTTGGGGTAAGTTCGTTCATCTTTCCATCATTGTACCGGTAAGCCTTGTTGTTAAAATAAAGCCATGTGTTGCCCGACTGGTCTTTTACCCGGTCATAATTGATTATTTTCCCTGCTTTAAACAGTTCAATGCGTTGTGCATCATTGATGGATTTATACGTTTTTAAATGTGTGTCAAACAATGCAAAACTTTGGGTTCGCCTTCCTACCTGAAGTATC
>Ga0100399_1001103_pt1 | contig 19813 bp, 6 predicted proteins | sample CryGeymeta201523_FD_81545 | JGI IMG/M metagenome (GOLD analysis project Ga0100399, IMG submission 81545) | Groundwater microbial communities from Crystal Geyser aquifers in Utah, USA - Crystal Geyser metaG 2015-23 | ecosystem: Environmental > Aquatic > Deep subsurface > Groundwater | place: USA...
CATAGTTGAGCATGAAAATGAATTGTGGCTGGGAACTTATGGAACCGGACTATACAATTATGATTTAAAAACAGGACAATTAAAACACTTTGAAACCAATTTAACCGATCCTGGAACAATTTCTTCCAATCTGGTTCGTGTGATTTTAATTGACAGTTACGGAGGGCTTTGGGTGGGAACACAAAACGGACTTAATTATAAACCAAAGGGAAGCGATAAATTTAAGCGGTACTTTTACAATCAAACCAGTAACCAAAGCATCAGTAACAACGAGATTTTTCATCTATTCGAAGATTCATCGGGACTAATATGGATTGGCACCGGCGGCGGCGGGGTAAACTATTACAATTCAGCCAGTGGAATTTTCAACGTTTTATTGCCTGAAAATGGATTGGCGGGAACGAGTGTTTTCGGTATTCTCGAAGATAATAAAGGCAATATGTGGTTCAGTACAGAAAATGGTATTTCGCGCTATTCGCCTCAAAATAAAACCTTTAAAAATTACACAGTGGAGGACGGGTTGCAGGGGAACCAGTTTAATCCGGCTGCGGTTTTTAGATGCAGTAACGGCGAGTTTTTATTTGGCGGGTCTAATGGTTTTAACCTTTTTAATCCCGATAAACTGGCAGAAAATCCCGTTCCTCCCAAGGTACTGATTACGGGTCTTGAAATCAACAACGAAAAAGTTGAACCAAACCAAACCGGCAGCCCAATTCAAAGTGCAGTTCATACCTTAAGTAAAATGAAATTAAAACCTTTTCAAAATTCACTATCTTTTGAATTTGTTTCCAACAATTTCATTCAACCCAATAAAAATCAGTTCCGCTACAGGCTGGTAAATTATCAGAACAATTGGATTAATACGGGAAATGAGGGAAAAGCAACTTTTACCAAAATACCGCCCGGGAAATATTTTTTTGAAGTTACCGGCTCAAACAACGATGGCGTTTGGAGTACAGAACCAACCCGCCTGGAAATTGATGTATTGTATCCGTTCTGGAGATCGAAGTTTGCGTACCTGCTTTATTTTCTGATTTTATTATCTGCTGCATGGATAATCCGCCGCGAAATTCTTTTGCGCCAGCAACTGCGCAACCAGTTGCTGATTGAAAAAGTACAACGCGAAAATGAAGAAAACCTCCATCAGATGAAATTGCAGATTTTCACCAACATCTCGCACGAGTTCCGCACACCCCTCACACTTATTCTTTCGCCCCTTGAACTGATTATGAACAAAAAATATTACGACAACGATACAAAGGAACATTTATCGATGATTCAGAGAAATGCACAACGGTTGAGCATGTTAATCAATCAAATCATCGATTTCAGAAAACTCGAACTGAACAAAATTGGGAACAGCCCGGTAAAAACTGACATCGTAAAAATATGTGCAGGTATATGTAATTATTTCGTCGTTCATGCTAAAGACCAGCATATTTTGTTTGAAATGAGTTCGGCATTTTCAAAATTTGATCTTGAAGTGGATGTTGAGAAACTCGATAAAATTCTTTTTAACCTGCTCTCGAATGCTTTTAAATTTACACCCGGGGGAGGCACAATCAGGTTAACCATTGAAACGACCACAATTGAAAAGGGAAATCTTAAAGGGTACTCAACAAACCCTGATATTTCGGGTGAAGCATTGGCTTTCCGGATTTCAAACAGCGGTCCGTTAATTCCCGATGAAGAATTGTCGAGCATTTTCGACCGCTTTTATAAAACATCCCCCCTGAATGGTATGGGCACAGGAATCGGGTTGCACCTTTGCCGCGAATACGCTAAACTTTTGGGTGGGGCAGTTACGGTTGAAAACATGCCGGAAAATGGTGTTCTTTTTACATTATTGTTGCCACATCATGTAGAACATCAGCAAACGGGCGATCAACAAAAAATGGTTAAAATCTGGAATGAATTCAGGGAAAGTTCAAATGAAACTGATGAAATTAAACCTGAAGTAAAAAAAGAACCTGCCCACTCGGTTTTAATTATTGAAGATAACAATGATATGCAAAAACAAATTCGCCATTTACTGATGAATGACTACAAAATAATTACAGCTTCAAACGGAAATCAGGGGCTTGAAATGGCGCGCGAAATTTTTCCGGATATTATTATCTCCGATGTACTTATGCCCGGAATGGACGGATTCGAACTTTGTAAAAACATTAAACAAGATATTCACACCAGCCATATACCGGTTATTTTGCTTACTGCACTTTCTGAAACTGTTAATCAAATTGACGGACTGGAAACCGGGGCTGATGCCTACATTACCAAACCATTTGAAAATAAATTGCTAAAAGCGCAAATCAGCAACCTGCTCGAATCTCGAAAACGGTTACAAAAATCTTTCAGGGAATCAGAAGAAAAATGGGCCGGCGACACCAGTCTCACCCAGCGGGATAAAAACCTTGTTGAACGTTCGGTACAAATTGTTGAGAATCATTTGCTCGACGCCAATTTCTCGGTTGAACAACTGGCTGATGAACTTGGGGTTAGCCGCAGTTCGCTTCACCGCAAAATGCGGGTGCTCACCAATCAGTCGGCAACCGAATTTATCAGGTATGTGCGCATGAAGAAAGCGCTTAAACTAATGAAAGAAAGCGACTTAAACATCGACGAGATTGGTTTTGCCGTTGGTTTCAACTCACACTCCTACTTCTCGCAGTGCTTTAAAAAGTTATACGGAAAAACACCCACGGATTATCAGGCTGAACTGAAAATGAACGAAAAGGTTAAATAATCATTTCAAATCTTTTTTATTCCTTTTTGTTACACCAGCGCTTTAGCCTGGTGATTAACACTCTGCATTCTTTATGGCTTTAGCGTTTAATTTTTTTAAAGGCTAAAGAGCCAGTAGCTGCGTCTTTTTGCTTAACCCCAGCCTTAAGGCTGGGGTTAGTTTAATCGTTTGCAATCATGTTTCAACCTGCAACATTTATTACAGTCTGACCCATAAATAACAAAAACGGGCACAATACTTTAAACAACATCGCTGTATGTTCATCAACTTTGAATCAAAGAAATAACGCGATTTATTGTTTAATCAAATCTTTAGATTATGAAATTAAAATTTTTACTTTTTCTGACCATTTTTGCCGGGATTTTAAATGCACAGGTTGTGTGTGAATATCCCGAAGGAGTTATTACATCTCTGGTTATTACGGAGGCAAGATTTACCTCTGACGCCGAGGGATACATTGAAATTACCAATCTTGGAACCGAACCCGTGAATTTGAGTGAATTTAAATTGGGTCGTTTAGTCGTGTGGGTAAGAAGTTCTGCCATTAATGACTTATGCAATGATCCCTGGTTTACCAGTACAGGCGATTATATGTTTTTGCCAGACAGGATGCTGGATCCCGGAAAATCATTTGTGATGACCAATGGTTATGATTTTGGCCCGGTTCGCTATAAAGAAGGTCTTGGAAGGCTTGGCGGGAATCAACGTCCCAAACAGGTTGGAATATATGAAGTGGCAGATAAGCTAGTTCATGTGCAGGAACCTGTGGATGGAGTAATTTACCCCGAAGACTCTATATCTACAGCGCTAAACGATCCGGAGCAAACGGTTAGAAGAGGTGATTATTCCTTGGTATTTAACGGTTTGCGGGGAGGTACTTATTATCTCGAGCACCATTTTGCTGAAGGTGACTCAGCAGTAGTTGACCAGGTCGGTGGTGTTTTTGACGGTGGCGGAAGAAACTATGCTAATACTGACATTGATATTGCCGGAGTTCAGGGAGGGTTGAGTACTTCGATTGTTGTGCGCAAAAACGTCATTAAAAAAGGAAATCTCGATTTTGCCAATGCACGCGGAATCAGCCTTGAAGATTCGGAATGGATTCCGATTGAATTACCAGCCGGCTACAATGCCTGGCGCGATTTCTGGTGGATTGCAGGCAATCATGGTAACTATGTTCTGGATGCAAATACGCTTGAACCTGAATCAGGTGGGATAAAAGTTGATTTTGCCGGTAAAAAAATCACTGTGCCATGGGGCACTCGCAGGCTTGATGAAATAATGCGTCACATGAAAAGAAAACCCGGTGTAGCCTGGAATTATGTTTTAAATCCATCTGTTGAAGATTCACTTTACCGGTCAACCCGTAATGGTGACCAACTTGTGGTTTATGTGGTTGGCGATGGTTTAACAACAGCAACATTCGATATTGTGGTGGAAGATCCAACTTCTGATGCAAATATTGTAATTCCTATTGACCATCCTAATTTAACCGGTCCGATTACGACCCGTGTACAAAATGGAATTTTAAGCTGGCCTCGGGTTACGAATAATAGAACTGGCGTGGATACAATCACAGGGTCAGGTTATGGGCTTGCTTTCGATTTACGCGCCGATTCATTATTGAAATACCTTGAAAAACCAGTTAATGCAAACTGGGAAATTGTATGGGTAGATGGTACAAAAAGGCCCGATTTGAAAAACGGAGATAGACTTAAAGTTACATCACAAAGCGGAAAGGTAAAAGAATATTATATCGAGGTACAAACCTATTTCCCCAGCCGAAATGCTGATCTTGCTTCTATAACCTGGCCAGATATCCCTGCTTTTTACAAAGGATTTATGGGTTGGAAAGGCGACACTATTCCGAATTTCTCGGGTGGAAATACAAATTACAAGGTTGAAGTGCCTCTGGATGTGAAAGGAATTCCTGCCCTGATAGCCAAAACAGCTCACGTAAACGCTTCAGTACAGGTTACCCGGGCAAAATCGCTTACAGGAACAAAAGAAGACCGAACCATATATTTTAATGTTACCGCCGAAGACGATACGGTAAAAAGAACCTATAATGTGGAATTGGTAAAAGAAAAATACCCTGATAAAATTGAGCCGTATATTGCCGATCCGTTTATTTCTGAATATGTAAATACTTATCCAAACGGGCGTACTTACCTGGAAATCTACAACCCGGGAAACCAGCCGATTGATTTAAGGAATTATATGATGGGGATGAAGAACAGAGCGGATCTTTATGCACCCATAACATCCAATGATTCCTGGCTTAGAAGATATACTACGTATATACCAGGGTTAAAACATGTGGATGAAGCAACATGGGCAGTAACACCAAGAATTATGGTCCCTGACGTTAACGTGAATCCAATTCTGCAGGGTGGTCAAACTTTTGTAATGGCATTAATAACGCGAGGTGAAGACTACTACCCCGGGATAACAAATTATACCCCGCATTACGATATGCAATTCATGAACGAGAGAGTTCCTGGGATAACAAACCCCTGGGGAGAAAATATTACTACTGCAAGTTCAGGCGGAGTACCGATGTCGCCCAACGGCAATCGGGGAAACACCTTATTTATGTATAAAGTTTTAAACGATTCTGTAAAACTGGGTTTAAAACCAAATACCGACCCCAATGATTTCGAACTAATCGATATTATGGGTATGCCCGAGAATGCCAAATGGGTAATCGGAGAATATGTATTGCGTAACAACCAAACCGGTACTATTCATATTCGTAAACCGGAAATCACAAAGGGTAATCCTGTTCCTGGTGCTTCTTTTGGATATTATAATATTGACTCACTTGAATGGAACCTGGTTCTGCCTGGGATTGACTATGGTCATATTCCTACTCCTGCAAGATACCTGGCCGCAGTTTCAAGCCTGAACACGCATTATATGATTGAACCGACATTTTACAAATCAACGGTTAACTCCTCGGTATATAAAGTGAGCGATGGTTTTGGTCCGGGGGAACAAATTCTGGGTGTAACAACAGGCACTACGGTTGCTGATTTCTTAACAAAAATTAATAAAGAAGACGAAGGCCAGTCATTAACAGTAAAGACTGCTGACAATTCCGTACTTGCTCAGGATGCACCGATTAGTATGAACGATAAGCTAATTGTAGTTTCGGCCGACAGCACAAATACCACCATATACAGGTTGGATGTTACAACCACCGGATTAAGTGCTGATGCAGTGTTAACCTCAACGCGCTGGAATATTACCATTGAGGTTTCGCCAAAAAGTGCCGGTGAAACAGGCAATGACGGATTGGGCTCAGTTTCAGGTTTTGATTATGGAACAAACATCAAAACAATTATTGATAATATTAAAGTTCCGGCTGGCGCTGCATTAACAGTTATTGATGGAAACGGCAATTATGTATCGTTTAAGACCTTGAACTTTGATACTGCGTACGTAAATGTAACCGTAAATCCCAATATGTTTCTCGATGTTTTGGCTGAAGATGGTGTAACTCGGATTGTATATCAGTTGAAACCGTCAACATCTGCCAATGATGCATTTATCCTTTCGGATGTTTACAGCGTTTCACAAAATAATAATCTGATTCAATATGTGCCGCGCGGAACCAATTTTCAGGCATTTCTGGCTAACATTACCCCATCGTTGGGCGCCAGTTTGAAACTGGTAGATAAAATGGGGTTTGAAAGATTACAGGGAAATATCAGGGAAGACGATAAAGTTGCCGTTACTTCTTCGAATGGGTTGGTTACCAAGGTTTATTTTATATCGTTCCTGCCAACTGCAACTATTCTTTCTACGACCTACCTGGCCTATGTTTTATCAAAATCGTATGCTATTGATCAGGTAAATTATGTAATTGCCGGGGTTTCTTCAAATCTTACCGGAACCACTATGGTTTCGGAGTTTTACTCCCGCATCACGCCGGCAGCAGGTGCAACTGCAGTTGTGGTTGATGCCAATGGAAACGAAAAAACGACAGGTGATTTGAATCAGGGAGATGTTCTGAAAGTATCTTCTGCCGATCAAAAAATCCATGTAATCTATCAGCTTGATTTGGATATAACTTCTGCTGCTTTAACGGGCATGGAACATTTAGAAATTTATCCAAATCCAACTTCCGGCGTATTAAATATCAGCGGAATTCAAACCGGATACCGAATCCAGTTGTACAATGCAACCGGTGAGATTATTCTGGATAAAACTGCAACTGGAAATTTCGAAGTTCTATCTCTCGATAAATTATCTTCGGGAATGTTTTTCATAGTAATTAGCAACGAAAATAAAATGCTTGGACGTTTCAAAGCAATCAAAAATTAATGAAGTTGCAGAAGTAAAAGTAAGTTTTAGTCTTAGTGAAAAGGAGGCCGTGCCCGCAAGGGGCGGCTTTCTTTCTAAACATTTTTGGGTTGAATAAAAATCAAAATCTATTGAAGCAAATTAAAATGTCAATAAGAAAATTATTATCTCTGTCAACCTTAATTCTATCCATTTTTGTGTTTAGTTGCCGTGAAGAATTTGACAAATTCGAAAGACCTGAATGGCTTGCTGGAAAAGTTTACACACAAATACTTGAAATACCCGAGCTTTCAACATTTGCAAAGTGTATTGAAATTACAGGATATGATAAAATACTGGATGTATCGGGCAGTTACACCGTTTTTGCACCATCCGATGAGGCATTTAAAACCTGGCTGGCACGAAATCCAAATTACAATTCAATAGATGATATTCCGGTTTCGGAATTAACCCGGATTGTAAAGTTTCATATTGTACAAAATCCCTGGACAAAAAAACAGTTAAGGTCGCTTGATGTTTACGGATGGATTGATACCCTTGATACCCGAAACAACAAGCCAAACGGTTTTAAACGCGAAACATTGCTTTTGGAAACCAACAGAAAGTATGGCGTATTAAAAGGAGCAGAAGCCACTATAACCGACACATTGAAATCGGATTGGCATAGGATCGTCGCCAGCGATTTACGAAAATATGCACCGGTATTCTTTTCAGAGTATTTAAATATTACCGGTATGTCATCCGCTGATTACCAATTTTACTTTAACCGGCCATTTGAAGGAGGAAATAATATTCATTTTGCCAATGGGTTAATTGAAGGTGACGCCATTTTTGCCGAAAACGGTTTGGTTTACATTATCGATCAGGTTGTTCCGCCACTTCGGAATGCATATCAGATTTTAGATGACAAATCGGGTCCGAACACTTTTAATCAGTTCCGCGAATTGGTGAATGAATTTTCTGTAATGAGCTACAATGAAATTAAAACCGAACAGCAGGTTGGTGTTGATTTAGGCCTTCAGGTAGATTCGCTTTTTGATTTAACGTTTCCCGACCTGACTTTTAACCTTGCCGGTGAAAAAACCCAACCTCCATCGGGCACTTATGGTTTGCCGCAAAACGTAACCACCCGCTATCATCACGGAATGGCAGCTCCCACCGACGAGGCTTTTCAGCGTTTTGTGCAGGAATATATTCAAATACCCGGCGGCTGGGGAACTTTGGCAGGAACTCCAAAAAATATCCGGAGAATCATTGCCAACGCCCATTTGTCGCAAAATCCAATTTACCCTTCCGGTTTTGTACAAGGATTTTTTAATGGCGAATCAGATTTTGCCAAACTGGATTATTCGCAAATCATTCACAAGGAGTTTGGCAGCAACAGTTCGTTTATCGGCTTAAACCAGGCCATCGTACCCCGTGCTTTTAGCAGTGTTACCGGTCCGGTATATTTGACGCGCGGCTACTCGAAAATGATGCTTGCCATCGAAGAAGCAGGACTGTTGTCAACTTTGAAGAGAGTAAATAACAATTATCAGTTTTTTGTTGAATCCGATTTTAAATCCTCCGTTGATTCATCCTTAATATATTCTACTATCAACAACCGTTTTTCAGTAATATTGAAAGGAGGGGAAGGGAGTTTCACCGAATTCAGATTATCCAGAACAAGTCTCAGAAACCTGGTATTGAGTCACGTTGCGGAGTATCAACCCAAAGGAATTGCCCGAAGGGAATTTATACCCAATATGGCTGGTAATTATCTGGTTTTCAATAATGAAACCGGTGAGGTAAAAGGAACCGCCCCAACTACAGAAGGTTATCAAGGCGGTGTTGAAGTACCTGAATTTCCAAAAGTATTAAAAGTGGCTGACAACGGAATAACCTACGACATTCAAAACTGGTTCTCTTTTTCAAGCACCTCTCTTTTTGCGCAAATATCAACAAAGTTCCCCATTTTTCATGCGCTGCTTCGAAAAGCTGGTTTGTCGCTTGATAAGGAATCACGGTACTCATTTATTACCAATAGCGAGTATTACACAGTTTTTGTACCAACCGAAGAGGCAATTATGGAAGCTAATCTTAATTCACTCCCAATTAACGAGTTAAGAGAAATATTATTACTTCATTTTGTTCAGGGTGAAATTGTTTTTACCGACGGAAATAAACCTTCCAAACTTTACGAGACCATGCGTATCGATGAAAAATCGACTCAGTTTTCAACCTTTTACACCAAATTGAATATTGTACCCGAAATCGATAAAATCAGAATTAAAGATAAAAATGGGTTGGATTATGCGGAAGTGAACGAATCGGAACTGACAAATATTTTGACAGGTATTCTTGTTGATCAGGGAAACAGTGACACAGAAGAAGTGTTTCCGAATATTGTCACCACCGCAGTGATTCACGAAGTGAACAAAGTACTGACTTCAGCGAAAGTTGGAAATTGACCATAAATAAACCGAAGACCAGTAAAATATAAGATGACCAGTTGAAATGAAAAAAATTAAAAATACTATAGTTTTAGTTTTTACACTGATTTGTTTTTTACATGCCGGTGCACAGGAAAAAACAATCATCAGGGGCCGGGTAATTGACAAAGCAGATAAAACTACAATTATAGGCGCCAACATTGTTGAATTCGATGCAAATGAACGCGTTGTAGGAGGTACAATTACCAATGTAAATGGTGATTTTATTCTCGAAGTTACTAATCCCCAGCATAAAGTAAAGGTTAGTGTTATTGGTTACAATGCAAAGGAAATCACAGTTTCTTCAGCCCAAAACATCATGGTCGAACTTGAAACCTCTGATGTTGCACTGGGAGAGGTAATCATTGTGGCCGAATCCAGAACAGGGAACAGTCTGACCAATATTGCCGACAGGGACAGGGCTTCATCGAGCGTTAAAATTGACCTTATGGAAATGCAGGACGTTGGCGTTGTATCGGCAGCCGACGCTTTGCAGGGAAGAGTCAGCGGATTGGATGTAATTTCAGCATCTGGCGACCCCGGTTCCGGATCCCAATTGGTTATCAGGGGTCTAAGTTCGATGGGAAACAGTCAGCCATTGATAGTTATTGATGGCGTCCCTCAATTCAAAATTGCCAATAGTTTTGATTTGAGTTCCGCCGATTCTGAAGACATCAGTAATTTGATAAACATTGCCTTGCAGGACATAAAATCCATCGAGGTTCTTAAGGATGCAGCCTCAACGTCAATTTATGGTTCGCAGGGCGCCGACGGGGTTTTACTCATTGAAACCAATAAAGGAAGAATGGGTAAAGTCCAATTCGATTATCAGTATAAATACAGTTCAAATATTCAACCACCCGCCATTGAGATGTTGAGTGGAGATGAGTATATCATGCTGCAACTTGAGGAATGGCACAACAGCCGCGGGTTGTTTGATTTGCCAAGGGAAATAGCCTACGACAGGGATTTCCCGGATTTTTACAATTACACAGCCAATACCAACTGGATTGAGAAACTTACACAAAATGGCGAAACCCAGGACCATTATTTCAGCGTTTCGGGAGGTGGAGATAAAACCAGGTACTTTACCTCATTTAGTTATCTGAATGAAAGTGGCACAACCATTGGAACCTCATCCGAGCGATTTTCAACCCGCACAAATCTGGATTACTTTATATCGAGGAATCTGCTTTTTCAGATTAAATTCAATTATGTTGTAAATAATACCGCCGGCAATCCGGAACTGAGCAACCGGAATGTCAGGGAAATGGCATACATAAAGTCGCCAAACATGAGTGTTTGGGAATACGATTCAGAAGGAAATCTGACCGGTGAATATTTCACTCCTATTAACAGTTACCAGGGTAACGGTGTAACATTTTACAATCCGGTGGCATTGGCCAATCTGGGGAAAAACGACACAAAATACAGCCGTTTGGAAAATACATTTATGCTTCAGTACCGGTTTAACGACTGGATGGTGATGCGCGAAACCGTTTCTTTTCAATTTCAGGGAACAAAGAAAAATTTATTCGTACCCTACAATACCATTGGTTCTGACTGGCTCAATTCTTTCGTCAACAGGGCCCGCGAAGACAATACCCTCGACCAGTCGTTAAGAACAGAGACACAATTTGCGTTTTCCTCACCCATCAAGAATAAAAATCACGATCTTTCCGGGGCTTTCACCTGGATTACCGAGCAATCCCAGAACGAACGGATGAGCGTACAAAATATTCGTATTCCCACTACAGAAATAAAAGACCCTGCTGTTGAAGCACAAATTAATTACATTGCCACAGGTTCAAGCCAAAAAAGGGCGTTAAGCGGACTCTCCAATATCAATTACAAGTTTCTGGACAGGTATATGGTGCAGACCATACTCAGGGCTGATGCACACTCTTCTTTTGGTGAAAATAACCGCTGGGGACTTTTCAAGGGGCTGGCGCTTGGCTGGAGATTCTCAAGTGAACCCTTACTCAATTTTATGAATTTCCTCGACGAAAGTATGTTGCGCTTTAGTTGGGGTGTTTCGGGCCGGCAGCCCAGTGATATTTATGCCCGGTTTGCCACCTACGAATCTACTGGTATTGGCAGCTACATCATTAAACCGTCTGTTGCCCCATCCAGTATTCAGTTGGATAATTTGAAATGGGAAACCATTACCTCTTATAATGTTGGCCTTGAATTAAATTTGTTCAATAACAATCTTTATATTGAAAGTGATATTTACCGCAAAGTTACTTCCGATATTTTATTTCCCAACTACGAAATTTCCTACTCTTCGGGATTCGACAGACTTCGCTATTTGAACGGGGGAGAAATGATGAACAACGGCTGGGAGCTTATGCTGGATTACAAAATTATAAGGCAAAAAGACCTGCTTTTGTCGGTAAATTTCAACACTTCCCGCAATGTAAATTCTTTCAGTAAATTACCCGAAAATTTCAACACCGAACGGTCAACTTCAATCGGAAACGGGCAATATCCTTTGCGGGTTGTTGAAGGCGAACCTATCGGTTCATTTTTCGGATTCAGATATTTGGGTGTCTGGCCAACAGATGAAGATGTGCTCTCGTATGATGCCGAAGGTAATCTGCTGGTTGACAGCGATGGAAATCCAATTCGGCTGAGTTACAATGACACGTATATATTTAAAGGAGGCGATGCAAAATATGAGGACATCAATAAAGACGGCGATATTGATTTGAATGACGTGGTTTATATCGGCGACTCAAATCCTGAATTCATCGGGGGTTTTGGAACCAATTTTAAATACAAAAATTTCGATTTTGCAGTTAATTTCCATTACCGGGTTGGATTTGACATTATCAATGGCGTGGCGATTCAAACCGAAGGCATGATTGACAGAAACAACCAAAGCAAAGCTGTTTTGCACCGCTGGCGTATTGAAGGCCAAAACGAGGAAGGTATGTTGCCCCGGGCTTACATGAATCATCCGGCAAACAACCTGGGCTCCGATCGCTATGTTGAAAAGGGCGATTTTGTGCGGTTAAACAACATTAAATTTGGCTATATGCTTAGCAAAAAAACCTGTGACAAACTGGGTATCAGAAAAGCTAATTTTACAGTGAGCGCCCGTAAACTTTTCACATTTACCAGGTATTCAGGACAAGATCCGGAAGTAGGACAAGATGCCAGTAATCCATACTGGATTGGAGTGGATAATGCAAAAACCCCTCCACCAAAAAACATAACCATAAGTTTGGCAGTAGGTTTTTAAAACAGAAAAAATAATGAGAACAAAAGTTAAATATCTATTAATAATACTGCTGGTAATTACGCATATTTCCTGCAACAAGTGGATGGATTTGATTCCCCCCGACGGATTAATAAGGGAAGAATACTGGAAAACCAAGGAAGATGTTGAATCGGTTTTAATGGCCGCTTACGAAAACTTTGCCGAAACAGACCAGTTACTTTTTATTTTTGGCGAAATAAGGGCCGACATGGTTGTTGGTGATAACAATCAGTCGCGCAATGAGGAATTAATTTCGGAAGGGAATATATATCCGGATAATGCACTTAGTAACTGGTTAAGTTTTTACACTGTTATTAATTACTGTAACGAGGTTATTAAAAATGCCCCGGAAGTAATGGAGTTCGACAGGACTTTTACCGAGTTTCAAATGCAAAGTTTAACTGCCGAAGCCTATTACCTGAGAAGTCTCTGCTATTTCTATCTCATCCGGGTTTTCAAAGATGTTCCGCTTGTTCTGGAACCCAGCGAAACAGATAATACTGACTTTTATATACCTAAATCAACCGATGAAGTAGTTTTAACCCAAATTACAAATGACCTTTTACAATACCGGGTTTTTGCCCCAAACGGCAGTTTTTCGAATATCGAAGAAAATAAAGGAAGAGCATCCAAGGCTGCTTTTGAAGCGCTGCTGGCTGACATTGCGCTGTGGCGGTTCGATTATGAAAAAGTAATTGAACATGTGCAGAATATTGAAAACACCGCCCAGTTTTTTCTTTTACCCGGCAGTGTATGGTTCGAAAACTATTTTCCGGGCAACACCCTCGAAAGTATTTTCGAAATTCAATTCGACGGCGACAGAAATCAAAGAAACAGCACTTACGATTTAACAAGGTTTGACGCCCGTCGGTACGACCCAAGTATAAAGGCAATCGAAATGTTTTCTTATGATTTTGCAAGAGAACTGGTAAGAGGAGAAAATGCTTCAATCAGAAGATATGGCGAAGGCGATTACATCATCTGGAAATATGTTGGCCAGGCTGCCGATGGTAGAACCTTCCGTTCGGGAACAAGAGCATACAGTTGCAACTGGATTGTATATCGTTATGCCGATGTTTTACTGATGAAAGCAGAAGCCTTATCGCAACTTGAAAGATACAGCGAAGCATTGGGCATTATTAACCAGATAAGGACACGGGCCGATGTTTTGCCACTGAATCTGGCGAATAACCCGGTGGCCTTTGAAGATGCCATACTTGAAGAAAGAGCGCTTGAACTTGCCTTCGAAGGTAAAAGATGGTTTGACTTACTGCGGATGGGGCGCAGAAATAATTTTGCACGGAAACAAAATTTGATTGACATTATCATTAAAAACGTGCCATCAACACAAAAAAGAATTCTGGCCACCAGATTAACCAACCCGCTCGGATGGTATTTACCCATTTACGAAAAGGAAATTGAACGAAACCGGAATATGATTCAAAACCCGTTTTATAATTTTTAAGATGAGAAAAATAGCAATCTATATTTTTTTACTGCCGGTAATCGTACTGTCTTCCTGCATCGGGGACGAAATTCTGGAAGCCGGTTTTAAAGATACAAACAGGCTTACTATTTACGATTTCCTGGAACAGAATAAGGATGAATATTCCAGTTTCATTGCCATTCTGGAAAAGGGGGGTATTTATAAAACGCTAAGCGCCAAAAACCCTGAAGCTGCCGGTTATACACTTTTTCTACCGAACAATAAGGCAGTTGATGAATTTATTAATGGAAACAGCCAGTTTTCATCGTTAAATGATTTATTAAGTAATCAGGAATATATTTCAGCTTTAAGCCGTTATCATGTGCTGAGAAAAGGAATAAAAACGAGCGAATTTCCGTTTGGCGCATTTGCCGAAACCAATCTCACCAACGATTATCTAACGGTTAGTTTTATTATTGAACCGGACACTGCCTATTATAAAATCAACAACCAGGCCGCTGTTATTAAACCAAACATAGAGGTATCGAACGGTTTTATCCATATAGTGCAAAGTATGCTAAGCCCTGTGGTATTCACCAGTTATGAGTGGCTGAAGCAAACTCCGGGATATTCCATATTTAGCGATGCTGCAGATATTACCGGAATCCGTTCAATTATCGATAACAACCTGAAAGCGCCGGGCAATGAGTTTAAACTTCCGGTTACCGTGCTGGTTGAACCCGACCGTATTTACAACAAATACGGAATAAAATCGGCAGCAGAACTGGCAAGAATAATTAGTCCGAACGACGACAATTATCAAAACGAAACAAACCCTTTTTACAATTATATGGCTTATCACGTTTTGGCCAACCGCATTTTTATCGACGATTTCCAGGGAGTTTCTTCCAATTACAATACATACTCCGAAGTTCCGCTGCTGATTAACGGATTGGGTTTCGATATTGCCATTAATAAAGGAAAAGAAGTACTTGACACCATTATTTCAGGAACCGACACCACTCTGATTGATTACATTGGGGTTTTGTACGACGAAAGCAATGTAATAACCCAAAGTGGCGCCATCCATTTTATCGACAACATTTTAAAACAACAAATTCCTTCCCGATCTCAAATGGATTTTCAGTTCAGGGAAGAACCATATATTAATACGGTGCGAAATGTAATTGGCACCTACCCGCTCGACGAGGTTAAACAAAATCTGACGCGGCTTGACTGGACAGGGGCCGAATTGTTTTTTATAAAAGAAAGCTCGGAATCAACGGCCAGCAATGATGATTATCTTTTAATAAACGGCGACTTTACCGTTTTTTACAACATTCCTAAAATTGTTCAGGGCAGGTACAATGTTTTGTTGCGGGCAGAAGCTTTTTCAAGAAGAAATGCTCTGGTTGAAGTATTTATCGACGGTAAGAAAATTGGTTCTACAATCGACTTTTCTTCCGGCGGAACTTCAGCAAGCCCATACCGGGAAATTAACATAGGCACTATTACTTTCAACCGCTATGCCGAACACGAGATTAAAATCAGGTCGTTAACACCGGGGCGCTTTCTGTGGGATTACATTCGATTTACGCCAATTTAATAATGAAGTACAACATGAATTTAATAAAAACAATATTTAGCTTGTCATTCCTTATACTGATTTTTGGTTGCACTGAAAATTGGGATGAACACTATGTTTATTATCCTGAAACCGTAAACCAAAATGTATGGGAAGTCATTCAGAATGATAATGAAATTTCAGATTTTGTGCAGATTTTAAAGGATTTCAGGTACGATACACTTTTTCTAAACAATTCAACATACACATTATTTATCCCCACCAACCAGGCTCTGGCTGCATTTAAAGCTGAAAATGAAGTGGATATAATGCTGCTGAACTATTTGATAACCCCAAATTTTGTGCAATCGCGGGGAATAAAGGAAAAAAGAAAAATTCAGACCCTGGGAGATAAATTTGCTTTATTCGAACACGAAAGCGGAACCATTAAACTGGATGGGGTTGAACTTACCAAAGAAAGCCCTTTATACAAAAACGGCAAGTACTTTATCATGGATGAAGTAGCCCCCGTTAAACCAAATATTTATGAATACTACATCAAAAACAATCCTTTTTTAAAAAATTATATCGACAGTCAGGATTCTATTGTTATTGATAAGGAAAAAAGCAGACCTATAGGTTTCGACCAAAATGGAAACACAGTTTACGACACGGTATCCATTATATACAACAAATTCGAAGAAACTTACTTTCCGGTAAAACATGAATTCAGGCACCAAACCGCCACCATTGTTTTTCCAAAAGAAGAAATATACAATGAAGCGCTTTCAAATATGGCGCAGAAACTCAATTCACCGGGGTACACTGATTATACCGACATTCCTGTCGAATGGCAAAATCAGGTTTTAATACCCCACCTCTTAACGCAGGGAGTATTTGAAAATATGATCGAACCCGAGGAATTTCAATGGCTTCCGGGAAAAGAACTGGTGGTTTTGAAAAACATTCAGGGAGATTCCGTCATGGTAACTTACAAACCCGTTGAAAAAAGTATATGCAGCAATGGTTATGCCTACAATTATGATAATTTTTTAATTCCTGATTCCCTGTACATGAATCCCTCGGTTTATGAAGCTGAATGGCTGCTAAAAGAAATTGGCGCCAACAAATTTGCATGGCACGATTGGGTAAAGGTTCAAAGTTCCGTGTCATTTGCTCCTACCAGAATCAATAATGTAAGGGCTTCCAACGACAGCCTGGTAAGTATTATTTTCCCCAAAGGTTACAAGGGCAGTTTTTCTGTTGAATTTAACACACAGCCAATTTTCCCACGGAGGTATTTAATGGTGGTAAACACAAATATGAACTACGGGGGAATTTATGATATATACGTTAACGATGAACTGCTAAAAACATTTGATTACTACGATTTTATAAGGTACCGGCAATACAACTTCAGCGTTACCGGCGAACGATATGCGCCAAACGGAACCTTCAACCGTTTCGATATGTGGGTTGAAAACATAAAGGAATATGGACCGGCAAAAATCAGGTTTGAATATAAAGGGCCCGGTTTTGTGGGAGATAACGGATTTCTGATCGACTATATCTCTTTCATTCCCTGGAACAATTAATTTTTTGATACAATGAACAAAACAAATAAAATAGTTAAAATAACATTGAATTCCTTTTGGGGTATTTTACTTGTATTATTCGCTGGTTATGCACAAGCACAGGACACTTTACTGGTTAAAGGAATTGTGACAAATGCCATGAACCAGCCCGTTTCCAATGTTTCTGTTGGGGTTGAAGGTTCTTTCGAAATACCGGCAGTTACCAACGAAAAAGGTGAATTCTCGTTAAAAACAGCATTTCCTGATGTATGGTTATATTTCGACCCGAGCAGCGGATACAAACAAAAAAGAATATTTCTGAATAACCGAACCGATTTAACCATCTATCTCACCGATGAAGATGTTGTGTCAGGCGACGATCCTTCAAAAATTCTTTCACAACAATTGTTTAGAAAAAACATTGTATCATCCATGAATACCTTAAACACCGAAAATATCCGCTTAACCCCGGCAATTACAGCCGACCAATACATGCAGGGACGAATTTCGGGAATGAACATCATTAACCGTTCCGGTGATCCGGGCAGCGGTACTTCGACCTTTACAAGGGGTGTAAATTCAATCAATTCATCCAATCAGCCCTTGTATGTAGTTGACGGAATGCCAATAACTTCATTTGGTGTATTTGAATCAAATCTTGAGGGTTTTTCCTACAACCCTTTGTTAAGTATAAATCCGCTGGATATTTCGCAGATAACGGTTATTAAAGACCCAACTGTAACAACAGCTTATGGTTCCAAAGGGTCAAACGGGGTAATTTTAATAGAAACACTTGACCCCAGCACCACGCAAACCGTAATTGATCTTGACTTACGATTTGGATATTCTTTGGCTCCTGAAAAAAACATCAGTCAATTGAATGCAGGGCAGCATAAAACCCTGATTCACGAACTGTTGTTTTCCTCGGGAATGAATGAGGAAGATGTAAAAGAAAAATACCCCAGTTTATATCTCACCTCAACAGACGAACGGTATATTAATTACCAGCATGATACCGACTGGCAACAATTGATTTTTACCAATGCTTTTTTCAATAACCTGAATATCAGCGTTAAGGGTGGTGACGAAATTGCCCGATATGGATTATCGTTTGGTTACCAGGATGCTGAAGGTATTGTAAAAACTACCGGTTATCAGGGTTATAACATCCGGTTTGTTGGTCTTTTGAATATTTTCACCTGGCTTAAAATGAATACCGGGGTTGCCCTAAATTATAACAACTCGCAACTGAAAGAATCGGGTAAAGTAGCCGAAACAAATCCTATTCTCTCCAGTTTGGGAAAATCGCCCATGTTAAATCCGTTCAGATATGATACTCAGGGACAGGAACTGGTTCTGCTGGCTGCAGTTGATGAACTGGGCGTGAGCAATCCACAGGCTGTTATTTATAATTACGAGGCAACCAACACCAATTTCAATTTCAATACAACCATGGGACTGGAGGCTACCCTCAAAAAAAACCTGCTTTTAAACAGCAATTTTGGAATTACCTACAATTTGCTAAAAGAAAAAATATTCATGCCCAATATGGGTATGGAAAGATACTATAACAAGGAAGCCCATAATGTTTCAAAGGCAGCAAACAACGCCCTGTTGTCCTTTTACAACAACACTTATCTTTATTACAGTAAATCATTTGGCCGCAACCATCACCTCTCCTCCTCCACTGGTTTTCATATTTTAACCAACAATTTTGGATACGACTGGGCGCTTACAAAAAACTCGCACGAAAACGACCAGTACCGGATGTTGCAGGATGGAACAAATAACCTTAGAGAAACAGGTGGGCAAAACCGCAAATGGAATTGGTTATCTCTTTATGAAAATCTGAATTACAGTTTTCAGGACAAATATCTCGCAACATTGACTTTTTCACTTGATGGTTCTTCAGTAATAGGCGAAAATGCTGAAAATACGCTGAAAATTGGCAGTTATCCTTTTGGATTTTTCTATGCCGCTGGTGGTGCGTGGAGATTTTCGAATGAAAACTTTTTAAAACACAAAGCCTGGCTCGAAGAATTAAAACTGAGAGTAACTTATGGTATTTCGGGTAACGATGATATTGGAGAAACAAATGCAGCCCGGTATTATGACGTGATAAGATTCAGGGAATCAACAGGTTTGTATAATGCCAATATACACAATGATGAACTGACTTACGAAACCGTTTCCCAACTCAACGGAGGTCTCGATTTATCGGTGTTGGCCAACCGGTTCAGAACCAGTTTCGACATTTATCACGCGGTTACTAATAATATGCTGATATTCAAGCCCATAAATGCCTATTTTGGTTACGAATACCAACCAGTAAACAGCGGTACTATGCAAAATCGCGGGATTGATGTCAATCTTTTCAGCCGGGTTATCGACAGACCCGATTTTAAATGGGACTTCCAGGTTACCTATTCAAAAAACCAAAACAAAGTAATTGATACGGG
>Ga0100399_1001104_pt1 | contig 19802 bp, 17 predicted proteins | sample CryGeymeta201523_FD_81545 | JGI IMG/M metagenome (GOLD analysis project Ga0100399, IMG submission 81545) | Groundwater microbial communities from Crystal Geyser aquifers in Utah, USA - Crystal Geyser metaG 2015-23 | ecosystem: Environmental > Aquatic > Deep subsurface > Groundwater | place: USA...
TCTTTTGCCTTATCCTGTCGAATATCTGATACACCTATAACTTTAACATTCTGTAAAGTCCTATAACAGTTAGCATGCATCTTTCCCATAGATCCACCACCAATAATACCAATTTTAATCATATTGTTTTATCCTCCAATTTTTTTAAAATATATCTTTTATCCGATTCTATTGATTTATTTATAGCAAGTGCTATTTTCCTTGCTTTATCTTGAATTACATCATATACTACAACAATTCTTACATCTCTTATCCTTGAGAGATTTCTCAGGTAAATAGATACTATTGCACCAGTTCCAATAAAACTTATTTTTAAATAGCGTTTTACTTCTCCTTTCGCCCTAATATTTTATCCATACTAATAGATGTTTCAAATATTAAACTTTCAGGATGAAATTTTGGAGGAGATAACTCAGCAATAACATAACTATCGTATCTAATTTCCTTAAGTGCTGAAACTACATCAGGCCAATTAACATCACCATAAAGGAGATTTACAAAGCCCTCTGTAGTGCCAATAGACTTTTTAAAATCCTTGAAGTGCACTTTTTTAATCCGGCTTCCTAAAATTTTTATCCACTGTTCTGGAAACCCAATTTGAAGCACATTACCCACATCAAAGTAAACTCCTATATACGAACTACCTATTGAATCTATAAAGTGCTTCATTTCAATGGGACTAAGTAAAAATTTGTTCCAAACATTTTCAATGGCAATATTTACCTTATAAGTTTCCGCAATAGGAGCTAATTCTTTCAAAGCTTGGAATGAACGTTCATAAACCTTATCATAAGAAACTATGGGGAAACCGCGCTTAAAGAAAACATCTACCGCACCAGGCACAACTAATATTGTATCTACTTCAAGCCAGCTTGCTACTTCTAACATTTTCTTAACAATACTCCTGGCTTTTTCCCGTTCTGAAGAATTATCGCTTGTCAGAGAATAATTCCAGAAAAGTCCAGTAGCCAAACTACTTATTTCAACACCAATAGAACGAGATATTTTCACAATCTTTTGAATATCACTTTTGGTAGAGCTTAATGTAATTTCTCCTTCTTCAGCAATTGTTACCTCAACACCATCAAATTTTGCTTCTTTTGCCAACTTGAAACAATCTTTTAAGCTCATATTCGCCGGAAAGGCCCACTGGTTGATTCCTTTCTTTTGAGTATACATTTCTCGTAACCTCCTTCATGGCTTAAGTTTCTCATCTCTAATACTATATTTAGCGGAATAAGAATTAAGGATCCTTGGATACTGTTTAAACTTATTTGACCATTTAACCATCATATATTACCCTTTCAGCCCCGTATGGGTGATTCCTTCCATAACAAATCTTTGAAGCACAATGTAAATAATCAAAAGTGGTAGGATTGACAAAACAGCTCCCGTAAGAAGATAGCTCCAACGCGCACTATACTGCGATTGAAATTGTGTTAGCGCCATGGTAATGGTCATAAGTTTTGTGCTATTTATGTAGAGAACCGGTCTCAATAAATCATTCCAGTTATTCATAAAGGCTATAATAAACAGAGTTGTTGTTTGAACAATACTTAACGGAAAAAATACTCTTAAAAACATGGTCAATGGCCCCGCACCATCAATAGCTGCGGCATCCTCTAAATCTCTTGGAATATTTTCAAAAAACTCCTTATATAGGAAGGTACCAAATGTTCCCACAAGAAATGATGGAATTATAAGTGGAGCAAATGTGTCAAGCCATCCCAGTTTCATCATAAGTAGAAATTCTGGTACTATGGTGACCTGTACGGGTATCATCATCGTTGAAAGGAGAAGAGCAAAAACAATGGTCTTTCCTCTAAAACGCATTCTTGCAAACGCAAACCCTGCCATTGAACAGGTAAATATTTGACCGATTGATGCCAACGAAGCCACGATAAAGCTATTTAATGAGTATCTCAAAAAATTGTAGTCTCTTAAGACAGTAATGTAGTTCTCGAACATATCTTTTTTGAATAATTTATCTGGAATTATTTTGGGAGGTATCTTAAAGATACTTTCTTCGGAATTGAAACTATTAATTACCATCCAGACAAACGGAAAAATCATAATTATTACGATAATTCCAAGTAGAGTATATATAAGGATTTTCTTGAATATCTTCACAGTATTGTCTCCTTAATATTGATAATTAACCCAATATTTCTTCAAAAGAAAATTAATTATGGTGATTATACCTATTACGATAAGAAGAATATATGCTACTGCAGATGCATATCCCATTCGATAAAAGACAAAAGCATTTACATAAACCGAGTAAACAAGAGTAGTTGTAGCGTTCGATGGACCCCCCTTCGTCATAGTATATATAATCTCAAAATTTTTGAACGAGTCAATAATAGCAATAGTAAATACAAAAAAGGTCGTTGGTGAAAGTAAAGGCAACGTTATCTTCCAAAAAGAATCCCACTTACTGGCACCGTCAATTTGTGCAGCTTCATAGTATATCCGCGGTATATCTTGCAGTCCGGCAAGAAATAGAATCATATAATATCCCGACATTTTCCATAATTGTACAACTGCAACTACGACTAATACTGTACTCCTCTCACCAAGCCATGCAGGTGGTGATAACTTAAACACGTTCTCCAGGATAACATTAACAAGCCCGTAATGAGGGCTAAGAAGCCAATTCCAGACAATTCCAACAGCAACCGCAGAAGTTACAACTGGAGTAAAGTAGGCAGCTCTGAAAAAAGTTACTCCTTTTACTTTCGAGTTCACAATTAAAGCCAATAATAAGCCAAAAATAATTACTCCTATTACATAAATTAGAGAAAATTCAAATGTGTTGATTATAACCTCTCTATAAATCGGATCACTAAAAAGTTCTTGGTAGTTATTCAATCCAACCCATTTTGGCTTGGCCAAAATATCCCAGTTAGTAAAGCTCAAAATAGATGCTGCAACCATAGGGCCTAATCTAAAAACGAATAGCCCCAGCAATGTAGGAATTAAGAATAACCAAGCGTGATAAGGGCGAAACCAAGTGCATAGCTTTTTTTGCATTGGAAGAATTTTCCTCCTTAAGTTAAGACTTTTTCGTTTCCATGAAAGCTATATAGTACTAAATAAAGGGCACTGCAAACAAGGCAGCGCCCTTTATAGAAAAATTATTTATAGAGTCTGTCTAAAACTTTGTTTGTGTTCGTTTTTGCTTTTCCTAAAGCTTCATCTAAAGTCATTTCGCCATTGAAAACAGCATCAAGCAAGCCATTTAATCCCATGTTTTCGGCAGCTCCATAGCCTCTCCATTCATCCCAACCCTTTGTAAATGATGTATTCATAGTCTTACCGGCAATTTCAAGAAGTAATCCCATTTCTGCGGGTTGTTTCATTTTATCTACAAATTCATCCGAGAGTGCAAGGGGTTTGTAAGAAGGTATCTTTCCAGCCATATACATGTCAAGACTCAACCCAGCACCTGAAGCAAACTTAACAAATTCCCACGCTTCATTTGGATACTTTGTTTTTGAGGACATGGTAATGAAATCCGGCCATCCGTACGCGGAATTAGGATCTCCATTTGGGCCTAGTGGAACTTCCGATATACCCCAATGCATATCACTCGAAGCAATCGTCCTATTATTGTCTATATTCCATGACCCATCGATCCACATAGCTGCAAGACCTCGTGGAAAAACATCCTGTTGCCTCACACCCGCCATATCTTTAGGCATAGGTGCAACGTGATATGTTGAAATCAGTTCATTAAGAAATTGCATTGCTTTAACCGCATTGGCATCAGGTGCAAACTTCATGTTAGCATGGTCTATTAATCTTCCACCATTTCTAAATATCCACGATTCTACGTGGGCATATCTTCCAAAAAACCAGAATCCCCATTGATCAATCTTTCCATCATTGTTCGTATCTTTGGTAAGTTCTTTTGCTGCATTCAGAAAATCATTCCAGTCCCAACTTGAGGTTGGATAATCTAATCCAGCTTTATCGAACATATCTTTATTATAGTAGAGAACCGTTGTCACCAAAGCAAAAGGCACAGCGTACACTTTATCAGTATTAGCCAATTCACTACCAGCTTTGAAGAGATTTAAAAAATATTCTTCACTTGTCAGTTGACTGTTCACATAATCTGTAACATCAAACAAGAATCCATTTCCTGACCACTCTTCAAGATAGCCAGAGCTCATGTTGAAAACATCAGGCAGCTTATCTGTACTAGCCATAATTCTCATCTTCACCCAATAGTCTTTTGGCTCCATAGTAGTTAAGTTGATTTTAATCTCGGGGTGAGTTTTCTCAAAAGCCTCGATGAGACTTTCAGTCTTTGTTCGCAGAATAGGATCCCACATCCAGTACTCAATCGTAACAGCCTGTTTGGTAGTATTTCCTATATTTCCTAAAAACAATAACATTATTAATGTTATTAAAAACACCATACAAATTTTAGAATATTTTTTCACTTTAAGTACCTCCTTATTAAATTTAAAAATTTTTTACTCAATTCTTGAACATTCTTTTAACTATTTCATGAACACCTCCTCCTTATTCCTTATTTTTATAATCAATTATTGTCAGTAAAATAATTTTTATATTAGTTATTTATTGTAACCCAAAAAGTCCAAATTTACTATAAATTTTATAGACCTCATCTCTTTTCAATGCATTTATTAAGTAATACAAGTAATTTTAAAAAAATTTATTTAATTTTATGCTTATATATTTATTTAATCCTTAAATCAAGAAGAAATAGAGAAATGAAATATCTCCTGTAAAGGAATAGTTGCAGCGGCAATCATTCTAAAATCCTTTTCCAAAGAAGTGGGGCAAATTTCTAGTTTATCAGTTAAAATATTTAAAGCTTTCTGAAACACCAATTTCTTTACCTGTGAAAGTAAAAATTGATTATCATAAGCAACCTTCCCTCCCAAAATGATTATATCTGGATTTAATAAATTAACCAGATTAACCATCCCGGTGGCCAGATATGCCGCAGTATCCTTCATAATTTCTTTGGCTAATTGATCATTTTTTTTCAATGCATCACAAAAAATAGAGGGGGTAATTCGACTTATATCACCCTTTACTAACTCCGACATCATTGAAGATTATCTCTTTATAAATCTTTGTATCTTCTTCGGATTCATTTCCTGCCAAACTAAAAGATATACCAAAGCAAAACCATCCCTTACCGGTAGATTGCCAGTATGTTTTCTGTAGGGGTATCATTTGTAATATAATGGGAGGGACCTAATATCAGACCACCCTGCCCCTCAAATAGATCCTTTATGTTCTTGACTTTTTCTCTCACTTCTTCAGGGGTAGCATAGGGCAAAAACTTCTGTATATCCAGCCCGCCATGAAAGCAAAGGTCTTTTCCATACTGCTTCTTTAAGCTTGAAAGTTCCATATTTTTTGCGGAGGTCTGAACTGGGTCCAAAATATCAACTCCCATCTCTATCAAATCAGGAAGTACAGGGGTACAATTTCCACAAATATGGTAGCATACTAAAAGACCATGGCTTTTTGCCACCTTTATTATTTTTTTATTCCAGGGCTTGTAATATTCCCTCCAAAGCTCAGGGGAAAGCATCAATCCTTCCTGGCCGGCAAAGTCATCCCATATGCCGTAAATGTCAATGTATTTCCCAATGCTTGCCAGGTTTTTCTTGCAGAATTCCAACATAAACTGACCAATACTGCCAATAAGTGTTTGGGCATACTTCTTGTTTGTTAACAGGTCCATTAGCATCTTTTCCATACCCCTCATAAATATAGAGGTCATAAATATGCTATTAAGGCAGCTGGTATTTAAAAAGTATTTGTCTGAGGGTTCAAACTCTGATATTTTTATCTCCTGCTGCTCATCTTCACTCTGGTAAGCTACCTGTTCTGAGTTATTTTTATAGACGCTAAAATCAAACCATTCAAGCTTTGGGTAAGGATAATTTTTAACATCATCTATATCTTCACTTTCAGAAAGTGGGGGATTTTTAGAGAATACTATATCCCTGTTACCACCGGCATAAATTTCCACCGGCTTAATGCCCCAGATATTAAACCTGTTAATCTCAAAAAGGGTTCCAAAATCAGGACCTATATACTTAGGGAAATAGGTGGTAAAGCCTCCCAGGGTCTCCCCATCAGAGTAATTGTCAGCCCCCATGCATTCTGCCAGTTTATCCCAGTCCTTTTCAATATCTTCCAGATTAAAATAATCTACTAGCCTTTTATTTACAGGAGGCTCCCCCCTGTACATGGTGGGAACCCTGACAGGCTTATGTTTTATAGCATCCCATAGAAGTTTTTTCTTTTCTTCCATCACTTAGGAGCCACCTTTATTGGGCTTGCAGTTACTTCATCTGCCACAAACAGCACGCTTTCTTTAGGATTATCATGCAGCTGCAAAAGAGTACCAGGCCTATCAAGTGTTGGCGGATGCATGCATGCAATCCTAAAGGTAGCCATCTGCCAGTTAAGGTCACCGCCATCACAATAGATTTCAATCCTTTTAGCCTCAATTATTGGTTTCATTCCAATAGTCACTGCTTTTGGCGGGAGGCCATAGCAGTTGCCTCCGATACCGCAAAGGCTGTTTATAACGAAGGTATCGGAGTTCAGTTCAATTACCCTGGTTTTGGAGGTTAAAAACTTGTCAATGGTCATCCGTCTGTAATAGGTATCAAAAGGCTCATTGAATGCAATATGGCCGTGGTAGCCCAGTCCGCCATAGCAGACATCTATGCCGCCAAGCTCATCAATCTTGTCCATGTTGTAATCTAGATTAACCGGATCGGGCCATACGATATGCCCAGGACTTAATCCCAGTTCCTTATCCAAACGACTAAAAAGCGCTCCTTTCATATATCCTCTGAAACTCATGGGATGATCCTCTTCTACTAGCCTCCCTTCCCAGTCCAGGTATTCATCCATAAAAAATATCCATAGATTTTCTAAATTTATTTTTTCATCATTTAATATATCAGCCAATATAGGATACTGTGGGGTAGGACCAACCGGAAGGATTATTTTTGTATTTTTATTATCCCTGTTATTTTTAGCTATAATATCTGCTATTGATCTAGCCATTTTATTATATAAAGTGTCAATATTTTCCACTATTTCCACGCCAACATTGCTCCATTTTTCAATCTCTTCAGGTGGCATTGCCATTATCCTGTCAAAATCTTCATCACTTACAGTCTGATGGGTTATTATTCCTTCAAATTTTCCCATTTCCATTCCTCCATATTTTAATTTTTAAAGTTTATCTTACTTTTATTTTTATATTTTTTATAGCCAGATTTATTTAGATTATCTCTTCTAGAAAAATTAAGGTAAAACTCTTTTTGTTAGCCCCTGCGGATACATTTTCTGTTGGGCAAAAGCTTCTGCATACAATACTCCTGCCTGAAAACCCCTAAATTTTGCAACCGACTTTATAAACTCAGGGGCATCGCAGTTATGCATATCCTTTAACCATCCCAGCTGGGATTTCATTTTCATCATCATTTCAATTTTTGTTTCAATAGTATCTGTTATATCCACATATTCAGTAGGAATAAAATTAATTCCAGCAATAGTATCTATATAATAAAGATATGGCAACTTATCAGAAGGTGGATAATTTGTTTTCCAGAGTTTAAGATTCGCTAAATAAATTGCCTCAAACACTAATCTGCTTACATTTATATGATCAGAGTGATAATCATCTGGAGAATGGGTAATTATTAAATCAGGATTTGCCTGTCTTATTACGTCAATTATTTTTTCTCTTGAATCTAAGTCTAAAACTACTTCTCCATCAGATATTCCTGCCCATATGGAAGTTGCTCCAATTACTTTTGCTGACTGTATAGCTTCATCTCTTCGTATTTTTGCTATTTCTTCAGAGGTGTGAGTCATACTCCCTTTATTGCCATCACAGACATGGCACATAAATACTTCATGACCTTTTTTGCTATAAAGTGCAAGTGTTCCTGCACAGAGTAGCTCTATATCATCGGGATGTGCTCCTATAGCAAGGATTTTCATAATGCAATACCTTTCATTTATAAAAATTTAATTTATTAACAACATATAAATTTAATAAAAAAATAAGTTTATAATTTTATATTATCTACGCATTTTACCTATATTACTTATAACTGTTGCAATTACTATTATTGCTCCCAAAACTATAGTTTGGAGATAAGAAGAAATCCCGATTATATTCATAGCATTATATAAAATACCTAAAAGTAAAACTCCAAAAAAAGCTCCGATAAGGCTTCCTCTTCCACCTTCAAAAGTTATGCCTCCGATAATTGCAGCTGCAAGGGCTTGTAAAGCAAAATCTGACCCGCTATTCGCTCTTACCATCCCAAGCCTTGACACAAGAACTAAACCAGCTAATCCAACAATTAATCCACTTAACGCATAAATTGAAATAACATGCCAGTCAACATTAATACCAGATAAAAATGCAGCTTGAGAATTACCTCCAATAGCATTAAACCTTCTGCCGTATTTAGTATTTTTTCTTAAGAAAAATGCAAATAAAAAAATAAGAAAATATATTATTATTGCCACCGGAACAAGACCAACTTTTGCCTCACCTAAAAATTCAAACTGGCCGATTATTGTTTGAGGTCTTCCTCCCCCTATTATAAGTGCTACCCCGAGAAAAACATAATTCATTCCCAGTGTAATAATAAGAGGAGTAACCTTACTTTTAGCAATTATTACTCCATTTATAAAACCTAAAATTAATGCAATTGCTAAAACTGTAATTACAGAAATAGTAATGCTTTCCCCTGCTATTAACATTTTAGCAAAAATCATTGCCACTAAACCTGCCATATTCCCTATTGAAATATCAAGGCCACCGGATATCATCAGTAAAGACATACACATTGTTAATATACCCAGTACTGAAATTTGCTGCATTATATTAAAAAAGTTTCTTAGTGTTAAAAAGTTGGGGTTTAGTACAGTAGCTATTATTCCTATAATAATTATTACTAAAACCAGATAAGTGATTTGGGAATTTAAAAAACTAAGTCTTCTGATTATTGAAAGTCTTTCATCTGAATTTTTGTTAATATTTTTATTGTTTAACACCTTTATTTTCATTCCATAAATCCTGATAAAATATTTTCCTCTGTAATTTCATCTCTATTCAGTTCTTTGGAAATTTCAAAATTTCTAATTACAATTACTCTATCACTTATTGAAATAAGCTCAGGCATTTCTGATGAAATCATAATAATAGACTTGCCGCTTTCAGCAAGTGAAGTAAAAAGTTCATATACTTCTGTTTTTGCATTTACATCAATCCCATGAGTAGGTTCATCAACAATTAATATATTAACATCTTTAAAAAGCCATTTTGCAAGGACCACTTTTTGCTGATTACCACCGCTTAAAAATCTTACTTCCTTATTTAGGTAAGGAGTTTTTATATTTAATTTATTAATATAATCTTCTGAAAATTTTTTTTCTTTAATTAAGTTAATAAAAAACTTACCAAGCTTATCCAAACCTACAATTGTAATATTCTGATCAACCGGCATACCCATAAAAAGACCGTCAATTTTTTTATCCTCTGTCAATAACGCTAATCCTTCCTGGACAGCTTTTATTGGATTTTTGGGAGTTACATCTTTATCTTTATAAAAAACTTTTCCTTTATATTTTTTTAAAGCTCCAAAAATAGCTCTTGCAATTTTAGAACGGCCTGCACCTTTCAATCCGGCGATACCAAGAATTTCTCCCTCTCTAACTTTTAAATTAATTTCTTTTGACGATTGAGTAAACTTCAAACCACGAACTTCAAAAACAAAATCACCTATTTTACTTTCTTTTTTCTTATAAAAAAGATCTACAGGACGTCCTACCATTTCTTTTGCAAGGTTAGCAGAATTTAAAGTTTCAGAATTTTTATCATGAGTATTTATTTTTATGCCATCCCGTAAAACTGTTACTCTATCAGCAACTTGTATTATTTCATCAAGATTATGAACAATATAAATTACACTGACACCTTCTCTACTTATTTTTTTTACCATTTGTATGATAATTCCGATATCTTTAATATTAAATGCCTGAGTTGGTTCATCAAGTATAAGGATTTGAGGCTTTTGAGCAAGAGCTTTAAGTATCTTTACAAATTGCTGATCAGACGGGCTTAATCTTTCATATATTTCATTAACTTTAATATTTATTCCAATTTGTTCTGCAAGATTTTCCGCCAGCTTTATTGTTTTATTGTAATTTATAAAAAACTTTTGATTATCAATTTCGGAACCTAAAAAAATATTTTCTGCAGCAGTTATTTGTGGAACAAGAACATCTTCCTGATAAACAGTTTGAATTCCTGTTTTTCTGGCAAGATAAGGAGTAAGATAATAATGCTTTCCATTATTAATATATATTTCTCCACTGTTTGGTTTAAATGCTCCAGATAATATTTTTATAAAAGTTGATTTACCTGCACCATTTTCTCCAATTAAGCAATGCACTTCCCCTTTTTTAAGATCAAAATTAAAATTCGTAAGTGCTTTAACTCCAGGAAATTCTTTTGTAATATTTTTTACCTCTAATATTTTTTCTTTTTGATTTAAACAGATATCCATATATTATCCATATAAATTATTTTATCTTAAATAAAAGTTTAATATTTATACTTTTGCGACCTTATAAATTTATTAAAAATATAAGATCGCAAAAGTTTTAATTAAATACTTAAAATTGATTTCAATAAGAAACTCAGGAAATTATTCGGTTTACCATTTATCTAATCCACCAATCATATCAATTAATGCATCAGATGGCTGCCATGGAATAATTTTATCCAGGTCATTTACTGTAACTACGCTTTGTGGAATTGCAATAAATTTTTGTGGTGGAGTAATACCCTGAGTTGCATAAAGATACATAGCTTTAAATAAATATAAACCTTGTAACGAAACTGGAACAGCTACGGTAGCCTGAACAATACCATCCTGTAGTAATTTAACTCCAGTTGGTCCGCCACCGGTTGAAACAATAGGAATTTTACCTGCCAGTCCTGCATCTTTTAATGCATTATAGCAACCTACAGCCATGGATTCATTATTAGCAAAAATTACATCAAATTTTTGTCCTGATGCTATAACATCTGTTGTTGCATCCTGAGCAGTTTTAGTATCCCAATTAGTATCCCTTTGTATATCAATCTTTACTTTTCCAAATTCTTTTATAGCTTTTTCAATTCCAACCATATATTCTTCAACTATACCCATTCCTGGAAGACCTCTTGCATAAAATACTTTTTTACCGGGATAAGTTTCACTGATGTATTTAAATGCTAAATATCCAGTTTCTGCATACTCACAAGCTACGTTAACTACATAGTCACCTTGAACTTTGTCAACCAGTTTAGTATTTTCAAATGAGATAGGTATTTTTGCATCATTTGCTTTTATTAAAAACTTCTGAGCTTCTTCAGGTGTATAAACAAAAACACCTATCTGGTCTACTTTTTTAGTTATTAAATCTTCAAGGTTATTTAATTGTTTATTACCATCCCATGCAGAATCAAGCACCTGAACTTCTACACCTTTTTTTGCAGCAGCATATTTGAAATTTTCCACACTAAACCCACCCCATTCATCAGATAATGCAACTGGAAGATTGCCAAAAACTAACTTCTTTGCTGAAGCACTAACACCTAAAACACCTAATAATGCTACCATAACTAATAGCACTATTGCCTTTAGTAATGTTTTTTTCATATTAATTCGTCCTCCTTCTTTTTTTATACCTTTTTTATTAACACCCGAGATCTACGTCTGAAATATTTACGCAGATTTTTTGCTAAATTCATCTAAAATCCTCATAAATTTCAGGATGAATCTGCGAATTTACATTCAAATTCTACCATTCTCTTCACCGCCTTTCAAGGAAACTTTTATTTTTTCTCGGTTAAAAACGGCAAAACTCTTATATGTCAAATGTGAAGACCTGAACCCAAAACAAATATAAACCTTATAATTTTACTGCTGATTGCTCTTTAGCAGATTTTATTGCTGCAAGTGCAAATTTAAGTGCTGCTTTACCATCTTCAAAAGTAGCCTTTTCAATTGGTTTATCTTTCTCAATGCAATTTATAAAATAACTAAGTTCATTAAAAAATGCATCTGACTGACTGACTTCTATAGTCTCAATCGAACCATCAGTATTATAAATTTTGATATTTGAAGCTTGTGCTCTTTCTTCTATATTTTTTCCTGCTCTAAATATCCATTCGATAGTTCCTTTTTCACATAAAACTCTAAAAGCCATTGTAAAAGGAAAAGCACCTTTAAAATCCCATCCTCCTTCGGCAAAACCTGATTTATCTTTTTTAAATTGTGCTGTTGTAAATATATGCGAAAAACCTCCTTCAGGATTTTCAGGGTTTATTGAACCTTGAGCTTTTACTATTTCAGGCTTACCAAACAGCCATATTAATAAATCAAGATCATGAATATGCAAATCAATAGCTGCACCACCGCTAAATTTTTCATTTTTATCCCAATTGCCTACCTGCCAATCCGGAGTAACTGCAAGTCTTTCACAAAATGCATGCATTGGTTCACCATAAAAACCATTGTCAATTATCTCTTTTATTTTTACATATTCAGGCCAGAATCTTAAAATAAGACCATTCATTGCTTTTATATTATTTACCTTTGATGCTTTTATCATTTCATCAGCATCCTGTAGAGTTAAAGCAATTGGTTTTTCACATAAAACATGTTTTCCTGCATTAGCAGCTTTTATAACTGTTTCAGGATGTGCAAAAGTTGGAACACATACATCTATGCAATCTGCATCAGTATTTTTTAAAAGCTCATCAATATTTTTATAATATTTTGCATTAACGCTTTGGGCAATTTTAATACCTCTATCTTCAAGATTATCAACAACTGCAATTATTTGAGCATTTTTAATTTGTTTTAAAGCACTAATATGTGTTTGTCCTATATAACCAGCACCAATAAGAGCAACTTTTACCATTTTTAGCGGTATATTAAAATAGAGAGGAGTAAAAGAAGTGATATTAGTAATAGTAGTGGTTTCTTCTTTGGTTCTTTATTCTTTTACCATCCACAGAAAATTGTGGATAACCTACCGGACAGGCAGGCATACTCTCTATCATCATACCTTATTCACCTCCTTTTCAATTTTGTTTTGTTCTTTTATAATATTACTATGTCTTTCACACAAAGTATCCGTTCACCCCCTGAATAATCTTTCTTTTGGCCCTTGTTTTTCAAAAAATTAAAATATAAGGAGTAAATTATCATGAAGATTAAAAGTATCTATCCAGCAAGGAACAGCTCACAACTTAGAGAAGTTTTAGGTAAGTATAGTCCTGGAGAGCTTCTCTATGCACCCATTGATGTTGCCAAGTATAATCATAAAGCCTGTGCGGTTAACTTCTTTGGAGATATTCTTACCCCAGCCTTTGAATTTTCTAATAATGCCCATGGGGTTAAATTCTTTATCTCCAAAATTACCGAAGCGGCCCGAAACGCTAAGGCCAAGAAAATCTTTATCGGGCTTGAAGCCACCGGACATTACCATCAGAACTTAACTCTTCACTTGAAAAGTCTGGGTTACGAGGTGGCGGTGATCAACCCCTTTGACTCCTGGAAGGAAAGACTCAACAAGAGCTCTAAGACTGATAAGATAGATCTGGGCTCTATTGCTAAGTCCCTTATTTCCAGAAAATTTTCTTCTTCTACAGTACCTGAAGGGGTCTACTACAACCTTCAGAGAGCTACCAGAACCAGAAGAAAGTTTGTAAATAGAAGAACCTCTTCCAAGAATATCATCACCGGACTTTTAGACAATCTTTTCCCCGGGCTCTGGGATAAGGAGGATACCATCTTCTCTGATAGATGGGGTAAGGCTTCTCTATCAGTTTTAGAGCATTACCCTACTCCCCAGATGATTCTTCGTCTGGGAGAGAAAAGGTTAACTCGCTTCCTTAAGAAAGGTACTACTAAACTGGGCGAGAAAACAGCCAGAAAGATTATCTCGGCAGCTAAAGTTGCCCTTACCCGTAGTCCTTACGAACAGACTATGGATATACTGGCTCTAAGATCCCATCTTCAAGCTTATCGACTTTATGAAGAGATAATCTTCCATTTAGAGAAGGAGATTGCTTATCTTCTGGTTCAGACTCCAGGGACCTATCTTCTCTCTGTGCCAGGCATCTCGGTAACCTATGCCGCAGAGGTTACTGCCGAGATAGGAGATATCTCTCGTTTTGCTTATGCCAACCAGATCATCTCCCTAGCGGGTACCTGTTCTAAGAAGGATCAGACCGGTGAGCATGACCCCCAGAATTTACCCATTTCTAAGAAAGGTAATAAGTTCCTGCGCACCGTTCTAAATCAAGCAGGACTATCCTTAAATACCTGGTGCCCAGACTTTAATGCTTATTACTCGCGGAAAGTAGAGGAGAAGAAAGGAAGATGTGGAATAGCCAGAACCGCTACCGGTAATAAATTTGCTAGACTGGCCTTTGCCTTAATGAAGCATGAATCACTTTACCACCCTCATTCCTTTAACACCCTGGTGCAAGATCCAGGCAATTATTACCTCTCAGTCTATGGAGAAATACTGAAGAAGTTAAGGGCTTTCTCTTCAGAGAAGATCCTTCCTCAGAGTAATTACTTAGAAAAAATTAAGCAAAAACTGGAGAAAGAATATGCGATAAATTTATCCGAAGTTAAAGGATGAGGACTCTACTTATCTTGGAAACTTGTTTATCTCCTCTAGATTCGGGGCGAGAAGGGATATCGACATTTTTTTTAGGGATAACCCTCGGAAGCCTTCGGGGCAGAACCCTCAAGGAGGTAATGAATACCCTTCTTGTCCATATGAAATACGAAAGGTAAGTAGAGTCCCTGTCCCTCCTCACCAGGGATGGATTAAACTCGTATTATGCCGTGGTGTATCCCTTATGGACACTTTTGAGAAGGGGCTTGTTACCCTTTTCTCTCCCTATGAAGGAGAAAGATTATTCAGTTTTCAAAGAGCAGTGGTATAATAACTAAGGTTATGTAAAAACTTGCTGTTTTTACTAATAAGGGAGACTATTGTCTCTTTTAAAATCTCAGAATGTTACTTGACTTTTATCTGGTAAGACCTCCAGTTAAATAAAATATAGAAAAGTTTATATTTTAAAAAATAAATAATTAAGTAATTAATTCAAAAATTTTTATCAAATAAAAATGTCTTATAAAAAATAAATAATTAATTATTACTCAATAACTCCATTTTTTTAGAAAATCATATGATGTTTTAACAGCTTTGTTTATTTCCTCAAGAGAATGTGCTTTGCCTTCAAACTCTATTTCAACACTTGCAGGGCCATCAAAATCTTTAAGTATTTCAAATATTTTATTAAAATCTATAATACCTTCTCCAAGTGCAGGGAAATTCCAGTCTTTATATTTACCACTTCCATTATCCTTTAAATGAACATAGCCCATATAAGGTAATGCAAAAGGTAAATCAGTTTCAGGTCTTGTGTTACCATAAAATATCACATTGCCGGTATCATAATTTAATTTGATATTTGGATGATTTATAGTTTTTATAATTTCTGCTCCGATTTTGCCGTTATTACACCATTCACCATGCATTTCAAGACAGACTGTAACCCCTTTTGTTTTTGCATCATCGCCAATTTCTCTAATATCTGAATAAAATTTCTTTTCATCTTCCTTATTTTTAACTTCCCCTGTATCAGTAGTTACATATCTGACTCCAGCAAGTCCTGCAAAATCAAGTACTTTTTTAAAATTTTCAACACTATTTTTTTTCATAAGTCTTGTATGGCCAGCTATACATTGCAAAGTAAGCCCATGGTTTTTACAATCTTTTAAAACTTCATTAACAATTTGTTTATCAACCTTTATTTCCGGTCTGGGCAGATGTTCAAAATAATCAGGAGCGGAAGCCAGTTCAATATATTTAAAACCAGCTTTTGAAATACCTTCCATTGCTTCTTTACCGTTATAATTAGGATAGGTAGATGTTACAACTGCAATATTTTTTTTCATTATTTTTTCCTCCAAAACAATTTTTATAAAAAAATAAACTTTAAATAAAAAAATTTAGGAAACGCTCTACTAGGCATAGGGAACTTCCCCGGTGGCAAAGTGAGAGACGTTAAAGCCAGTATATTTTCTTCGGTAAAGGAAATCTACTTTATCTCTCACCTCCTCTGATATTTTATGAGGTGATGCTCTTCCTCTATTGCCATGGATAAGTCCGACTATCCCTTCCTTTACTTATCCCTTCAGTGCTCCTGCAGTTAACCCCTTTATAAATTGGCGTGACAAAATCAAATAGAAAATAATCACCGGCAGTGAAGCCATAGATAAAACTGCAAAAATCAATCCAAAATTAGTTTCATATTGTCCATATAATAATGCCGTTGCTAAAGGAACAGTCTTAATATTATCTGATCTAATTAATACTAATGGAAACCAGAAGTCATTCCATATTGGTATAAAATTAATAATAGCTACAGCAGCCAGAGCAGGGCGAATTAGAGGAACTATTATTTTATAAAATATTTTGGGCTCACTACAACCATCTATTCTAGCTGAATTACTTAACTCTTCAGGGATCATCCTAATAAAATCAGTAAGAACAAATACTCCAAAAGGTATGCCCATAGCTACATTAACTATTACTAATGATGCTATATTATCAAATAAATGTAGAGTAATCATAGTTTTGAGTATACCAATAGTTCCCAACTTGATCGGAATTATTAAACCAGCAATAAAATAAAAATAAAGAAACCTGTTTCCCATAAATCTATACTTAGCTATTACAAATGAGGCAAGAGATGAGATAATTAAAATTAAAAAAATTGAAGTAACTGCAACTATAATGCTATTTTTAAAGTAAACTAAGTAATTCGATATTTTTATAAGTTTTATATAGTTATCCAAATTAAAAATATGGGGTAAACCATATGGATTGGTAAATATTTCTCTATTACCTTTTAATGAGGTTAAAAGCATCAATAAAATTGGGAGAAATATACTTACCGCGTATATTATCAAAATAATACCTAAAAGTGATTTTAATAATCCATCCTTAATCTTAATCATTTATACCTTTCTCCATTAACTTAAGGTCATAATGCAATTACCAACCATTACTATTTTATTCACTCTGGCTCACACCCTTCATTCTAAAGACAAACAACCAGAATAAAACTCCCACAGATACTATTAAAAATATAATAGTAGCAACAGCAGCTCCCATACCCATACCCCAGCCGCCTCTTTCTAGTGAGGAAAATGCTGTTCTATAAAATAATGAACCAAACAAGTCAGTGCTATACGAAGGATTACCCATAGATGTTGACATAGCATAAACAATATCAAATTGTGTAAAATCACCAACAAAGATCAGTATCGTAACTATTCCAATAATAGGTCGAATGGAAGGAAATATAATATATCTAACTTCAGCTAAAAGTCCAGCGCCATCAATTTTAGCAGCTTCTAAAACCTCACTATCTATAGCATCAATACCCGCAGTATAAAATAAGACTGACTCACCCATAAATTGCCAGCTAACCACAATAGCTAATATGGGCAATGCGGTTAACGGAATGCCCAGCCACGGCTTTATTAAAAATTCCAGTCCTATTACCTCAAGAATTTTATCAAAAAAGCCCCAGATAGGATTTAGAATTAAACTAAATAGAAATCCTACTGCCAGTACTGATAAGGTAGTTGGTAAGAAGCTAATTCTTCGGAAAATCTTACTTCCAGCAAATTTTCTAGAAACCATAATTGCTATAACAAATCCAAGAACATTTTGAACTAAAGTTACCATCAAAAAAAACTTTATAGTATTCCCAAAAGCACCAAAAAATCTATCTTTAAACGGAAATTGAGTAAAAAGTTTTATATAATTTCCAAATCCAGTAAACTCTGATGGAGTCATACCTGAGCCAGAATAAAAACTTAAAATCATAGAATTAAATATAGGCACCACTAAAAAAGCTGTATATATGCTAATCGCTGCTGCTAAGAAAAGAGGAATAAAATATCTTATTTTCTTCTTATAAGACTTTACCATAAATTTCTCCCCACATTTAACCACACACCTAGATTATAATGGTATAAACTGTCCTGGTAGATTACCTACCAGGACAGTTTATATTTTACAAATAGAGAAAAGTCAAATATCTACTATTTCATAAAAGGAGGATACCATGTTGCTAGACCATGCTGGACATAAGCTGCTGCTTGTTCAGGAGTATATTTATCAGTGTATAAACCAATCATAGCATCCCACATTAAGGTATTACCACTAGGTTCCTGAGAGGATAACTTCTCCCATACAGTTCTTACTGTAATATCTGCATGGGCAGCAGCATCTATAATTTCTTTTGCTACTGGATCCCCTAGTGAATAATCTCCTGGTGTATATGAGAAAAATCCTGGTAATTCATTCATAAATAACTCAGCAAATTCTGGAGTACTAACCCACTCTGCATATTTTAAAGCTGCTTCAATATTCTTTGAATCCTTATTTATTCCTAAACCACAATCAACATGGAAACAATACTGGAGAGTATCACCCGCCTTTTCCAGTGGTGGCGCAAACCAGCCTAAGTCGGTTATTTCCAGATCTCTAAATAAACCTATCTCCCATGATCCACCTATATACATAGCAGCTCGCCCTGTTCCAAATAACTGCTGCATACTAGCATAATCAATAGCTTCATAACCTTTTGGGAAGAAAGGCTGTAGTTGTTTCATAGCTGCAAATGCTTTTACAAACGGCTCATCAGTCATTTTCATTTCTCCAGCCATAAGCTTTAACCTGCTTGCTTCACCACCATAAAAATTGGCGCCTAACCCACTGTACATAACTTCATAAAGCGGCCATCCTTCTTTAGTCCCTTGAGCAAATACTGTCTCTCCATTATCTTTTAAGGCCTGACAAACAGCAAGAAATTCTGCCCATGTTACTGGCTCTTTTAAACCATATTTATCAAATATGGTCTTAAGATAAAATACACCATGAGTTACACCACCAACTGGAACACCGTAGATTACACCATCGTCTGTAGCCCAAGCATTTATAGCTGCACCTGGAAAATCTGCTAATGCTGGTATAGCATCATTTAGTTTGTATAAATAACCCCCATTGTAGATAAGCTCACCAGGGTCATATGAACGCAAAAATATTATATCTGCTCCTACTCCAGCCTCAAGCGAAGAGGTTAGCTGTGCATCATACTCTGTATCCTTTATAGGCTGAAAATTAATAGTTATGTTTGGATTTTCCTTGGTAAACACAGCATTTATTCTATTCATTCTCTCAATATCTTCAGTTCTCCAGCTAGTAAATACAAGTGTTACCGGTTTTCCTCCTGCAGTTTCTTGACTAAAAACACCAACTGATATACTAGAAACAAATACTAAAGCCACAATAACCAGACAAAATAATTTTTTAAACATTATTTTTATCCTCCCGTATTTTTTATTTACATAAAGAAATTGGAAAAAATTTTGGATTTAATTTTATTTCAAAATAGCCTCCTTTCTTTATTTCTCCCTTTCTCCAAATAAAAGGAAGATCTCTATTCCTTTAACCTAAACAATAGTCTTTTTAATTAAACAAAACATATATTTTAACAGCTAATATATCTTAGCCATAATAATTTTGTAAATCAAGAAGAAATAGAGAAATGAAATATCTCCTGTAAAGGAATAGTTGCAGCGGCAATCATTCTAAAATCCTTTTCCAAA
>Ga0100399_1001146_pt1 | contig 19478 bp, 20 predicted proteins | sample CryGeymeta201523_FD_81545 | JGI IMG/M metagenome (GOLD analysis project Ga0100399, IMG submission 81545) | Groundwater microbial communities from Crystal Geyser aquifers in Utah, USA - Crystal Geyser metaG 2015-23 | ecosystem: Environmental > Aquatic > Deep subsurface > Groundwater | place: USA...
CCCAAACCAATATTCAGCTTGGATTTTGGAAAGAAAATACCGAAAAATTTCATGCCATTGAAAAAGCATGTTTCGAAATGAGCCAGGGATTATTGAACGAACATATCATAGTTGATGCTCTGCAGGGTGGCGCAGGTACTTCTACAAATATGAACGTAAATGAAGTAATCGCTAACCGCGCTTTACAGATTTTAGGAAAAAATCCGGGCAGTTATGAATTTGTATCCCCGCTCGACGATATCAACCTGCACCAATCCACCAACGACACTTATCCTACTGCCCTGAAAATTGCAGCAATCAGATTATTGCGCAAACTTGAACAAAGTATTTTAACGCTGCAGGAAGCATTTCAGCAAAAGGAAAAGGAATTTGCACACGTGGTAAAAATTGGCCGGACACAGTTGCAGGATGCAGTATTAACAACACTTGGCCGCGAAATGGGCGCTTACGCCGAAGCATTTAACCGCGACCGCTGGCGAATTTACAAATGCGAAGAACGGTTGAGGATTGTAAATTTGGGAGGAACGGCAATCGGTACCGGACTTGGCGCGCCAAAACAATTTATTTTCAGGGTGGTTGACCGCCTGCGGGAAAACACAAATATCGGTCTGGCGCGGGCTGAAAACCTGATTGACGGAACCCAGAATACCGATGTCTTTGTTGAAGTTTCAGGAATTTTGAAAGCACATGCAAGCAATCTGTTAAAAATAAGTAACGACCTGCGATTACTTTCGAGTGGGCCCGATGCCGGATTTGGCGAAATTAACCTGCCCGCAAAACAGGCGGGCTCCTCAATTATGCCTGGTAAAGTAAATCCCGTAATCCCCGAGGCTGTTGCCCAAATTGCAATCCGGGTAATGGGAAACGACCAGGTTATTGCTCATGCGTGCAGTGCCGGAAACCTCGAACTCAACCAGTTTATGCCGTTAATCGCTGACGTTTTTCTTGAAAGTTTAACACTTCTTAACCATGCAAATCTAATGTTCCGGAAACATTGCATTTCAGGAATTACTGCAAACGAAGCAGTTTGTAAACGAAATGTGGAAAATTCAACAACCACGATAACTGCATTAATCCCCTTAATAGGTTACGAAAATGCCAGCCTTATTTCGAAAATGGCTAAAGATGAATGTCTGTCAATTAAAGAGGCTGCCGTAAAATCGACTTTTATTTCTGATTCAGAATTTAACGAAATCATCACCCCTGAGGCAGTTTGTCGGTTAGGAAACTGAATAAATAGTTTTTAACACTTCATTAACAATTTTTATTTTACTGAATTACAGTGTTTTAGTAGTTGTTTTATATTGAAGATAAATTTATCTTTAAATATTATTTGGAGAATAACTTTTAAGCTATTATTATTGAATCTAAATTAAAATTAGTAATTATTATTTTATAACTTAAAAATTAGAAAACCATGAAGAAAGTATTTTTAGTATTAGCATTAGTTGCAGCTTATGGCGTTTCAATGGCAATGTCAGGCTCAAGCGTTATCACAGTTGACAATATGCAGACAGTAGTTGTTGCCGATATGAACGACAACAATGTTGTGGCACCTGAAACTGAAAAAGAAAAGGAAAAAGCAAGTAAAAAAGAAGCAAAAGCTGCAAAATCTGAGGGTTGTGCCGGAGAAAAATCAGCAGCAAAGTCTGAAGGTTGCTCCGGAGAAAAATCAGCAGCAAAGTCTGAAGGTTGCGGTGATAAAGCAAAAACTGCTTCAGCAGAGAAAAAATAAGAATTAATAATTCAGTAAAAGTTAATAAAGCTGTTCAATATTTGAGCAGCTTTTTTTATGCTGTTTTTTCAAAAATATTTGAAGTTCAAAAAGAAAATCATATATTGCAACAGTTTGTAAATCAACATTAAACAAATTACGAACAAAAGTTAATTAAAAACCAATATTAATACTTAATTTGAAGAACATGAAAAAAATAATTCTGATTTTCGTTGTAGCCGTTACGTTCGGCATTTCTGCATCAACTGTAAATGCAACCAACAAAGAAGACAAAAAGAAAGAAACAAAAAAAGAAGTAACAACTTCCGCATGTTGTTCTGCAAAATCGGGAACAGCAGAAAAAACTGCAACTACAGGTTGTTCCGAGGCACAGAAAAAAAGTTGTGTTGCATCGGCTAAAACTTGTGGTGCCGACACAGAAAAAAAGGCAGAAAAAAAATAGTTGGTTATTTTAATCACAAAAGGGCGCTGAAAGCGCCCTTTTTTATGCTTATCATTGGCTGAATGGAAAGGAAATTGTAATTTAAACGCCGTTCAAAAAACACAGAATGAAAGCGCCAAAATCTTTTCGTTTGCACATCGGAATTTTTGGAAAACGAAACTCCGGGAAATCCAGTATTCTTAATTCACTAACCAATCAGGATGTTTCGATTGTATCAGACATCGCGGGAACCACTACCGATCCCGTGGAAAAACCAATGGAGCTGCTGCCGCTCGGTCCGGTACTGTTTATCGATACTGCGGGAATTGACGACTTGGGTAATTTGGGAGAAAAGCGCGTAGCCAAAACCATGTTGGTTTTCGACAGGACTGACCTCGGAATAATTGTTTCCAATTTTAACGATTGGGATGATTATGAGCGGCAGATTATTAATGAATTTAAGAATCGTGCCATTCCGTTTATTGTAGTTTTTAATAAATCGGATTTACACGAGGAAAACGATGCAATCATTCGCCAACTAAATACAGCAAAAATCAGATTCACAAAAACTTCGGCGTTAAAACAAACCGGAATTACCGATTTAAGGGAGTTGCTTCTTCAGAGTGCACCTCCCGATTTTATTGAGCGGCCAGCAATTTTATCCGATTTGGTCGGACCCGGAGAAGCGGCAGTTTTAGTTGTTCCCATCGACAAGGAAGCGCCAAAGGGAAGATTGATTCTGCCACAGGTGCAAAGCATCCGCGATTTGCTCGACAACGATTCGTTTTGCATGGTTGTAAAAGAGCGCGAACTTCGCGAGGCCCTTTCTCGTTTTAACAAACCTCCAAAACTGGTGGTTACTGATTCTCAGGCATTTTTGAAAGTAGCAGCCGACACACCGACTGAAATTCCTCTTACTTCTTTTTCGATATTATTTGCCCGTTTCCAGGGCGATTTAAATGAAATGGTTCGCGGGGCAATGGCAATCGACAAGCTAAAAACCGGCGATAAAGTTTTAATAGCCGAAGCCTGCTCGCACCATCCCATTGGTGAAGATATCGGCACGGTAAAAATTCCGCGTTGGCTTACCCAATATGTGGGTGGAAAACTTGAAATTGATCACCAGCGTGGCCACGACTTCCCTGAAAATATTTCAGAATACAAAATCATTATCCACTGTGGGGCTTGTATGTGGAACCGCCGCGAAATGCTCAGCCGGATTATGAAGGCAAAACAGGCCAACGTACCAATTACCAATTACGGTCTCACAATTGCTTACTCGCTAGGTATTTTTGAAAGGGCGCTGCAACCTTTTCCGGCTGCACTCGACATTTATTTGAATAAAAAAATCTGACTCAAAACCGAATTCGGCTCAATTTGTTAATATGTAAACAATTGGGCAATAAATGATAAAAATGAATCTGATATTTTTAATTACTTCCTTCGTTTTATGGTTTTCCTGTGCAACAACCAATGATATGGAATCAGAAGTTTTTAATGAAAATGCAATAGTTTCGAAAGAGGATAAAAGTACGTTTACCTATCTTGCGCTTGGTGATTCTTATACCATCGGTCAAAGTGTGGAAGAAACCCAGCGCTTGCCGGTTCAGTTGGTTAACAGATTAAACGAAGCCGGTGTAAATTTTGGCACCCCTACCATTATTGCCCGGACCGGCTGGACTACCGATGAACTGGCGAGGGGAATTGAAGATGCAAATTTATCGGGAACCTATGATTTGGTTACGCTGTTAATTGGTGTCAACAATCAGTACCGGGGAAGGGATACTGCCGAATACCGCCGCCAATTCAGGGAATTGTTAAACAAGGCAGTTGGTTTTGCAAATGGAATCGAAAAAAGAGTGATTGTAATTTCGATTCCTGATTACGGTGTTACGCCTTTCGGAATAAGTAATGCTGAAAGAATTGGCGCTGATATCGACATTTTCAACAAAATAAACCGGGAAGAAACCGAACTGAAAAAGGCAAACTATGTATATATAACGTCTATTTCGAGAGCCGCAAAAGACGACCCTTCCTTAATTGCCAACGATGGATTGCACCCTTCGGGTAAAATGTACAGTTTTTGGGTTGACGCCATTTTTCCTGTGGCTAAAAATATGTTTAATAACTGGTAAATCAATGAAAATCAATTTCGAAACAACGCCTGAGTTTGCCCGACAAATTGATAAAAACGATGTTTTGGCCAAGTTCAGAAATCAGTTTTATATTGATGACGATAAAACCATTTATCTCGATGGAAATTCACTGGGGCGTCTGCCATTAAAAACCAAAGATTTGATTGCCCGAGCCGTTGAAAAGCAATGGGGAACCGATTTAATAGAAAGCTGGAACAAAAACTGGTACACAAAACCTGAAGTATTGGGCAATAAAATTGCTCAAATTATTGGCGCTTCTGATGGCGAAGTGATTGTTTCCGACAGTACTTCGGTGAATTTGTACAAACTGGCCAAAGCAGCAATTAATTTTCAGAAAGGAAAAACCCGGATAGTCAGCGATGTTTTCAATTTCCCGACAGATCTGTACATTTTACAGGGAATTATCAGGGAATTGGGAAACAATTATGAACTGGTTCTTGCGAACTCAAAAGACGAAATCTCAATCGATTTGGATGATTTAAAAAGCAAAATCAACGAAAACACAGCGTTGGTAGTGCTTTCGATGGTGGCATTCAAAAGCGCTTTTTTGTACGATGCTAACGAAATTACGGTTTGGGCACATCAAAAAGGGGCGTTGGTACTTTGGGATTTAAGTCATGCTGCCGGTGCTGTTCCAGTTGAATTGAATAAAACAAATGCAGACCTTGCGGTTGGGTGTACCTACAAATACCTGAATGGTGGTCCGGGTTCACCTGCGTTTTTATATGTTCGGAAAGATTTACAGGACCAGCTTTCTTCGCCGATTCAGGGTTGGTTTGGAGAAGAAAATCCGTTTGAGTTTGGGCTGAATTACAGGTCTGCCAGTGGAATCAGGAAATTTCTGACAGGAACACCTCCCGTTTTAAACCTGCTTGCCATTGAACCCGGACTTGATTTGCTGATTGAACCCGGAATTGACAATCTATATGAAAAAAGCAAAGGATTAAGTGAATACTTCATTTTTCTGACTTCTGAATTTCTTTTTGAATTTGGATTTGAAATTGGATCGCCACTTGATCCAGCACAAAGAGGTTCTCATATTTCAATCAAACATCCTGAAGCTTACCGCATTTGCCAGTCGCTTATTCATCTCGGAAATGCCGAATTAAAAATCATTCCCGATTTTCGCGAACCCGATAACATCCGGTTTGGTTTTACACCGCTTTACACCACTTTTACAGAAATATGGAAAACTGTTGAGCGACTGGGAATAATCATGAAAACACATGAATATGAATTGTTTGGGAGCGAACGTAATGCTGTAACCTGAAACAAACATCAAGTTATTTTCTCCTGAACCTGGTAACAATTTTGTCATTACTTCGTGGGTGCTGCATTGTAAAAACAACAACATCGCCTAAAAGTATATAAGAGTATTTCATGGTATTTACCAAAGTATCAATTTGTAAATCAACATATAAACTGTCATTCACGATACGCCATTTGCCAAATTCTGTTTCCATTTTCATGTCGTTTCCCCGCATATTGAAATCCTGTTTAAATGTGCCGTCAGCATTGAAATGCATGTCCCAAACCGCACCGGCATCACGCAGTGTTTTTTCATCGCTCACCGTTTCAACTCCACGTTGAACCATCTTAAATTCAACGATTCTCCAAACGCCAATTAGCATTTTATTATTTGCTGCCTGCAAGCCGATAACCGAAATAAGCAGTATTAAAAAGAGATATTTTAATTTCATTTTAAAAAACTTCTTAAAATTTGAAAGGTAAATTTATCAGATTTTTACATCGTTTTTCTGAAAAAACCAAAAAAATCAATCCGCCCGGAAGCATCCTTTTTCAGTATTTTAAGTATTTCATTTTCAATTGCAAACTGAAATTCAAAGCTTTCAACACTTGCTCCGGAAGAAGTTAAGGTAATGTAATTTTTCGAAACAGCCCAGTTTCCGTTTTTAATTTCTGAAATTAATGTAACCGGAAGATTGCTGCTTATCGAATAGTTTTTTTCGGGAGTGAACTCAATATTCATGAATTTACCGGCAGCTTTAAACTGGCCTTCGGTAATATTGCGCAATTCTTTTTCAATTTCAACATAATACTCCACCAACTGCCACTTGCCCGGTATTTGCCTTGATGGGCATGCAAACATCTCAGTCGATTTCAGCCAGTTAATTATGGTAGTGAAACTAAATTTTTTTTCCATATTTTATTTCGCAACCCTGCTTTGACTTTTTCCGGTGTATAAAGTTTAATGAGCTGTCGAACGAAAATAAAAACAGGCACTGTAAAACAATGCCTGATATTATCTTTTTCGAAAACATTAAGTGTTTTATTTCACAAACTGGGCATTGTTTAAATAATCAAAACAAAGTTTAACTCCTTCAAATTGAGTCATTCCCTGCCTGATTCCTTCCAATTCGACATAAAACTCTTCAAGCCCGTTTTTATATGCTTTATTGAAAATATTCTCAAAGTTCATCATTCCCGACTGACCCAGAACAGAGCGGTCTTTGATGTGAAGGATTGGGAAGCGGTTTGGATATTTTTCGAAGTACTCAAGCGGGTCGTTTTGCCCCATTACCGTCCAGTAAACATCCATTTCAAAAAACACGAGTTTTGGGTCGGTACCGTTCAGCATTAAATCGTAAATCACGTCTCCTGCCACACCACGTTTCCCCTTATCTTCTTCTCTCACAGCTTTTTGAAATTCTCCGCTATGATTGTGATATCCCCATTTGATGCCAGAGGCTTTTGCAATTTCGCCTGCTTTGTTAAACACTTCGCAAACCATTTTTGCGTCATCGTTGCTTTCAATGGAAGGCATGCCAGGCTGAACAATACTTTTTACGCCACATTCCAGGTGGTCTTCAACCGTGGCTTTCCAGAAATCGGCAATTTCGCCAGCATTTTCTTTTGTGTATTTGCGAATCGGTGGGTTCACATGCGAACCAGTTACTTTTAAACCGGCATCGTCTGCCATTTTGCGAAAATTAGTCATTGGGAAGCCGTACATTTTGCGTTCGCGGTAACCTGCGGGTTCAATGGTGCTGTAGCCAATCTGGGCTACTTTTTTCAATCCACCCGGAACATCTTCGGTTAATTCCTTGCCCAAAGAATAGGTTTGCAGCCCGATGCTTTTTTTGGGAGCAAACAATTTACTACCGGTTGCCGAAGCCAGCGACGGTGTCATGGTTCCGCCAACCATTCCGCCCACGGTGATTAAACCCAGCTTTTTTAAAAAATCTCTCTTTGATTCCATACTATTACTATTAGGTTTCTTAAACTGATTTAAATTACAAAATTTATTTGAGTCCAAATGTATTGATTTCAGATTAATAAATCAGAATAAATCGGGGAAATAAGGATGTAAATCCAGCGGGTCGTTCATCAGTTGCTGTTGTTTTTTTAACCGTTCAGCCAAATCCTTTTTAACAATGTCGAATTCTTGATTGTCAGCCAGATCGGTTATTTCGTTCGGATCTTCCAGCATATTGAATAGCCTGATTTTACCTGCTTTCGGATAAACAATCAACTTAAAATCATCGGTTCGTACCATCCGTTGTAAATTGATGTAGGCGCCATAAATTTCCGGATACGGGCTTTTCTTTTCTGGATTCTGAATCAAAGGCATCAAACTGTTAAAATCAACATATTCAGGCTTCTCAATTCCTGCAAGGTCGAGTGTAGTTGCCATGATATCCTGAAGATAAACCTGCATTTCGCGTTTTTCATTTGCCGGAATGTTTGGCCCCACCAAAATGCAGGGAACACGCATACTGTGGTCGTACATATTTTGTTTTCCGATCAGTCCATGGTTACCAACCGCCAGTCCGTGGTCGGCGCTGAAAATGATGTAAGTATTTTTATCAAGCCCGGTTTCCTTTAAATAGGCGATAATTTTTCCAATTTGCTCGTCCATGTGGGTAATAATCGCGTAGTATTCCTGTCGGTGAACTTTTACAGAATAGGTTGTTCTTGGAAACGGAGCCAGCTTTTCATCCCTCAAATCCGGTCCGCAACCCATACTGTCTTTATAAGGATATAAATCCATGTAAGAATCCGGGATTGAAATATTTTCCAGCGGGTACATTTCAACAAATTCTTTTGGCGATTGTCTTGGGTCGTGTGGTGCGTTAAATGCAACATACATAAAAAACGGGTTTTTACTGTTTTTGGCCGAATTAATAAACTGAATGGTATTATCGGCAACCACTTCGCTCCAATGTTTGCCGCCCTCCCAGAAACCTCCGTATTTTGTATGCCAGGGTAACCAGGTGGTATCTTCTGCTGCTTGCGGCCTGTTGTAAGCTTCCGGCACTGTTTTTGGCATTCCCGGCCTAATATCCGCAGCCGTTTGAAAAATAGAATCGGCAGGTTGTTTAACGTGCCATTTCCCGGTCATGTAGGTATCGTAACCTGCTTTTTGCATCATCTGGCTCCAGAAACTTCCGTTTTCCTGCATCTGTTCATAATTTTTATCTTCTGCTGCTTTTGCATGCCATAAAAATTTTCCGGTATTCAGCATGGCACGGCTTGCAACGCAAACTGCCCCATTCCATCCACCCATGTTATAAGTGTGGGTAAAAGTTACACCTGATTGTGCAAGTTTATCGATATTAGGTGAAATTACTTCATTGTTGCCCAGTGCATTAACTCCAAGGTAGGTTTGGTCATCGGCAAAAATGAAAAGGATGTTTGGTTTTTCTTTCTCCTTTTTCTGACATGAATGAGAAAAGAATGCGGTTAACAACAGGAAGATTAAGATTCGGCTCATTTTAAATTAATTTTTTTGAATAAAGTAAGGAAAAAAATGGGTAGGCTGTTATTTATTGGTTTTAAAATCGGTAATTAGTCCATCTGCCAGCCAGTTGGCGACTGCCTGACGGTTATCGGAAATAATAAGTCGCTTGATATCACGCTGATGGTTCATGTTTGCCAATTCAATATAAACACCAGCAGGGTATGTATTTTTTAAAACATATAAATTTCGTGCTGAAACGGTGCCTTGATAGCCTCTTCCCGGCTGGTGTAAGTTGTATTTGGCATGAAAAGTTTTATGCAGAATTGTTGCGGCTTTCTTTCCGGTGTTGCTTTTGGCATCGTGATAAAAAAAGATGTCGATATTTTCACCTTTACTGCGCGAATCAACATGAATAGCAATAAATCGCTGAAATGAATTTTTGTGTTGACCGTAAAGTTTGTTAATTGCATCAACCCGTTGTTGAAGGCGTTTAACCTGATTCAGTGGAATTGTAAGGTTTGGATAGCACACCTCGTCTTTGTCGGCTTTTAAAAAACTTTCGTCGCGAATCCCGTCATTCTTGTCAATCGTAATCATATAAACTGTAGCGCCACGTTCCATCAGGTTTCGGGCCAGCCTGAGCGTAACATCGTAAGCATATTCGTCTTCACAAACCACGTTTCCCTGGTAATTTCCCATTGCTCCCGGGTCGGGGCCGCCGTGTCCCGATTTCAGATAGTAAACAGCGCCTTTTAATTCGTTGGTTTTAATTTCGACATTGGCATATTTCGGCCCAAAAATATCATAACGCATTTTTTTATTGGCGGTTGCTGGCGCTGCTTTTGTTGCGTTTTCTGCTGAAGTTGACATTATTGAGGCAATTTCGCCAACATCACTTTTTACAATTGGTTTTGTCTCAGTATCAGGGAGCCTGTATTTTACCCCGATAAATAAAGTGTTGTCTTTTCCAAGCCTTGTTTTGTTCAATTCAATAAATGGTTCTGCGTAAATCGCCGGGTCTAAACCGTTGTTGCGAAGTATTTTATGTACCCCATCACCATTTTTTGCGACAATTTCCCTGCTCTGCGCAAACAACCCGTTCGACGATAAAATCAATGTTAAAATTACAGTGATTATCAATCGGGTAAATATTTTTATATGTATGTTTGAACTGTGCATAAAAAATACAGTTACTGTTTTTTAATCGTGTTGGCTAAAATAGGTTTAATTTTTAAAATAGCTTATTCATAATGAATCGACATTTCAGCAAGTTGCTGTTGATAACTTCGGTCGTAATTGCATTTTCATGTAAACCGAACCTAATTCTGAAGGAAGTTAAAACAAAGAATTTAACAGTGGCCGAAAATGTATCTCCCTTAGATATTCAAATAGTTTTGCAATATCTCCCGTATAAAAATATTCTTGAGAAAGACATGCAACGCGTAATTTCGTTTTCAGAAAAGGAAATGGTAAAAGGAAAACCCGAAAGTGGACTGACCAATTTGCTTGCCGATTTGGTTTTGGATGAAGCACAAAAGGAAGCTGTTCGCATGAACCTTCAAATTGAGCCGGTTGTTTCGTTTTTTAATTATGGCGGAATCAGGACATGGTTACCCAAAGGAGAAATAACGGTGGGTAAAATTTTCGAGATGATTCCTTTTGAAAACGAAATGGTTTTTATTCAGCTTACCGTAGAACAACTACAACAATTTTATGATATTGTGGCTGCCAAAGGGGGCGACAGTGTTGGTGGAGTGCGGTTTGTTATTTCGAATGGGAAAGCAAAAAATATTATGATTGCTGATATAAGCATCAATTCTACTGAAAAATATTGGATGGTAACCAACGATTATTCGGCCAATGGAGGTGATGATTTACAGGTTTTTACCCAGCGGTCGGAACTTATTTCTACCGGCAAAAAAATCAGGGATGTAATAATTTCGAATTTTGAAGAGCGAAAAATTAATGGTGAGAACCTGGTTGAGAATTTAGATGGGAGGATTACCAATGAATAGGAGAGGATTTATTAGAAATGGTATTGTGGGGGCTACCGGAATCAGCTTGATTTCAACACCTTTAAATTTACTGGCCGGCAACGATTTTGTCACCATTTCGATTATGCATACCAACGACCTCCATTGTCATATTGAACCATTTTCGGGTGGAAACGAAAATACGAACGGAAATGGTGGCTTGGCACGCATTTCGGAAATGGTAAAACGGGCAAAAGCTGAAAACCCGAATACCCTTTTATTCGATGCGGGTGATATGTTTCAGGGGACGCCCTATTACAATTATTTTAAGGGCGAACTGATGCTGCAAATGATGAGCGCCGTTGGTTACGATGCCGGAACCATTGGAAATCATGAGTTTGATGATGGTTTGGAAGGAATTGCAGACTCGCTTCATGCGGCTAAATTCCCGTTAATATGTGCAAATTACGATTTTTCAAACACCATGCTTGCAGGTAAATTTCCGCGATGGACAATTTTCAAACGCGATGGAATAAAAATTGGCGTTTACGGATTGGGAATCGAATTAAAAGGTTTGGTTGCCGACAAAAACTTTGGAAACACCATTTACAAGAATCCACTGCAAACAGCGCTCGAAATGGAATCGTTCCTGAAAAATGAGCAAAAATGCGATTTGGTGGTTTGCCTTTCGCACCTCGGTTTACGATACCGCGACAACAAAATCAGCGATATGGTTTTAGCCGCAGAAACATCTTTAACCGACCTGATTATTGGCGGGCATACCCACTCTTTTCTGGAAGAACCAATCGTGACAAATAATAAATCAGGAAATCAGGTTATTGTGAATCAAACATCCAGCTACGGACAGGTTTTGGGGAAAATCGATTTTGTTTTTGAACGGTCCAAAAAGAGAAGGAAAGTTGCAGTTGCTGACAATCAAATTGTAAGTGATGAAGCGTAGAACCCGCATTTTACTCTCTGTTTTATCAGGAATTCTGCTCAGTCTGGCGTGGCTTGGATTTCCCGGCTGGACACTTTTCATAGCCTTTTTGCCTTTGCTTTATCTCGACCATTTTTTTGCCGAAAGAAAATCTGAATTTCGAAGTGTGTCGTTTTGGAGCCACGCTTTTCTTTCTTTTTTTATTTGGAATATTCTGACTACCTGGTGGATAGTGCATGCCACTGCCGCGGGCGCTGCAATGGCGATTGTAACCAACTCGTTTCTGATGTCGCTCACTTTCTGGCTGGCACACATTGCCCGGCGAAATTTCAGATCGAATTTGGGAACCATCTCAATGGTTGTTTTCTGGATTTCGTTTGAATATTTTCATTTTCACTGGGACATTGAATGGCCGTGGCTGACCCTTGGAAACGGTTTTGCCAACAATGTAAAAATAGTGCAGTGGTACGAATACACTGGAACTTTGGGAGGTACGCTTTGGGTTCTGGTAATGAATATCCTGATTTTTAAATTGATAATTAACTGGCTGCAAACAAGAACTTTCAAAGGATCGGTGTATCAACTTTCAGCTTTTACCGTGTTATTAATTGTGCCTATTACTTTTTCGTTAATCACGTACTTTTCGTATGTTGAAAAAGAAAATCCAAGAAATATTGTTATTGTGCAGCCCAATATTGATCCCTATTCCGAAAGTTACGATGCGCAGGCGGAGAATGAAAAACTACAGATATTTTTAAATCTGGCCAGCTCGAAAACCGATGAGAAAACCGATTTTATTATCGGACCGCAAACTTTGTTTGAAAATCCCGGATTCTGGAATGAAGACCAATTACACTCCAACACGCAGTTGTTGCAATTGTCAGGTTTTTTGCAAAATTACCCCAATGCCGAAATGGTTTTTGGGGTTTCGTCATATAAAACCTATCCCGATAAAAAAAGTGCCCCGCCAACCGCGCGAACCAGAAACGACATGACCTACGACATGTTTAACACAGCCATTTTTCTGGGACGTAACGGCCAAACACAAATTTATCACAAATCGATTCTGGTGGTCGGAGTCGAGAAAATGCCATTTGCCAAATACTTAGGTTTTTTAGGCGATTTGGTAATCAACATCGGCGGTACATCAAACAGTTTAGGGCGGCAGGAAGAGCCTTCCAATTTTATACCCAAAGACAAAACCGAAGTTGCCCCGGTAATTTGTTACGAATCGGTTTTTGGCGAATATGTCACCAAATACGTGCGAAAAGGCGCTCAAATGATATTTATTATCACCAACGACGGATGGTGGAAAAATACGCCCGGATACCACCAGCACCTGTCGTTTGCAAGGATACGCGCCATTGAAACCCGCCGCAGTATTGCGCGCTCGGCAAACACCGGAATTTCGTGTTTTATTAATCAACGCGGCGATGTTTTGCAGGCAACCGACTGGTGGGTTGAAGCTGCAATTAAAGGTTCAATTAATGCCAACGATGAAATTACTTTTTATGTGAAAGCGGGAGATTACATTGCACGTATTTCGCTGTTTGTTGCTGCTTTAATCCTTTTGCAACTGATTTCGGTATGGGTGATGAGAAAAAAGGCGCGGGTAAAATAAATTCAATAATCACCTGTTTTTTAGCTATATTTGTGATAAACGATCGGTAATGAACAGTCCTGAAATTAAAGCATTTATCCGAAAACACAGCAGCCTTTTCTGGTATATTCCTGACGACAAAAAGGAAGATATTAGTGAAGATATTTTGGTGGAGTTTATTCTGAATTACGGTTCGCTTGAAGATGTAAAAGAGTTGTTTCGGATAATGGGGATAAAAAGAGTAGCTGAGATTTTTTTTGAATCCATCAATAAAAGTGAACGGCGAAAAGGAAATTACCATGAGCTTGTATTGAATTATTTTACCTTGTTGTTTAAGCGATATGCATCCTGAAATACTAACTGAAAAACAATTGGCAATTTTGCCTTATCTGAAGGATTTTATCCGGAAATTTTATCTGGTTGGTGGAACTGCAATCGCTTTATATTTAGGTCATCGTCATTCAATCGATTTTGACTTGTTTTGCGAGAAACCCTTTGCCAAAAATTATGTTTACAGCCGGTTAAACAAAGTTCCGTTCAGAAAAATTAAATTACTTGAGGATGTGGATCAAATTCATTTTATTATTCATGAAGTTAAAATGACCTTTTTTCATTTTCCGTATCCAATTCCTCATGACCAAAAAATTAATCAGTTTATTTCTGCACCATCGCTTTTGACCTTGTCTGCAATGAAAGCTTTTGCTTTGGGTCGCCGGGCAAAGTGGAAGGATTACGTGGACATGTATTTTATTTTGCGCGATTATTTTACCGTTTCGCAAATTGCTGCTGAAGCTATAATTCGGTTTGGCGACTTGTTTTCGGAAAAACTTTTCAGGCAGCAACTGGCATTCCATGCCGACATCAATTATTCAGAACCCATTGAATTTCTGGTTCCGGCACCTTCCGAAGAAGATATCAAACAGTTTTTGATTGAAAAAGCGATTGAAATATCGTTGTAACCTTAATTCTTTGTTAAACCATACTTTTCCTGATTTTTCTCACCCGTTTTTAAGAATAGCTGTTGTTCTTTTGCGCCCCAAATGTGATTTTTATTTACTTTGCCATGTTTACAATTTACACCTGGATGAAACAGAATATCAGCAACCTAATTAAAGATTACATCATCATCACCGTTGGTTTGTTGATGTATGTTGTGGGCTGGATGATTTTCCTTGTTCCCGCTGAAATTACGGGCGGTGGCGTCAGCGGTATTTCGGCGGTGGTTTATTTCGCCACAAAAATTCCAATCAGCGCCACTTTTCTGGCTGTTAATGCAGTTTTAGTATTGATTGCCATAAAAATTCTGGGTGCCAATTTCGGTATTAAAACTATTTATAGCATAGTTGTATTATCTGTATTTTTTGCTGTTTTTCAGAATATCCTGGAAAAACCACTGGTTGACGATACTTTTCTCTCTGCGGTTTTGGGGGGAATGGCAGGCGGAATTGGGCTTGGAATTGTTTTTTCACGCGGGGGCAGCACCGGCGGCACCGATATTTTTGCCATGATCATTATGAAATACCGCAACATTAGCCCGGGAAAAATCATTATGCTTTGCGATGTGGTAATTATTGCTTCTTCCTATTTTGTGTTTCAGTCGCCCGAAAAACTGGTTTATGGTTACGTTTCCATGTGGGTGGTTTCGTATTCACTCGATTCTTTTTTAAGCGGCGCTAACCGGAGTGCTCAAATGTTTATTTTTTCCTCGAAATATGAGGAAATAGCCGACTTTATAACCCGGGATGCTTATCGCGGTGTAACCGTTTTCGATGGGGTGGGCTGGTATTCAAAGGAAAATGTAAAAATTGTAATGTCGATAGTCCGTAAAAAAGAAACCAGCGCCATTTTCCGTAAAATCAAAGAAATCGATCCCGATGCTTTTATTTCCATGGGTAGTGTAATGGGCGTTTACGGACAAGGATTTGAGAAGTTGAGGTTATAAATCCTGCAATTATCTTTTGTAATAAAATTTATTTCGTCAGTTTCTCAAACAAATCTTTAAAAATAGCATCACGATTCACCGAAGTAGCCATGCGGATAAAATGCCGCGACTGGTCAACACTGTAAGTTACCTGGTCGGTTAAAACAGGGCTGTGTACCAGGTTGGTCGGAATCCAGGAAGGATTTACCAGCCATGCAACAGCAGTAACATCCCAAATCACTTTTGACCACGCCGCTTTTCCACCGCTATATTCCACCACAATGTTGTACAAATAATCGGACAGTTCATTTTTTCCTTTCAGGTAAAACGCCAGTTCCGGAATCGTAGTGTGAAAATGCGAAACCACAGGGCGACAGGGCATTATAACAAGCGGAACTCCCGAATTTAAAACCACTTGCGCAGCCAAAACATCCTGCATCAGGTTAAACTCTTTTTGATGTGGCCAGTTTAAATCGTTTCCTCCCAGCCAAACCACGACTATTTTTTCAATGATTTTTGGCTCAATCAAAATAGCTGAAGCAATATTGGTAATGCAACCTACGGGTACCACATACAATGGATTTTCAGGGCTGCTTGCCATTGCTTTTTTAACCAAATCGAGGGCAGCTTCACTTCTGATGGGTTGTTTTATATCTTCCAGATAATGGTCTGAACCACGAAAAGCAAATCCCTCCGGCGACTTTCCAAGCATCTTTAAAAGGCGCTGAATTTCCTGGTAACTTTTTTCCATTCCATCACCTGCATTTTCAGAGCGGTTGTTTTTAAATGGCGCTGCATAGACCGCCTCCAATTCAATTTTTTCTTTTGAAAGAAAAGCGTATGCCAATGCAAACTGGTCATCCACTTCGTTGTAGGTGTCGGTATCCAAAACCATTTTAACTTTTCCGGCAAGTGACACCAACCTTTTTATTCGGACAGCTTCATCGATTTTTGGATAGGTTTGGGCACTGACTGTAAAAAACACGAAAATTAAAAAAATGGTTACTGTAGTTTTCATTACTATTGATTTTAAAACTGTTTCATATAATCCAAAAAGATTTTGGCGGTTTTGTCTAAATTTTCAATAGAACCGCCGCCATCCAAAACTTCGCACATTTCGTAAACCACCCAACCCTGGTAACCGATTTCCTTTAGTGTGTTCATCCAGTTTTTGTAATCGATAATGCCTTGTCCAACGGGAGCAGCGCGCATCACCGGTTGTTCAGCCTGGTAATTGGTGAGGTTGTTAACGTAAGAATAACGAGGATGAGTAACATAATCCGCTACAATGGTATTGATGATAAAAGGCTTCATTTTCAGGATTGATTCGCGTTGTTCTTCCGGGGTAAGTCCCTCCAAAACTGGCGACCATGCATCCCAACCTGCCAGAACATTGGGCATATTTACCTCTTTCAACAACCAGTACATGGCATCGTGATGAAGTGCAATGTCATGGTGATTCTGCACTGCCAGCGCAACGCCATGTTCAGCAGCCAGTTTGCCGGCCATTTTTAATCCGGCAACCACTTCAGCATATTGTTTGTCGTAAGGAACACCGGGGCGTTCGTAACCGGTAAAAATGCGCACCATATTAGTTCCGAGGTCTTTGGCCAGTTCGGCAATTTCGCCAACCCATGTTGCCTGAATTTCAGCATTCGGAATTCCCGGTTTGTCGATTCCGGCGGTAAAATCCGTGTAACCTGCCAATCCAACCAAAGTCAAACCGAGCGAATCAATTTTGGCTTTCAACCGGGCGCGGGCAGCTTTATCATAATCATGTGGCGAAACATGCGGACGTTTGGCAACCAGCATCACACCTTCGTAACCTAATTCTTTGGCTTTTTCCAGAAATTCGTCAACCGAAAGTGGAGTTTGTCCACGCCAGATACCCAAATAACTTACCGAATGTAAACACGTTTTTACCTTAAAATCAGCCGGATTCCCACTTGGTGTTTTCTGAGCAGAAATGATTAAGGAATTTGTTAATCCAGCTAATAAAATAATGACAAACTTTCCCATAATTAATATTTAATCTTGTTTTGTTTCTTTTCTTAAAGTCTTCCGCCAACTGGCGGGGAGATTTAGAGGGGCTTAATATCACTTAAAAGAATTTCGTAAGCCGGCGAAGCCATTCCGCCGTGGTCGAAACTATCCAGCTCGTATAGTTTGGTTTTGGTGTGACCGGCAACTTTCATCATCCGCCACATGTATGCATTTTCCTCATACCGGCCAAGCATCTCGCGTTCACGGTCGCCCGAAATCAGGATTAATGGCGGGGCATCGGCGCGAACATGATACAGCGGTGCAAACTCATCCACAACCGGCTGCGTATCTGAAATTCCGCGTTCTTTTCTGATGGTCATGTGAGTAACGCAGTGTCCGCTGAAAGGAACCAACATTGCAATTTCATTTGCATCGATATCGTATTTTGCAAGCCACTTTTTATCTAATCCAATCATGCTTGTTAAATATCCTCCGGCTGAATGACCGGAAACCACAATCTTCTTAGGGTTGCCGCCATATTTCTCAATGTTTTTGAAGGTCCACGCAACCGCAGCCGCGGCATCCTCAATGTAAGCCGGGCATTTTACCTTCGGACTTAAACGGTAATTGACAGCCACAACCGCAATTCCCTGTTTTTTTAGTTTTTCGGGAATGTGTTTGTTTCCGCTGGTAATTCCGCCGCCATGAAACCATACAACTGTGGTAAAACCTTTTGTATTTTCAGGATAATAAATATCCAGTTTACAGCGCTCTGCAATATATTCGTCCTGCTTTTCTTCGTCTGTAGTTCGGTAAGAAATGTTTTCTTTCAGGGCATAATCTTGTTTTTCTTGTGCATTTATTGCTGATAATTGTGAAATCAGCAAAATCGAAACAAGTAAGAAAAGTGTTGAAAATGAGTTCATCTTATTGATTTAATATTTTGTTGAAATAGAACTGCTTCAAATATAGGAAAAGTGAAATATCTTTGCCGCCCAAAAACAAAACAAAATGTGGGCATTTGCCGGATTGTTATCTGCTTTATTTCTTGGAATTTACGACATTTTTAAAAAGACTTCGTTAAACGGCAATGCTGTTTTGCCCGTACTGTTTCTTTCAACACTTACCAGCACAGCAATTTTTCTTCCGATAGTTATTGGTTCTTTTGTTTCTCCTGAATCCTTTTCGGCCATTGGACTTTATTCTCCTATACTCACTTTTACTCAGCATATACAAGTTTTTTTAAAATCATCTATTGTAGTGTCGAGCTGGATACTGGCTTTTTTTGCGATGAAACATTTGCCAGTCACCATTTTTTCGCCTATCCGTGCCACCGGGCCATTTTGGACTCTCATTGGCGCGCTGCTTATTTTTCATGAAAAGTTGAATTTTATGCAGTGGTGCGGAGTACTGATTACCCTACTGTTTTTTTACTTCTTCTCAACAACCGGGAAAAAAGAAGGAATAGAATTCAGAAGAAATAAATGGATTTGGTTTATTGTTGCCGCAACTTTACTTGGTGCAGTGAGCGGACTTTACGACAAATTTATCATTGCACGGATTGACAGGATTGCTGTGCAGGCCTGGTTTTCGTTTTACCAGGTTGTAATTTTGTTTCCGGTTTTGGCCATTCTTTGGTTTCCGGGCCGGAAAAATACAACTCCTTTTCGTTGGAGATGGAGTATTCCAGCCATTGGAATCATGCTGGTAACAGCCGATTTTCTGTATTTCTATGCATTGAGTTGCGAAGGTTCCATGATTTCAATTATTTCGGCCCTGCGCCGTGTAAGCGTTTTGGTTACTTTTTCATTCGGCGCTTTTTTTTTGGGAGAAGTAAACCTGAAACAAAAAGGAATTTATTTGTTGGGAATTTTAGTTGGAACTTTTCTAATGACACTGGGAAGCGCTTAGTTCGGGGATTAAAAAAGGAGCACCTGCCAATTTGCAAATGCTCCTTCCTGCTATAAAAATTATTTTAAATTATTTTGTTGCTTTTTCAAGGCGTTTCATTATCGAAAAAATGAAAACTGCCGAAAGCAGGCAACAA
>Ga0100399_1001155_pt1 | contig 19424 bp, 18 predicted proteins | sample CryGeymeta201523_FD_81545 | JGI IMG/M metagenome (GOLD analysis project Ga0100399, IMG submission 81545) | Groundwater microbial communities from Crystal Geyser aquifers in Utah, USA - Crystal Geyser metaG 2015-23 | ecosystem: Environmental > Aquatic > Deep subsurface > Groundwater | place: USA...
GCAAAGTTTTGATGGGAAAAGGATGTAGATATGTAAAACAATTTATTAAAAATACGAATGAACCTCGCATATGCGTTCACACAACCGCGGAAGATGGCATACACGCAAATCGTTGCCTTTAATTGCGAAAAGGCTTAAACAACAACTTGTTGAACAACAACATGTTATTAAATACTAATTTTTATTTAAAAAATAAAGGCTATCATTATGAATAGATCTCTATTTCAATTTTGGATTGCATCAAAGATTATTTGGCTGATAATGTTGTTCCCAATTACATCTCTTATAGCTCAAGAGCAACCCATAAAGATTTTAATTAATGATAGTCTGCCCGATAATTCAGAGTACTATTCCGTTAAAACAGGAACACTTAAAAAGTATAGGTTTGGGGATTACAAAGTTGTGAAAAAGAAAACCGGATTAACTTCAAGTGCGAATATAGCCAATCAGGAGAGAATTATCCTCAATGTGAAAACAGATCATGATTCTAAAACAGGTTATAAATTCTCTTTTACTTTAACAAATGATAAATCTGATTCCGCATTCGTAAAGGCTGAATTTATTGAGCTATCTCAATATTTAGTAACAAAAGACAGATTGTTATTAATACTATCAATTTTAGGTGAGAATTCAGATATTGAAGCACATACCATTTCAGATCAATCTAACACATCAATACTGAAGGCAACGATTGTTAACAGTAGAAATGTTAATGATATTTGGACTTTACTATTGACCAACGGAAACTTGGGCCGAAGTGTTGATGGTCAATTAGAGGGGTCTATCAGTAATGGAGAACGAACCATTTATATTACTAAAGTTGATTATGATGTAAATAACCGCATAAAAGTTTTCAGTTATTCGGAAAACGACTCAATTACATTCCCTAAGTTGCGTTATGAATTTATTGAAAATAAACAATCACTTGGTGCCGTAAAATATGAAGGAAATTTAAAAGGTGCCGTTTGGTTAAACGTTGAACTGGAAAAACAACCAGAATTAAAATTAATGCTGGCTTCGGTAATGATCTCCATATTACGAATACAATTGCCATAAAATTAAATTGGTATTCAAATGCTAGGCCCAATAGAAGTAATGAACCAAAAATCAAAAAAAATGAAAATAAAATTCATTCTTTTCATTTGTTCATTTTGTATTCTTTCTGCGGCATACCCACAAAAAGTAGTATCACTTCATCCACTATTTACTGAACAGGATGCAGTGTTGATTCCTGGAATCGAAGGTTTATGGAATGTTCCCATTTTTGACATGACGGTTTCATTCCAAAAGACCGGAGATAATTTCTATTTATTGAAATATGGGAGTGAAACAAATCCATCTACTTTTGAAGCCGTTTTCGTTAAAATCAAAAATGAACTATATTTGGATATAAACGGTGTAATGCCTGATACATTTGGAGATGAAGACTATAGAAATTCATTCCTTACTGTGCATACATTATACAAATTCCGGATGAGTAAGGATACAATGCAGCTTTCTGAAACCAATTATTCATGGTTTTTCAATGGTGCAGCGAATAATATTTTACAACTCAAATATGAATGGGTTAATAATGCCATGTTGTTAACTTACGAAACAGACGAATTAAAATCATTTATTGCAGAAAATAGCAATGAGCCGGAAATATTTGAAAATCCCATATCATTATTACGCAATCATACTGATAATAAGGAAAAAGCAAATACTGATATTCATGATTCAGAAACTAAATCTTCGACCATTATAACGCAATCATGTCTTCCTGAATTTCCTTTAACAGGAGGCTGGTTTGGTGGAGACGGAGATGTTTCTGTTCCAATAAATTCAACAACAACGCTATTTATTTTTAGTGACACGTGGGTTGGAAATAAAAATCAACAAAGCAGAATGGAAATGGGGATGAGAATGGTCTCGAACTCTGTGGCTGTTCAAACTTGTTTGCCGAATGGAAAGACTGATGTAAAATATTTCTGGAACAATAAATATTCTGAAAATCCTGAACCTATTTTTAGGACTTATACCAAACGTTATATTTTTTGGGTACCTGACGCATTTATGATCAACAACAATTTATATGTGTTGCTGGAAAAGGTTGGACCAAAGTTAGGTGCATCTCCAAATGAGATTTTTAATTTTTCACTTTGGGGCTATACGCTGGCCAAAATCAATAACCCTACTGATGCACCAGATAAATGGAATATTGAATACATTCCTTTACCTGACTTTAAAAATCCAATGATGTCAATAGGACCTCACGTAAAACTGGACAATTATATCTATTTTTTTATTAACCGTTATGATAAAGCCCAGGTTCTGGCAAGGAAACAACTTGATTTTATTGATAATTCCGAAAAACCTTTTGAATTTTATGCTTTAAATAAAACATGGAAAGAAGGTTTAGACACAACTGATAAATCAAATTTTTGTTACCTACCCAGAGAATGTACCCAAAATTACGATTCGAAAAGGCATGTGATGCTCATTACATATGATATTAATAATTCGAATTTTTCCGAAATAAATGCAAATCCGAAAATTTATACTCCAAAGGTAATTACAATTCAATTGAAGGAAATCACTATTCCATAAGGATAGAATAACAAAGCTCGTAACAATATTTATCAGTTAACATTATGGCCATTGTATTCGCAATATAGATATCATTACCGAAGCCAGCATTAATTTTAGTTCTGGTTGTTGTTCTAATTCTAATCATAATAAAGGAGTGGAACTATGAATAAATTTGACTACTTGTGTCTTGTCCCATTTTTTGTGAAAATTAAAAGTTATACCCAATATTCAACCCGATCAATGGATAAAAGCCACTATCTTCGCTAACTTCGCTGCCATCAAATCTTAAATAGCCTCCTCCAATTAGCGCATCGAACGTGAGATGGGAGGTAAGAACCCATTGGTAACCCCCAACAAGCCCAATACTAAAATTGTTTTGGTCATAAGAGACAAAATCATTACTTGACTCGGTATTCATATAGGTTGTATAGATTCCTGCATGCCACCCCTCCAATATATCCTTATTTTTCGAAAAATAATACCGGCCTTCAACATAGTAGCCGATGCCTGTTGAACTTTCATTCATCAAGTCTGATACAGTGGCGTAACCCACTTGTCCTATAATAGAAAAGTTATCCGAAACCGATCTTTCATATTGCAAACCTGTATTGGTACCTCCGGAAGCTACAAAACCAACTTTTACGATATTTTTCTGGGCAAAAGAACTCATGCTGTATAAGAAGGGGAAGAGCATAAATAAAATGTATTTTTTCATGATATCTAAAGTATTAAAGTGAAAGTAACCTAATGAATACAGGTGAAAAACCTTATTTAAAACTTAAAAGAAAGTTACATACAAATATAGTTATTTAAAGGATATGTATATCTTTTTATTTAAATATAAAGTACCGAAATTCATTGTGAGTTCCATCGAATACTAATGAATAAACAATTTTAATGAGTTGAAATACCTGTAAAAATTATAAGAATAGATAAAAAGACCTTGTAGTCACATATAAATTTTTACCTTCGCTCATATTCTTTAATTGAAGTGGAAAAAACAAAGTCGAAATTGGTTTTATTCAGGCAAATAACCTCTTATGTTTCAGGGATAAATCAATCTATTGTTTCAAGCAATTATTAACATTTTATTCAACAGGGAAATCAATCTCATTAAAAATTATAAAATGAAAAGAGTTAAAAAGAGTTTAATTGCAGTTTTTGTATTATTTCTGGTGTTTGCAATCCCAGTCGTTGTATTTTCACAAGTGCCCTCAAACTGGACAAAACGCCCCGGTGGGACAGAACAAACGCTGATCGATGTGGCAGCTTTTAGTTCCGACACCCTGTTCAACCTTGATGAAGCGGGTAATATATCGGCCACCTTCGATGGTGGAAATACGTGGACAGGCCGAAATCCACAAACAGGCAAAGAAATCAAAATTAACGCAATACGGGTTAATCCCAATTTAAACACAATTATTGCTGTTGGAGAAAATAATGGCCTATATCGCAGTGAAGATATGGGCGAAACCTGGCTCGTCCTTCCCGGTGTAGCGGATGCCACCTATAATCTAATTGCAGTAACCGATGATGGGGGAAACTACGATGCCAGCGTTGTTTATGCTGTTGGCCAAAAAGGAACTGTTTTAAAATCGGTTAACGATGGTTTGAGTTGGGAAAAAAAGGAACTAAATATTGGTGCTAACCAGGATCTGAAATTCGTGTCGTTTTTGAATGTCGATACAGGGTTTGTTGCCAACGAAAACGGAATTATCAGAACTTATGATGGGGGAAACTCATGGAAAGTGGTATTAACAGGCTCCGGTACCAAAGGGCTAATATCAAACAATAGGACTGCTGATCTTAAAAAACTTGCCGACGAATTGGTTAATTTAACTTCTAACGGAGGAGGAGGCATACAAACATCAACTGATTATGGCGCTACATGGACTGAAGATGTTTTTGACACCCCCTGTGATTTATTAGCAACAGGAGGCACTATTTTCGATCCAACCCAATGCGAAGACTTACAAAATGGACTGCTTGTTTACGGAGGTGGAGGTGCAGCCGGAAAGGCAACGTTTAAGTATATGCTTTCCGGAAATACATTTAAAGGTATTTTGCGCCCCATGTGGGAAAATGTTAAGCTGGATGGCATTCCTATGGCGATGCGGACGATCGGCACCCAAACGGTAATTGCAGAAGCCTTGTCAGACAGCCTTGGCAGGTTCGATTTGGAAATCCCTGCTTCGTTTAGCGGGAATGTTGAGGTTGTTGCAATGCAGGCATGGGATCCCGATTTTTGCCCTGCACCTCTGCCGTCCGACCCAACAACCCTGGAACCAATCGATGAATGTGACGACTCTGAACTTGTGTTGCGTATAATCAATCCAACACCAGTTGCGTTGAACTACCTGACGTTTAGCGGGAACACTTGGGTAGCGGTTGGCAATGGAGGAGTGGTCTTAACCCGCACCGATGACGATGTTGACTCTGATGGAATGTCTGATCGATGGTCGAAACAAAATTCCCGTACGAATGAAGACCTGTTTGCAGCAGCCCCATACATGAAAGGATTTCATGATAAAAAGAAAGGATTTGGTGCAGTGGGCAGGTTAGGGACAATTATTACCACACAGGCACCGGAGTTCGGGATAATTTCCCCAACTGAAAACGACACGCTTTGTGCCGGCACAGAAATTTCAATCAATTGGAGCGGTGGAGATGCGGCGTGGAACGTGCTTATCTATGTAATTGATGTTAATTCATGGACAACGGTTGCTGTTGTAAATTCAAGCACGGTAAACGACGGTAATGAAATTTGGACTATTCCCTCTAATTTACCTGCCGGTTCCTATCAAATTTACGTTCAGGAAGTAAACTGCGCAACCTGGGTTTATGGTGACGTTTTTACGGTTAATCATTGCCCGGCAGAATCTGTTTGTTTGGAAGAATGTGCAAATAATATCCTACTGAACTGGAATTTCAATGAGAACGCAACTTACGGGCCCATGCCCTTAGCTTCAACTGCAAACTGGGTACGTTCATGGTATAAAACAAAGATTATAAACGGAGGTATACATGGAGAATCACCAGATGTTGGGAATGTTGCTTGCAATATGGCAGACACGGTAAATATTGGAATGTGGGGCAATCAGGCAATAGGAGAATCAATTGAGCAGGTACTTGCTGTTCCATTTTCCCCTGCCAAAAAATACGCTGTTTCGTTTAGTGCGCGATGGAACCCCTCTTTCAATCGCCCATATCCGGTGCAATTCGAATTCAGGGCATCAACTGCTCCGCTTACCAGCCCGGGCGATGGCGTATTGATAGGTATTTCCGATTCAATAACAACCCCGGGGCAATGGGTTACCCTCTCATTACCCGACTGGACTTCACCCAGTTCAAATTCCCCAACCGGAACATTTTCTGTACTTACAGTAAGTTCTACTAATCAATCTTCTGCTTTACATCCCGACTCAACATCTTATGGAAATATCGGGGCAATTTGCATTACCGAAGTCACTACAACCGGGAATTTAGAATTCAACAGCCAGTCTGAAGGTTTCAACCTGGGCGAAAGTTACCCTAACCCGTTCAGTAAAACAACAGTAATTGAATACACCTTGCCCCATACGGAGAAGGTAACGATTAAAGTTTTTGATTTATATGGAAGGGAAATTAAAACCTTAGTTGATAAAGTGGTTCAACCTGGCGTTCATCAAATCGAATGGAATGCAAGCGGATTGCCCGCAGGAATTTATTTATACCGGATGCAGGCAGGTAATTTTGTGGAAGCAAAAAGAACAATTTTTAGGGAATAATCTAAGTAAATGAGAATCGGCATAAGGTAACTCGTAATTAACAATTGAACTTTATTTAGAAACCTGACTAAAAAGAAAATTTTTTGTCAGGTTTCTTTTTTTAACCGACTGAAAGGATAATTAATAATTAAAATTAAATTGTCATGAAAAGAATTTTTACCCTTTTTGCTGCTTTTTTGCTGGTCGTTTCAGCAATCAATGCACAGTTGGTTATCAAAAAAGATAACCTGTTCCGCACCGCCGACCAAATGTTTTTGGCCAACGAGCTGTTTCTGAGCGGTGAACCTTTTGCCGAAAGCCTTGGTTACAACCTTGATGACCTCGACCCGATGGTACCCAACTCCCCCGATTCGATTGCTTATGCAACAGGAATTGAAGGTTACGAGTATTCGCGCTACCTGTTGGGTTCGGTAATCTCACGCTCGGGCATTGGCCTGCATATAATGTGGGCGCCAATTGTTGGGCAAATGGCCGCCATGCAGCCCGATACTTTCGATGGGAAATTTACCAACGGTATGGTAAATGGGATGAAGGAAGATGACCAACTGATGATGATGATCCATCATTTTGGTATGCTGGCCAACCAAATGGCACCCATGAATCCGTTTCCGCAGTTTGCCGATTTTGAATCGGCTAACCCGCAGTTGCCACAAACTGTTGCACCCGATTTTGCCATGGATTTTGCAACGCTCCGCTGGGATCGTTCGCAATTCAGCAAAGTATTAAACCCGGCTGCCATGGGCCAATCGCTTTGGAAACAATATTACTGGGCCAGGGATATGCTCGGCGCTTTTCACGATGCGGACGACAACGGAATTGATGCCGATGGTATTGTTTCTCCCGATTCGGTGGGCAGCCCGAAATTCGACCCAAACAACAATGTTTTTTACGGTGGAAATAACCTCGATGGTTTTATCGGTCAGGTACTTGTAGCCGAAAGTGTAAATAAAGTGGCATTTATCCTGAACCAGTTGGCCTACGATGGAAATTCGCTTGGCGCTGTTGACCCGGCAACATACGATCCGGCAAACGGGATAAAATATTTCCCGCACAGGATTGCAGTAACCGAATCAGCGGGAGATACCATGATGCCGCCAAAATTATCGGGTTTGGAAGTGATTGATGCCAGCAGCCAGCTTTTCGACCAGGTTTCGTTGCTGCTGGGTTCGCTTGGTTATAAAAATATGATGGACCCTACAATTAACGACCCGGAACATTTGGCTTACCACGCCGTTTTTGATGGCGACCCCTTTCCTGCACCTATGTCGGTTACAGGAATGATGGGCCCTTTCGATATGATGGCCGGAGCAAGTATGGTTTTAGTGAAAAATATGCTGGCGATGCATTTTAATGAAACAGCAGGTACTTTTGTAGATGAATCAGGCCTTTCGAACGGCGCTGTCTCAAAAGGAAATACTATTTCAGCCGTTAATGCCGGATATGCTTTGCTGGCGCTGCGTGATGTTGCCAATGAGTTTGCAGGCACACCACTGGCAACAATGGCCACCGATGCTTTAAACGCACAGGCAGCTTTTGTATTTGGTTCATTAAAAGATACCGACGGCGGATATTTTAATGGTTTTACCGTTGGGACCGGAGCCGATGAATCGGCAAAAAAAGCTGAAAGCCAGGCCGCTGTTGCCCGCGGACTTTACGCAGCCTACGAACTTACCAACAATTCGGCTTATCTCGATGCAGCAAACGAAGCCTACCAATTCCTGGTTAATAGCTTTTATGTGGTTTCAGAACAGATATTCAGAACCGAAGAAGGCAATAATACTGCAACTTACAATCCGTTTAACCTTGCAATTTTAAGTGGTGGCTTGCGCGAAGCAGCATTGGTTGGCGGTCAAACCGAAGCCGCTGCCATTTACACCCGTTTCTTTAACAAGGTGTACTCGCCCATGCTTCTGGCCGAAGCCGAACCTTCGGGTGAAACAGGAAATGATTCCGATGGAGACGGGATTCCTTACGTTTTGGGTGGGACCGTTGCCACGGTATTTGCGGCAGAAGCAGAATACACGTTCACCGTAACGAGCGTGAAAAGCAGATTTGAGCAATCGGCCAACCTCTCGATTTATCCAAATCCGGTTTCTGGCCAGGCTACCATTTCATTCGAAAATAAAGATTTTGGGCCTGTAACGATTTCCGTAATGAATATTGCCGGGCAGAAAGTTCAGGTGATTGATGCCAGCCGAAACCGGAGTATTGTTTGGAACACCCGCGAACTGAACAACGGAATTTATTTTGTCCGTTTAGAATCGGGCGGTACCCTGTTTGCGGTAAAAAAAGTGGTGATTAACAAATAATCTCACCTAAAATGAAAAAAGCCGCTGCATGTTACCTACGTGCAGTGGCTTTTTGATTCAGTCACTTTTGCCGGGTAAATATGCTGGTATACCGGTTTAAAGCACCTGTGTAATAGAAAGAATTGTTATGTATTGTATTATCAGTTTGGGCATATAAAAATTGAAAAACAGTGTATTTTACACCGCGGCTTTAGCCCGGTGGTTGCAAAAAATGAAAAAGCCATCAAAAATATTAACCATTATTGTTCTCTCCCAGTTTTGCTGCACTTCGCTTTGGTTTGCAGGGAATGGCATTATTACCGATCTTATCCGCAATTTTTCGCTTTCGCCCGATGTGGTTGGGCATATTACTTCGGCAGTGCAACTGGGATTTATTTTGGGCACCCTGGTTTTTGCATTTTTTTCGGTGGCCGACCGATTTTCGCCTTCGCGCGTTTTTTTTGCCTGCGCCGTAGCGGGTGCTGCCTTCAACCTTGGCCCGTTGTTCAATTGGAATAGCCTTTACAGTTTACTTGCTTTCAGGTTTTTAACCGGATTTTTTTTGGCAGGCATTTATCCGGTGGGAATGAAAATAGCCGCTGATTATTTTCAGGAAGGATTGGGCAAATCACTCGGATTTCTGGTTGGGGCATTGGTGATTGGCACCGCTTTTCCGCATCTGATCCGGGGTTTTTCAGATGAACTGCCCTGGCGGATGATATTAATCTTTATTTCTTCTATCGCTTTAATGGGTGGTATTTTAATGATTTTTCTTGTGCCAGACGGACCATTTCGCAAACCGGGCAGCAAAATTCAGTTTAACGCTTCGTTCAAAGTATTTCAAAGTAAACGTTTCAGGTCGGCAGCTTTTGGGTATTTCGGGCACATGTGGGAGTTGTATGCATTTTGGGCTTTTGTGCCTGTTATGCTGCGAACTTACCTGAAAATGCACCCTGATACTGTTATGAACATTCCCCTGTTATCATTCCTGATTATTGGCCTTGGCGGTTTGGCCTCTGTTTTAGGCGGATATATTGCAAACTTTTGGGGTACAAAAAGAACTGCATCGGCAGCGCTGTTTCTGTCCGGGGTTTGTTGCCTTGTTTCCCCGCTCGCATTTTATACCGGTTCAAACCCAATATTTATTGGTTTCCTCGTATTCTGGGGATTGGCGGTAATTATGGATTCTCCGCTGTTTTCAACACTGGTGGCCCAAAATGCGGTAGCCGAATTAAAAGGTACGGCATTAACCATTGTAAATTCCATCGGATTTGCCATTACCATCATTAGCATTCAGTTAATCAGTAAAATAGGCATTGCCGACGGTCAGGTTTTTGTGTACATGTTACTGGCCATAGGGCCAATTTTAGGATTATTTGCATTATTTGAAAAAAAAGTTGTCAGGAATGAAATTCAGGTACGACAATACAGGCAATAAAGACAAAAAAGTTCTTTTAATAACTTTAAATTTTAAAAATTAGAAAATCATGAAAAATGTAAAAACAATCTTTGCAAGTGTGGTACTTATCGCATTGGTTTCAATTTCTGCTTTTGCAGGAACAGGTTCAAAAGTTATTGCAGTGGTTAATCATGCAAGTTGGTGTCCGGCATGCCAGAACAATGGTGAACGTGCCCAGGCAGCATTTATGGAAAACAACAAAGATGGAGCTATTCAGTTTGTGGTTAACGACTTGTCGAATGACGAAACGAAAGCAAAATCGCTCGCAGAACTCAAAAAAGTTGGCCTCGACAAAGCAATGGCTCAACGTAAAGGTACAGGTGTTGCTTATTTTTTCGATGCCGGCAGCAAAAAATTAATCAATGAAGTTAGCGTTGCAAAACCTAACGAAGAACTTGCCGAGGCGTTAACAACCGCAAAAAAAGGTGCGAAATAAAAAAACAAGTATTGTAAAACCAAAGGCGGAACTAAACACTCCGCCTTTTTTATAAGTTCTCATGAAAACAATAACAACAATACTCCTTTTACTGGCCTCGTTATTGGGGTTCGCTCAGATTCACGACCCGGTAAAATGGGAACTGAAAGCAGAACGTTTTGACCCCGACTCGGCAACCGTTACCATTACTGCCGAAATAGAGGAAGGCTGGCACATTTATAACCAGGGTGAAAACGTGAAAGACGGGCCCATTCAAACCTCTTTTAATTTTCTTCCCAACCCGTATTATAAATTGGTTGGAACTACTGCAGAGGAAATTCCACTGTCAAAGAAAGAACCGGCTTTTGGTAATATGACCGTTTCGTATTTTGAAGGACGGGCTGATTTCATTCAGAAAATCTTCCTTCAAACCAGAGACAGTTTAAAACTTGGCATTGAAATTACTTTTATGGTTTGCAGCGACGAAATGTGCCTTCCGCCCGATACACGTGAATTTTCGGTAACGGTTAAGGAAGGTGCAGCATTTGTTGCCGCCGCACCGGTTGCCGGTTCGTTTGAACCCGAGGGAAGTAACCTGGGAATGTGGGCTATATTTTTTGCCGGATTTGCCGGTGGATTGCTGGCTTTGCTCACGCCCTGCGTTTTTCCAATGCTGCCGTTAACGGTGAGCTTTTTTACCAAACAAAGTAAAACCCGGGCAAAGGGAATACGAAACGCATTGATTTACGCGGTTTCAATTGTTGTAATTTATGTTTCACTGGGTTTGACGATTTCACTTTCATTGGGCCCCGATGCCTTAAATGCACTGGCAAGCAACGGAATTATGAACCTGGCATTTTTTATCATTTTTGTGGTATTTGCCATGTCGTTTTTTGGGGCTTTCGAAATTACATTGCCCAGTAAATGGCTGAATGCTTCGGATAAAGCTGCCGACAAAGGAGGGTTAATCGGAATCTTTTTTATGGCATTTACCCTTTCGCTGGTATCGTTTTCCTGTACCGGCCCAATTATCGGAAGCCTGCTGGTTCAGGCGGCTGTAAACGGTAACGTTGCAGGGCCTGCCGTTGGCATGTTGGGCTTTGCTGTGGCGCTAGCGCTGCCTTTTGCCCTTTTTGCCGCTTTCCCGGGTTGGTTAAACTCATTGCCAAAATCGGGCGGCTGGCTCAATTCGGTAAAAGTTGTCCTTGGGTTTATTGAACTCGCGTTTGCTTTGAAATTCCTTTCTGCCGTTGATTTGTCGTACCATTGGGGCATTATTACCAGGGAAGTTTTTATAGCGCTTTGGATTGTGATATTCGGCTTACTTGGTTTTTATTTGCTCGGAAAATTACGGCTTCCGCATGACGATGAACAGAAAAAAACTTCGGTTACCGGGCTAATGACAGGAGTTTTGGTTCTTGGGTTCGTAGTTTATATGGTTCCCGGCATGTGGGGCGCCCCACTGAAATTAATCAGCGGATTCCCTCCCCCATCGTTTTATAACGAAGGATGGAGCCTTCAAAATACATCATCCAAAGTTGTGTCAGGCCAGGAACAAACAACAACTATTGCCGCTGTTTCCGATGACGAGTTTCATTGTCCGCATAACCTCAATTGTTTCCACGATTACGAAGATGGAATGGCTTATGCAAAACAGGTTAACAAACCGGTTATCCTCGATTTTACAGGGTGGAGCTGTGTGAACTGCCGCAAAATGGAAGATAATGTATGGAGCGATAAAAACGTTTTGAGTCTGCTAAGCAATGATTATGTGCTGATTTCTCTTTATGTGGATGACAAAACAACTCTGCCTGAAAACGAACAGTACATTTCGGAAACCACCAGGCGAAAAGTAAAAACCATTGGAAATAAATGGAGCGATTTTCAGGCTACGCATTTTCGGACCAATGCCCAGCCATTTTATGTGCTGATTGGCCACGATGGGAATATGCTCACCAACCCAAAAGGATATGATACAAGCATCGACGGTTATTTGAAATTTCTAAAAGAGGGACTGAAAAACTTTGGTTCCTAACTTAATTTCAAAAAAAATCACTTTCAGTTGTCAGGTTTTGAAATGTTTACGACTGTTCAGGCATAAAACAAAAAATGAAATAAAAAATCAAAAAAAGAAAATCAAAATGAAAAAGAGAAAAATGTTCAAAATTGGAATCATAACCGCAGTAGCAGGTGTCGTAATTGCAGGAGCAGTTGGTCTTTACATGTTTAACATGCCACACCGCGATGTTCAGTCTGCTAAAGCGGATTACAGCCTGAACAGCAGCGAAATTGTGGCTGAGTATTTAACAGACGCCAAGGCTGCAAACAGCAAATACCTGGCCGCCGATGGCGATTCGAAAGTGCTTGAAATTACCGGTACAGTAAGTAAAATTTCGGAAGATTTCGATGGGGAAAAAGTGGTTCTTCTAAAATCTGACAACGACAAAGCCGGAGTGAGTGCAACATTTACACCCGAAACCAGCGAAAACGCTGCTAAACTAGAAGTTGGACAGCAGGTGACTTTAAAAGGTGTTATCCGCTCGGGTGCAGCTTATGATAAAGACCTGGAACTTTACGAAAATGTAATCCTCGAAAAAAGTGACATAGTTACAAAATAAAAAATCAAATGTTCAATAACAATTCAAAAATTTAAAAATCATGAAAAAATTAGTTTTATTAACAGTAGTAGTTGCCTTAATTTCAGGCATTTCGGCCAATGGCCAGTCAAAATTAGTGAGTTCTAAATCACACATTAAGTTTTTCTCGACCACTCCGGCAGAAAACATTGAAGCAAACAACACCACTTCGGTGAGTACCATTAACCCGGCAACCGGCGAAATCGTTTTTTCGGTGCCAATGCAGGGTTTCGAATTCGAAAAAGCGCTGATGCAGAAACACTTCAATGGCGAAGATTTTCTAAACACCAAAGAATTTCCAAAAGCAAAACTAACAGGCAAAATTACCAACATCGACAAAGTGAATTTTACCGCCGATGGAACTTATGATGCCCATGTTGAAGGCGAACTCACCATAAAAGGGGTTACAAAACCGGTACACGAAATGGGAAAAATTACCGTGAAAGGCGGGAAAGTGGAAGCAAACAGCAAATTCAACATTACGTTGGCAGAATACGGGATTGAGTTCGTAAAAGGAAAACCATCGAGCAATATTGCTAAAACCGTTGAGGTTACCCTTCAGTCAGAATATGCAGCACAGTAACTCTGTAAAAATTTAATTAAATGCTAAAGCAGGATTCATATTCCAATTTAGCCCCCGGCATAAGCCGAAGTTAAAAAAGATGTTGAAAAAAAAGGCTTTAGCCGTTAATCGTTTAATTAAAACTTCTTAAAAAAAAATCAAAAAAAACTAACGTTAAAAACAAGAGGGAATGAAAAAAGTTGCACAAGAAAACCTGGAGCAGTTGAGGGAAATGCTCCAACTCATCAGCAAAGAACAATACACCCAAAAGTCCGAAATACTATCAGGTTCAACCGTTGGGCAACACATCCGGCATATTCTGGAATTTTACCTGTTGTTGGTTTCGGGTTCGTTTTCGGGAACCATCAGTTACGACAAACGCCAACGCGACCAACGGATTGAAGAAAACTCCGAATTTGCCAGAGAAACAATCGACCATTTGCTCAAGGGCGTTGAAACCCTCGACTTAAACCAGGAAGTGAAATTTGAAGGCGATTTTACCACCGACGGTTCGCACGATAATTTCACCGAAAGTTCTGTTGGCCGCGAGCTGGCGTATTGTATCGAGCACAGCATCCACCACCAGGCCATTATCAAAGCAGGCCTTATCGATTTAGGATTGTCTGCGATTGCCGACGTAAATTTTGGCGTTGCCTATTCAACCATCCGTTACCGCGAAAACAAATGTGCACAGTAAGTTACATACCCAAAAAAGATAACGGCGGTTTCGTTTTGACTTCGAACCGCGACGAAAAATCGTTCAGGCCGACCATTCCTCCGCAGGTTTATAAAATCGGCGAAACAAAAATTGGTTTTCCAAAAGACGAAAAAGCCGGGGGGTCGTGGATCGCAGCCAGCGAAAACGGGCGGCTTTGTTGTTTGTTAAACGGTGCGTTTGTGGCACACCAAAAGAAACCAAAGTATGCGCAAAGCCGGGGGAATATCTTGGTTGAAGTGGCTTCGTCGCCGCTTTCCCCTTTCGATTTCTATGAAGCGAAAAATTTGGCTAATGTTGAACCTTTCACCATGTTAACTGTGGAAACGTTGGAGAATGAAATCACCCATTTCAGCGAATTTATATGGGATGGCGGCCACAAACATTTTCGGGCGCTGAACCCCGGGGAACCCCAAATCTGGTCGTCGGTAACGCTGTACGGCCCGGAACACCGCGAGTTGCGCCGGCAGTGGTTTGGCCGGTTTATCAACGAAAAAAACGGTAGCATTTCGCCTGAAAGTATTTTGGGATTTCATGCTGGCAATCACACCGGCGACAATTCCATTAACTTAATTATGGAACGCGAAGGTGGACTGAAAACGGTGAGCATCACGCAGGTTGTGCCCGAAAACGGGAATTTCAGCATGAAATATTTCGACTTGCACAATCAAGTAAATACAGCTATTTCAATATGATTTTTCAGAAAAAAAATACCGGATTTGCCATTGCCATTGCCTGGCCCGAAACCTGGTGCAAACAGTCGGGCGCTTGGTACGACAACTTTATAAACCGGCTTGGCATCAGCAAACACCACTATTACAGGGTGGGCCACGCCGCTTTGGTTTTGGTCGATTCTGAAAACGGCAAATGTCATTATTTTGATTTTGGCCGCTACCACACGCCATTTCAACACGGGCGGGTACGCAGCGAAAAAACCGACGACGGCTTAAAAATGAACACGGTTGCCCGGATTTCGTTAGATGGCCTGAAAATAGAGAATTTTGAGGAAATACTCATCGAATTGCAGATGAACCCCGAATGTCACGGAGAGGGAAATATCCACGCTTCGTACAACGCTATAAACTTTGAAAAAGCATACGAAAAAGCAACCTTGTTGCAGCAAATCAGCCCCATTCGTTACGGTCCGTTCAGGTACAGGGGCAGTAACTGTTCGAGGTTTGTAAACACCACGCTACTGGCTGGGGACCCTGGCTGGAAAGCGGCTTTGAAACTTAACTTTTTAGTTCCGCTCACGCCAACACCGCTCAACAACGTAAATTCGTTTGCCAACAAAACCGTGTTACCGAAATTGTTGCCTTTTGTCGCATTTTCGCCTGCCCCGGTTGCCGATAAAAGCAAATTGATTGGAACACTGCCACAGCCGGCACGGCCTGCAAAAATTCCTCAAAACGCGCAGTGGCTGAGCGGTGAAGGCGCCGGTTCGTGGTTTTCAATCCGCGAAGTTAAAACAAATAAATATCTGGTTTCGAGGTTCGGGCCAACGGGAATTTTGGAATGTGAGGGTGAATTTATCGTCAGCAACAACCAATCTCTCGATTTGGATAAAACTTACCGTTTTGATTACCTGAGCCATTGCGGGAAAGTACAAATCATTCAAAATGATATTCGTACAGAATTGAAAAGAATTCAATGTCATTCAGCCATAGAGATAAATATTGCCGTTTCAAAAATGGCCCATTCAACAAAACCAAAGAGAGAAGAAACCGAAGTTGCTGCCTGAGTTTTTACGGACTTTGGAACCCCGATAGTTATCGGGTCCATGTCCCGACTTTCAATTTGTTTCATTATTTTTATCCGAACATTTAAAAATAAATCATGTCGCCGGAAGAAAAAGCTGAAATTGTTGAAGTCATCAATTCTGAGATTGAAAAGCTCACAGTAAAAATAAATGAATTAAGCGAATTTACCGAACCAGTTGCGCCCGATGATGCCATTGGACGCATTTCGAGAATGGACGCGATTAACAACAAAAGCATTATGGATGCCAGTATGCGCAATTTGGAAACCCGGCTCGACCAACTGTATAAAATTACGCAGGTGGTGCATGATAAGGAATTTGGGCTCTGTAACAAATGCCACAAACCTATTCCAATTGAGCGATTGAGAATCAGGCCCGAAATACGTTTGTGTGCTGTTTGCCTGAAAAGGTAATTCAAATTTTACGTAAAATCACAACTCTTTCTTTTTGGTATTCCAATATTTCAAAACCAAAATTTGCAGCAATAAACCGAAAGGTTTCTTCGTGGTAAAAAATCACATGTGTTGGGTCGTGCGCATAACCCCAGTTTTTAAAATTGGTGGTTTCGTTCCAAAAATGTGTCATTACCACCCAAATTCCTCCTGGATTAAGCAAGCCTGGTAATTTATCCTATTCTGTCGCCGGTCTGAAAAAGTGCTCAAAACATTCGGTGCCAAATCTAAAGTCGAAGTTTCCAAGTGGTGGTTCAGGAAAAAAAATGGGGTCGTTAAATTCGCAGAGATATCCTTCCTGTTTAATTAGTTTGTTCAAAGTAGAAGTTGGATCGCAACCAAAATCGAGACCGCGCCAATCTGGTTTTAAATATTTCAACGCCGGTTTTATGGCCTGGTTTAAATGATTGACATATTGTACCTGCTGAATGTCATTTTCATGTTCAAGGTAACGTTCTTTTTCTTCCTGCCAATCCGGGTGGTTGATTCTTTCTTCGAAAACCAGTTTGCAGTTGTTGCAAAAATGCAGTAATCTGCCTTTTGGTCCTTCAATTTCGGGGCTGAAGCTTTCGGTATAACATAGCGGACAGGTTTCCATCGTTTTTAGTTTTTTTCAGGATTAAAATTTATGTCTTCCAAAAAAGGACTTTTCGATCCGGAATGGGTCAGGCTTAATTTGTGTGTCGATCGGGTACACGCCACATAAAGCATTTGCCGGTCGGGTTCGGTAAAATAATTTTTAGCGGTAGCATACGGCACTATTTCTTAAGTGGAACGGTGACTTTTGAGCATGGTCATGGTGGTAGCGCCGGAAAAAACGGATTCAATGGTATCAAGCCCCGGCGAGCTGAAAGGATTAACTGGTAGGTTGATATCGCCTAAAATGGTTTTTTTACACGGGAACAAAGCGCTTATTACTTTATGCTGAACGGCTGAATAGTCCTGCATTTCGTCAATTACCAAATGCTTAACTTTTGCATAGGGTTTCAAACCTTCCAACTTCATTTTTAAATACAGCAGCGGGTAAACATCGCTGTATTTCATAAGTTGAATCTTTTCTTACTTTCAGTAAATCAGGTCTTTCCATCTAATTGTAAAACTCCTTGAACAACATTCGAAGATTTGTCGATGGAAACATTTTACGGATTGTAATGTGCAATTGTGTGCGTACCTTGCCCATTATTTCGCACCGGTACTGGATAAATACGTTGGTTACAATTTCGCGAACGACTTCGTTAAAGCGGTTGAGTATGGGTTTTCGGCTATGTTTTTGAAATTCCTCTGTTAGAAACCACGCCGGAACGGGCTTTCTGCCTACCATAATATCCCCGGGCTTAAAACCTTCGTTTTCAAGATAAAGCAGGGATGCAATCCGGTGAAGCGCAATAGATGTTTTGCCCGAACCGGGCACCCCTTGTATTATCAGATGACGGGCATCCTCGTTACGGATAATGGCATTTTGCTCGCGCTGAATGTTTGCCACTATATTTTTCATTTTTGCCGTAGATGCCTGGTTCAGCTCTTTTTGCAGCACATCGTCCTGTATGGTAATATCGCTGTCGAGCATAAATTCCATTTCGCCTTTGCGGATGCGGAACTGCCTTTTTGGACCTATCGTGCCTTCGATTTTTGCGTTGCTGGTTTCATAGAAAGCTTCACCCAATTCAAAATCATAGAACATACCCGAAATGTGGGCGCGCCAGTCGTAAACTAAATTCGCTTTTTTAAATTGAATAAAAACTTATCATCACATAACGGCGAAAATAACAAAATGCCTCCAATAAACGGTTATTTCAAGTCAAGTTTCAATATTAAGCTTCCTGACTTAACATGCGAATAAGTTTTAAAATCATGTTTGATGTCTGCGAAAGACTTAATTTTGCAGGGAAATTTCGTATTACTAATGAATGTATCATAATTTCAACAAACATGAAACCCAAAATAGCTGCCCAGTCGGGTACTTTCGAATCGAGCGATGTAATTGTACTGATTGAACCTTTGCCTGAAAAATCGGGGCGTAAAATTGAGCTTTCGTCAACAGTAATGCAACAATTTGGCGAAAGTTTCAAACAAATTGTAACCGAAATGCTCGATGAATATGAATTGACAGATATTCATTTGATTGCCAAAGACAAAGGAGCCCTGATCCCCACAATCAAAGCACGTCTCGAAACGGCAATTAAAAGGTCGTTGTCCATCAATTAAAATTCTGAAAATGAAAAGTTTTAAAAAACGGCGGACCATGCTCTACATTCCGGGCAACAACCCGGCAATGATCCAACAGGGCGGAATTTATGGCGCCGACAGTATTTTACTCGATTTGGAAGATGCGGTGGCTATGGGGCAAAAAGATGCAGCGCGTGCTTTGGTCAGGAACATGATTAAGTCGGTTGACTTTTACGGCACCGAAGTTTGCGTGCGCGTGAACCACCTGAGTACACCTTTCGGCCTTGCCGACTTAGAGGAAATTGTGCCGCTCCAACCCTCCGCCATTCGTTACCCGAAAACCGAATCGCCCGAAGAAGTGGCTGAACTGCTGTCCATTATCGAAAAAATTGAAGACCATCATCATCTTCCGCACAATAAAATGACGCTTCACGCCATGATTGAAACTGCCATGGGCGTGCAAAACGTGTTTAACATTGCCAGTATGTTCGACCGTGTTGATGCCATAACCATTGGCGGACAGGACCTGACTGCCGACATGAACATTGTTTACACTGCTGATGGCGCGGGAATCGATTTTGCCCGGAAGCGTATTGTGATGGCAGCAAAAGCAAGTCATATTGATGTTATCGAC
>Ga0100399_1001167_pt1 | contig 19339 bp, 16 predicted proteins | sample CryGeymeta201523_FD_81545 | JGI IMG/M metagenome (GOLD analysis project Ga0100399, IMG submission 81545) | Groundwater microbial communities from Crystal Geyser aquifers in Utah, USA - Crystal Geyser metaG 2015-23 | ecosystem: Environmental > Aquatic > Deep subsurface > Groundwater | place: USA...
CTTGGCAAAGATAACTACAGCAGCACCAATAGCTGTCCAGAAAAAGAGGCGATTGGCAGTAGCGACCTTTTGAGGATCTCCAGCAGCAGTAATAAACATTATTCCACCGATAAGAATCATTAGGGTAACGAGGGCTAGGCCGACATAGAAAATGAGGTCGCCGATAGCTTCGATAATCTCTGGAATAGTCTCAGCTTCTAAGGGATTGGGAATCTTTATTGCTGCTGATACTATAGTCGGAATTAATAGAGAAAGGGATAATATAGATATAAAGAATTGTTTTTTAAACATAATTAACTCTTTTTTATAAATATTAATCCGTAGTGATAGTTATCAGTAAAGAATTTTCTTTCCAGAACGAAATTCTCGTTTTGGAAAAGTTGAATCGCTTCTTCTGGGTTTATTCTTTTTCCCACCGGACCAATTGGGGCATCCTGACGCCAGTCAATAAAGACAACCTTTCCTTCGGGTTTCAAAATTCTTTTTGCTTCCCGAATGACATTTTGGTCGTTTTCTGTTTGGAATAAAAGGTTGGTTATAAAAACAATATCACAATTTTCGTTCTCCAGGGTACTCCCTCCTTCCTTTTCAAGGTTTCCTCTTTTAATTTTAATATTTTTTATCCCTTCAATTTTCATTCGAGAGCTCACCGCCTCGAGGGACTCGGGCAGAACATCAATGGAATAGATTTTTCCATAATTTCCAACTCTTCTTGCTAAAGGAACGGAGAAATACCCATGGCCACAGCCAAAATCGGCGATTTTCATTCCTTCTTTGATAATCCCCAAACTTTTAACAATATCAGCCGGATTAAGGAATCCTCCTGTACCAGGAGGGAAAACAACCATATTAAAAAATTAAAAGTTAATCGCTGATACCACTTTGTCTTGTGGTTCTAACTTTATTACCTTTACGCCCTGGGATGCCCTTCCAAGGATAGGAGTACTCTTAATTTTTGTCCTGATGGTCTGTCCTAACTGTGAGATAACTACAAGGTTCTCTTCGTCTTTGCTCAAAAGGGCAGTGGCCAATTTTCCTGTTTTTTTGCTAACTTTCATTCCTATTATACCTTTGCCACCTCTTCTTTGCAATCTGAACTTTGAAATTTCTGTTCTTTTGGCTAATCCTTTTTCTCCGATAGTCAATAAATATACTTTTCTTTCCTTAACTTTCAATCCTCTGTTAAAAATAATTTCCATCCCAATTACGATGTCATCACCTTTCAATCTTGCTCCGATAACTCCTATAGCGTTCCTCCCCATTGGTCGAAGCTCTTTTTCTTTAAATCTTATCACCTTTCCTGAAGCACAAGCAACTAAAATTTCGTCGGTCCCCTGACTTTCTTTAACAAAAGCCAATTCATCATCTTTACGAAGGTTGATTGCTCGTAAGCCTGAGCGCCTAACGACCTCAAAATCATCAATTTTTGTTTTTTTAATTATACCTTGACGAGTTGCCATTATCAAATATTTCCCCTCTCTTCTTCTAAAATTAATCACCGAGCTTATCCTTTCTCCTGGTGAGAGTTCTAAAAAATTTAAAATTCCTCTGCCAAAGCTCTGACGTTCTGCTTCTGGAATTTCGTAAGCTTTTATTTTAAAAACCCTTCCTAAGTTAGTAAAAAATAAAATTTCATCATGGCTTTTAAGAAATAAAAAGTGCTCAACTTTATCCTCCTCTCTTAAGGCCAAACCCAAGACTCCTTTTCCACCCCTTTTTTGAGATTTAAATGAAGAAGGTGATAATCTTTTTATATAACCTCCTTCTGTTAAAATAAGAATATTATCTTCCTCCGGAATTAAATCTTCTTCCTTGAATTCGCCTGGCTTTTGAGGCACGACTTCAGTTATTCTTTTATCCCCGTATTTTTCTTTGAGCAAGACCAATTCTTTTTCAATAACTTTTTCAATTCCTCCTTTTTTTTCGAGGATAGCTTTTAATTCCTTGGCCAATTTCTTTTTTTCCTCGAATTCCTTTTTTATCTTCTCTCGCTCAAAGTGTAAAAGAGCTTGAAGTTTTGTCTCAAGAATAACCTCTGTCTGGATTTCGGAAAATTTAAATCTCGAGATTAACTTTCTTTTTGCCTCTGTCCTGTCTTTAGATTTTTTGATGATAGAAATTACCTCATCAATATATAAAAGAGCTTTTTTAAGGCCGGAGAGTATATGAATTCTCTCTCTCGTTTTTCTAAAATCGAATTCTGTTCTTTTTCTCACTACTTCTTTTCGATGCAAAAGAAAATCCTCCATTAACTCTTTTAAAGATAATGTCCTTGGTTGAAGCCCTCTTTCTAGGGCTACTATATTTAAATAAAATATCTTCTCAAGCTGTGTCCAACGAAACAATTGATTTAAAATTTTTTTAGGTTGAGAGTCTTTTTTAAGTTCGACTACTATCCGTAATCCTTCTCTATCTGATTCGTCCCGAATATTCTTTACTCCTTCTATCTTTTTTTTCTTTACCAGGTCAGCTAGTTCTTGGAGCATCAAAGATTTTTGGACTCCGTAAGGTATCTCGGAAATTACAATCTCAAATATATCTTTTGTTTTTTCAACAATTTCGGCTTTACCCTGATTTAAAATTGCTCCGCGACCACTTTCATAGGTTTTTAAAATAGCATCTTGGTCAAAAATCTGACCACCGGTAGGAAAGTCGGGTCCTTTTATAATTTGACAGAGGTCTTTTACCGATACCTCTTCATTTTTTAAAAGATAAATTAATCCCTCACATATTTCAGCAAGATTATGGGGAGGGATGTTGGTAGCCATACCAACGGCAATACCCAAGGAGCCGTTAAGAAGAAGCTGGGGCAAAGGAGAAGGCAAAACTGTTGGTTCTTTTCGGCTTCCGTCATAATTTGGAACAAAATTAACTGTTTCTTTCTCAATATCGTTTAGCATTTCTTCTCCTATTTTGGAAAGACGACATTCAGTATATCTCATAGCAGCTGGTGGGTCTCCATCAATAGAGCCAAAATTTCCTTGGCCTTCAATTAAAGGGTAGCGCAAAGAGAAATCCTGAGCCATCCTCGCCAAAGAATCATACACAGCAACATCACCGTGAGGATGATATCTTCCCAGGCATGTTCCCACTACTGTTGCCGATTTTCTAAGCTTTGCCCCGTGGCCAAGTCTTTCTTCGTACATTGTGTACAAAATTCTTCGGTGAACTGGTTTTAATCCATCACGAACATCAGGAAGAGCTCGGGAGACAATGACCGACATTGCATAATCAAGATAAGAATCTTTCATCTCCTTTGAAATTCCTCTTTTTTGAATATTCTCCATAATAGAAATTATTAAAAAATTCTAGATATCTACTAGCTTATTAGAGATAAAGATTAAACTATTTTGTTGTAGAGGCTCTACTTTCAATATTCTCCTGAATTTTCTTAATCAGTTCTCCTAAGGTTTTTTTATCATCTTCGCTTAATATTTTCTTCTCCTGAATTTTCTTAATCAGTTCTCCTAAGGTTTTTTTTTCATCTTCGCTTAATATTTTCTCTAAATCTTCTTCTTTTAAACCTTTTATTCTTTCTATGTCTTCTCTTTGAACTTCAGGAATCTGTGGTTGTTTTTCTAGCTCGTTTAATTGTCCAATATATCCTTTTAAACGTCCGATTTCTTCGGTTGATAATTCTAATTTGGGAATATCCTTTGAAGGAATAGTCAAAGAGGATAATTGCTTCTTTTGCTGCCAAATTAAAAAAGAAAATAAAATTATCGCGACAATGATTACTCCTCCCCAAAGAATTCTTTCTCGAGTTTTGATAGGTTTTTCCTGTAAATTTTTAATAAAAGGCATAGAAAAATAACTTTAATTAGGTTAATTCAAATAATATTAATTCTGTACCGTTTCCCTGAAGTTCGTCTGTTTTTATTTTTAACTTTTTTATTTTCTCCTTGGCTTTGATTCCCAGGGATTTCAAAAAATCCTTCTCATCTTCTAATTTTAACTTTAAACCTTGTATTTTAAAGAAATCTCTTTTGTCGCTAGGGAGATAATTCATGGGGATGACAATCTTGGGCTCAATTTGGCTTACTACCTTGGCTGCTTCTTTCCCTGAGATAGTAAAATCCCCTCCGATAGGAATGAAAAGAATATCGATGCCAAGGATTTTTTCTAAGATTTCTGAAGAAACTTGGGTATCATTAAAATTGCCCAAATGACATATTTTTATCCCTTCAAATTCAATTTTAAAGATAGCATTTCTCGCAATATTTTTTTCCCCTAATTTACCAGAAAAATCAGACATTCCTTTAATCTTGACCCCCTTTACTTCATACTCTCCCGGTCCCTCAATTAAAAAGGTGCTCGGAATCAAATTTTCAATATTTTTTATATTTGAAAACGGGACAGGAGAAGAAAAGATAGTAATGTCAGCTTTAATCTTTAATGGTCCAGGAGTACTTTCTTTACTAAAGGGGTTAATAACTAAACCGATTTTTTCTCCGTCTCTTTTGCCATTGATTTGGAAGAAAGAAAGACCATGCCAAATAATTTCCATATCAAGACTTTTTAAAAATATTAATAATTTTACCAAAAATTTCCTTAAAGTTCAATAAAAAATTTGGACAATTTAAGTTAGCTACTTACTAAAAATAGGCCATAAAAGGAGAAGGACAGTAGAGATAATTACTAAAAACACGACTATCGAAAAAATAATGCGGCTAATACTCATTTTTTTATTTTTATTAATCATATTATCTTGGGAACCGTTCTTCTTTGTTTTTAGAAATTAATTTATACTCTGGAAATTTTAATATCTTAGCAAGATAGATATAAAATATTGCTCCTGTCCCGCCGGCGAAAATCGCCTGCAAAAATATTCCTAAAAATGTCTTAAGATTTAAAATCAAAGAGAAGATATTTAAAAGTCCAAAGGTAATAAGACCAGAGATAATACTTAATAAAAACAATCTTAAAAAAACATTGCCAAGTTTCAAATCCCATTCATTTCCTATTTTTTTCTTAAGACTAACTAATAGCAAGATCAAATTAAAAATCGAGGAGAGAGAAAAAGCTAAGGGAAAACCGATAATTGAAATATTAGATAGTCCTTGAAGGTCCAGGATTGTTATTAAATAATAGAAAAAACTATTTTGTTGCGATAAAGTCGAGACAAAAAAAACAGAAAGGATAATATTTAAGATAATTGAAAAAATGGTTATTTTAACTGGGGTCCTGGTATCATGGGCAGCATAAAATGCTCGAGACAATAAATTAATTAATCCTTGGGCAAAAATAGAAATAGAAAAAATCCCTAGGCAAGCCCCGGCTAATCTTGTATCTGCCCAGGTAAAATTTTGCCTACCAAGAATAATCCTGACAATCTGCGCCCTTAAAAGAAAAAAGAGAACCGACAGAGGAAGGAGGAAAAAGAGAACTTGAGAGGCGATCGAAGCAATCTTCTCAATAAATTCTTTTTTTTTCTTCTCGGAAAAGCTGCGAGATAAAGAAGGGAAGGCAGCAATGGCAAAAGAGGTGCCAAAAAGAGAAACCGGCACCTGCTGAAGGTCATTGGAAACATTAAAAAGACTAATACTTCCTGCTACTAGCATTGAAGCAATCGCAGTAATTACAATTAAATTAATTTGCTGAGCTGCAAGTCCGATAGCTCGGGGAATCATTAATTTGAAAATCTTTCTTATCCCTCGATGCCTAAAATTGAAAACAAATTGAAAATGGTAGCCGGATAGAAAGAGAGCTGGCAATTGAATTAAAAGATGCAAAACTGCTCCAAGAAGTACTCCGAGGGCAAGACCAATAATCCCAATTTTTGGAGTAAAGACAATGGCCCCGAAAATAATTCCAATATTATACATTATCGGTGCTAAAGAATAAGTTAAAAACTTGGAAAAGTATTGTAAAACCGATCCAAAAATATTACTTATTCCAAGGAGGATTGGCGATAAAAACATTATTCGAGTTAACTTTACTACCATTGCCATTTTCTCTTTTTCAAATCCGGGAGTAATAAGACGCATTAATTGGGGAGCAAAAATAGCTAAAACAATAGAAGATAGAATAAGGAGGGAAATAAAAATACAAAGAATATTATTATAGAGTTGCCAAGCATCTTTTTTAGATTTTAGCCAATGTTCAGAAAAAACTGGGATAAGGGCAGTGGATATCGCTCCTAAAATCAGGATATTGTACAGCAAGTCAGGGATACGAAAAGCAGCAAAAAAAATATCAAGATCGCTTGTTTTAAACAGGGTGGTAAAAACAGAAAGTCTAATTAAACTTAAAAAATCTGAAATAAAACCTGCTATTCCTAAAATAAAAGCGGCCGAGGCGATATTCTTAGCCCGGTGATTAAAAAGTTTATTAAAATTCATAAATTATGCGAAGGAGGAGAGACATTAGTATTTTAAAAATTGAAATCAATCTAGAGAAGAATTCGACGAATAATTACCGGGCGTACTCAATTACCCGCGTTTCTCTTATCACATTGACTTTAATCTCGCCAGGATATTCCATCTCTTCTTCTATGCTCTTGGCAATCTCTTTTGCTAATTTTTTCGCTCCAAAATCATCAATTTCTTCACTTTTGACAAAAACTCTTATTTCTCTTCCTGCCTCAATAGCATAAGCATTTTTTACCTCGGGAAAACGGATAGCAATTTTTTCTAGTTCTTCCAATCTTTTCAAATATTGTTCGGTAGTGTCTCTCCTTGCACCAGGTCTTGAAGCGGAAATAGCATCAGCAGTCTGGACTATCACCGCCTCTACAGTTTCATAAGGATATTCCTCGTGGTGACTTTGCATCGCCTTTATCACCTCTTCTTCGATTCCAAATTTTCTCAAAACCCTGATACCGATCTCAACATGAGATCCCTCAACTTGGGTGTCAATTGCTTTTCCTATATCATGCAAAAGTCCTGCCTTTTTGGCGATCTTGGGATCGACACCAATCTCGTAAGCCAGGGCTTCTGCTAAGAATGCCACCTCTAAACTGTGGTCTAAGACATTTTGTCCAAAACTCAGTCTGAATTTTAATCGTCCTAAAAGTTGATGAATTTTTGGGTCTAGCCCAAAAATTTCTGCCTCAAAAGCTGCCTCCTCCCCTATTTTTTGAATTCTCTCTGGTATCTCTTTTTTAACCTTCTCTACAGTCTCTTCAATCCTGCCTGGTTGGATTCTTCCATCTTTAATAAGTGTCTGGAGGGCGACTTTTGCTATCTCCCGACGCAATGGATCAAAAGAAGATAAAAATACAACATTTGGTGTTTCATCAACGAGTAATTCAACACCGGTCGCACTTTCAAAAGCCTTAATATTCCTTCCCTCTTTTCCAATAATCCTTCCTTTAATTTCGTCGTCAGGCAAAGAGATTGATGTGGTAGTAAATTCTGAAATTGCGGAAGTGACCGATCTTTGGACAACGAAAGCTAAAATCTCTTTGGCTTTTTCTTTAACGATTCTTTCCCCTTCTTTCTCTAATTTTAATATTTTCTCTTGAATCTCTCTTTTATACTCTCTCTCAATCTCCTTTAACAATTCTTCTTTGGCTTTGGCCGCAGAAATACCACCAATTTTTTCTAACCCTTCTTTCCTTTGTTTTAAAAGTTCTCCAGCCTTTGCCTTTAACTCTTCAACTCTTTTCATCTCTTCCCTTGCTATTTTGCTTTCTCTCTTTGAATCAATGAGCTTTTGTTCAAGAATTCCCCTTTTTCGTTCCAGTTGTCTTTGGAAGATATTAACTTCTGTCTCCCTCTCGCTAATCGCTTTTTGAGCAGAATCTAAAATTTTAACAGCTCTATTTTTCGCTTTGATAATGATGTCCTGACCATCAGCTCTGGCCTCCCTTAATCTTTTTTGAAGATTTTCCTCAATTGATCCGGCCTGAAATCTAGCGATATTCTGCCGAGTAAAATAACCCAGGATTGCCCCCATTCCTAAGGAGGCGGCTCCCAGAATTAAAAGGAGATATTCGGACATAATTTAAAAAAGATAGGACATATAACATAGTTTTGGTTATATGTTATCTTGAAGGTTAGCGGTTTAATTTTAGCACAATTGACTAACTTTTGTCAAAAAGATATAATGAGACACAAATTAATTAAAAGGTAATTGAGTAAAAGATTAGATTGATAATTTAAAGCATGAGAAGAGTAATTTTAATTATCCTTGATGGTTGGGGAGTAGCTCCACCTGGTCTCGGTAATGCTTCCAGTCAAGCCAGAACTCCTAATCTAAAAAATATTGAGAGTTATTATCCTTCAACAACTCTCCATGCGTCCGGAATTAATGTAGGTCTACCTTGGTGGGAGGAAGGAAATAGTGAGGTAGGCCATTTAACTATTGGAAGCGGGCAAATTATATATCAATATTTGCCCAGGATCATCAGCGCAATTCAAGACGGCTCTTTTTTTAGAAATCCTGCTCTACTGGGAGCGACAGACCATGTCAAAAATAGAGGTTCCCGCCTTCATTTAATGGGTCTTATTTCTTCTGGCGCTATTCATAGTTATATTGATCATCTTTATGCTTTGCTTGATCTTTGCAAAAAAGAAAATGTAAAAGATGTCTATATCCATGCTTTTACCGACGGGAGAGATGCGCCTCAGAAAGAAGGTGTTTTATTTTTACAACATTTAAAAAATAGACTCTCTCTACAAAAAATTGGGAAAATCGCTACAGTAACCGGTCGTTCTTTTGCTATGGATAGAGATAGAAATTGGGATAGGATTCAAAAGGTTTATCAATGTTTAGCAGAAGGCAAGGGAGAAAGTGCGTCTGACCCAATCTCCTATCTTAATTCTTCTTATCAAAGGGGTATAACCGACGAATACATCGAACCGGCGATAGTTGACCCGGAGGGTTTAGTCAAAGATAACGACGCTATTATATTTTTTAATTTCAGAGAAGAAAGGGCCAGAGAACTAACTTTAGCTTTTGTGAAAGAAGATTTTAGAGAGTTCGAAAGGAAGAAAATCAATAGCCTTTATTTTGCTACTATGACACGATACCTCGAGAACCTAGATGTGCCTGTTGCTTTCGAACCTCCTAAAGTAAAAAATTGCCTTGGAAAAGTGATTTCAGAAGCTGGTCTTCCACAGTTTAGAATTGCCGAAACCGAAAAATATGCTCATGTTACTTATTTCTTTAATGGATTTTTAGAAAAACCTTTTCCAAAAGAAGACCGAGAAATTGTCCCTTCTCAAGGAGGACCTCATTACGACAGGAACCCAGAGATGCAAGCACCTCTTATCGCCGAGAAGGTAACAGAAAAGATAGAATTAGGGAAACATCATTTTATCTTAATAAATTTCGCTAATCCTGATATGATAGGCCATACTGCTAATATAAAAGCGGCTATTCGAGCCGCTGAAGTTGTGGATGCTTGCGTGGGAAAAATTATTAAGGCCGCCCAAGGTAAATATATAATCTTAATTACCGCCGACCATGGAAACTTTGAAGAGATGATTAATCCTCGAAGTGGCGAAATTATTGGGGAACACAGTGCCAACCCTGTCCCTTTTTATCTTCTTGATCCAGAATTAAAAAGTCCTCTGGAAAGGCCAAAAAAAATAGATTACCGAGAGAAGGCAGAAGGATTCCTCTTTGATATAGCACCAACAATTCTTGAGTATTTGGAATTAAAACAGCCAGCGGAAATGATTGGCCTCTCACTCTTACCTAGCCTTAAGGACTAGAAGTCTTATTACTTTTCTTTGCAAAATATTTTCTCTAAGATAAGCTTTTAAATTAACTTCTTTCTCTTTGTCTTCTAAGTCTCTGGTAATAGTGGGATATTTTTTAAGAATTTCGCTAATCTCCTCTTTCACCTCTTCTTCGTTTACATTAATCTTCTCTTCCTTGGCAATTTGGTACAGAGAAAGCAAGATTCTCACTCTCTTCTCTGCCTCGGGTAGGAAATCTTTTTCTAAATCCTTTAAGGGTTTTTTAAGTTGGGATAAGTAGTCTTCAAAAGAAATTCCCATCTCTTCAACTCTGGTTTTAAAGTTTTTAATCATTTGATCCCTTTCTTTTTCAACTAAAACATCTGGTAAGTCTATTTTTGCTTCTTGAGAAATTTTTTCTAAAACTTTATTTTCCCATCTTTTTCTTTCTGCCTCTTTTTTTTCTATTTTAATCCCTTCGCGCAAACTATTTTTTAAATGAGAAAGGTTGTCAAATTTTCCCAAAGTTCGAACCCATTCGTCATTAGTCTGGGGTAATTCAACCTTAAAGACTCCTTTAATCCCTACTTTAAAATCTAAAATAGTTTGTCTTAAATCTCTTTTCCAAAAATCAGCTGGAACGTTAAGAGAAAATTCTTTTTCTTCGTTGTCTTTCGCCCCGACCAAATTTTCTTCAAAACCAGGCAAAAATTTTCCTTCGCCAAGGATAAATTTTTGATTTTTGATATCTCCATTTTCAATCTTCACTCCCCCTCTCCTTATCTCGTAATCTATTTGAATTAAATCTCCTTTTTGGGCGGCTTTGCTCTTCCTTATAAATTTCGCTCTCGATTTTTGAAGATATTTCAAAGATTCTTCCACCTCATTTTCTTTAACTTCAATTTTGTTCTTCGGTTCTGCTTTTACTATCTTCCACCAGAGAGGAAGTTGAACGACAGGTAAAAAGGACACCTCAACTGTGGCTTCTAATCCTTCTTTCGATAACTTTTGAACTTTTGCCTCTGGTTTTCCTAAAACTTCTAATTTTTTTTCTTTGATTATCTGATAAAAAGTTTGATCAAGAGCGATTTTGGCTGCCTCGTCTAAAATTCTTCCCCATCCCACTTTTTCTTCTACTATTTTAAAGGGTGCTTTTCCTAGTCGAAAACCAGGAATATTGAGAGTCTTTGAAATTTCTCTAGCTCCAATATTTAAATAAGGCGAGAATTCCTCGCCCGATAATTTAATTTTTATTTCTGTCCTTGACTTTGGTAATTTTTTAATCTCGACATCCATGCCTCTTTTAAACTATTTTATTTATTTTTTTATTATTTCATCTATCATGCCGTAATCCTTGGCCCCCTGGGCTTCAAGGTAAAATTCTCTATCAGTGTCTCTTTCGATGTTTTTCAAAGGTTGGTTGGTATGCTTTGCTAAGATTTTATTTAATTTATCTCGAATTTTGATAATGTGTTTGGCAGAAATTTCAATTTCTACCGCCTGTCCACCCGCTTCTCCCATAACCTGGTGCAACATAATTTCGGAATTTGGTAAAGCAAATCTTTTTCCTTTCTTGCCTGCGGCAAGGAGAACTGCCGCCATCGAAGCTGCCATACCTACACAAATTGTAGAAACATCGCACTTTATATATTGCATTGTATCGTAAATTGCCAACCCTGCTGTTACCGAACCTCCCGGACTATTGATATAAAGTTTTACATCTCTGTTTTGGCCTTGGTTTTCCAAGAACAAAAGTTGAGCAATAACTAAATTTGCTACATTATCACTAATTGGACCACCCAAAAAAATAATTCTTTCTTTTAATAAGCGGGAGTAAATATCGTAAGCTCTCTCCCCGCGGGGTGATTTTTCAATAACTGTAGGAATTAAGGTCATATATATTATTTTATATCTCTTTTTAAAATTGTTCAAATTATCTCTTTTTTGACATTATGCTCTTTTTATAAGCGTCGAGGTGTTCTAGAACTATCCCCGTTCCTTTTGCCACACAAAAGAATGGTTCTTCAGATACTTGGGCGGGTACGCCTGTATGCAAAGTGAGGTATTCATCGATTTTGCGCAAAAGGGCTCCGCCTCCAGCTAGAACCATCCCTTTTTCTATAATATCGGCAGAGATTTCCGGTGGTGTTTCTTTAAAAACACTTTTTATGCTTTGCAAAATTTCTTGAAGTTCTCCTTGGATTGCTTCACAAATCTCAGTTGAAGAAACTTCGATAGTTTTGGGCAGGCCTAAAAGTAGACCTCTTCCTTTAATTTTCGTCTTTTTTTCCTCTTCCAGAGGCAAGGCGCCTCCTATTTCAATTTTGATTCGTTCTGCTGTCTGGTCTCCTATAGCTAGGTCATATTTTTCTTTAATATAACCTTCGATTGCCCGGTCAACTTTATCCCCCCCTACCCTTACCGATGACGAAGTAACAATTCCTCCCAAAGATATCACTGCCACTTCCGAAGTTCCTCCCCCTATATCCACTATCATATTTCCAGTAGAAGAATTAATAGGAATACCAGCGCCGATTGCCGATAAAATTGGTTCTTTAGCTACATAGGATTCTTTAGCTCCGGCTTTTAAAGTCGCTTCAATTACTGCTCGTCTTTCGGTTGAGGTGGCACCAGCGGGAATTCCTACTAAGACCTCGGGCCGGAAAAAGGAAAAACCCCGCTGAGCCTTTTTTAAGAAATATCGAATCATCGCTTCGGTCACTCTAAAATCGGCAATTACCCCTTCTTTAAGGGGTCGATAAGCTATAATAGTATCAGGGGTTTTGCCTATCATCTCTTTAGCCTCTTTGCCAATTGCTAAAATTTTATTTTCTTCTCGAGAAACGGCTACAACTGTTGGCTCATAAAGAACTATACCTTTACCTTTTACAAAGACAACAGAATTACATGTGCCAAGATCAATACCAATTTTTGCCATAAAATTATTTTTAAGGTTTTATTCTTTTTATATTTGCTCCTAATTTTCTTAGCCTTTCTTCTATTTTCTCATACCCTCTATCTACCTGATAAGCATTAAAAATAATACTCTTGCCTTTGGCGATAAGACTAGCAATAATGAGAGCTGCTCCCGATCTTAAATCATAATTTTCTATGGAAGTACCGTGAAGTTTTGAGGGTCCCTTTACAATTGCTCGATGGGCATCGAGAAATAAAATTTGGGCACCCATTTTATTTAAATCCTTAAGATATTTTAATCTTCCTTCATAAAGAGGGTCATGGATTAAGGTTTCTCCCGGAGCTTGGCTAGCCAGAACTCCAAAAGCACACTGTAGGTCTGTTGGAATACCAGGATACGGCAAAACTTGAATTTTGGGAACGGGTAAGAATTTCTTTGGTTTTTTAACTTTAAGTATACTTAAGCCCCCTTTCTCTCTAACCTTACTGATGCTAATTCCAAATTCTCTGATTCTCTTAACTACAAGATCAAGAAATAAAAGAGGAACATTTTTAATTATCACATCGTTGCCTACTACCCCCGCTAAGATTAAAAAAGAACCTGCTTCTACCGAGTCATAAATAATCGAGTGGGAAAAACCAGAAAGTCTCTTTTTACCAATAATCTCTACTGTATGATCAGGAAACCATCTAATTTTAGCACCCATTTTCACAAGGACGGTAGCTAAATCTTTTACATGTGGTTCCAGGGCCGCAATTTTAATAATTGTTTTGCCCTCAATTAGACTGGCAGCCATTAAGAGATTCTCGGTAGCTGTGACACTAAACTCAGGAAGAATAACCTTGCTAGGAGTCAATTTTTTAGCAGATAATGTATATTTACAAATTTCTCCTTTTATCTTTTTAATATTTGCTCCCAGTTGCCCAAACCCGTCAAGATGAGCGTCAATCGGTCTTACTCCAATTAAACAACCGCCAGGTTTGGGTAGTTGAATCCTGCCGAAGCGAGCAAGCAACGGCCCCAAAAGAAAAACTGAAGAACGAAGCATTGTCACAAGGTCTTCTCTTATTTTTGAAGGGTCAATATTTTTTGCCTCTATTTTCACTTCCCTTTTGCCTTGCCAGTCAACTTTTGCTCCCAAGGCTTCAATAATTTCCAACATTCTAAAAATGTCTTCTACTAAAGGCAAATTTTTAATATAACAAGGCTCGGAGGTTAACAGAGTGGCAGCAATAATGGACGTAGCAGCATTTTTGCAGCCCCGAATCTCTATTTCTCCTCGTAGAGCCTTTTCCCCCTCGATTACAAAATAATCTTTATCAGACATATTAGTTAAAACTATACAAAAAATAAAACAAATTGACAAGAGTAATAAAATAAGTTAATATAAGAAAATCTTCTTTTCAAAACCTATGTTCCAAGTCACCGATTATAAAAAAACTATAGATACCGTCTTAAAAGATGTTCCGGAAAGAACAAGGGATGTTTTGTCTCGGCGTTTTGGCATAAAAAGAAGTGGGGAATTTCCTAAACAGGATACTTTAGAAATCATTGGCCAAGATTACGGAATTACCAGAGAAAGGGTAAGACAAATTGAAAAAAAAGGCGTTGAGACGCTTCGAAATTCGCCAAAATTTTCCAAGCTCGAGGAACCATTTTTAGAAATTAAATATTTTATCGACGAAAATGGCGGATTAAAAAGAGAGGACCTTTTGGAATCTTATCTGGTGCCCAAAATAGAGTACCGGTCTTATCTTTTATTGTTGTTGGAACTCGGTGAAATATTCTCTTATCAGTATGATACTCCCTATTTTTATTCTTTCTGGAAAACTCGAGAAGAAGCAGAGAAGTTCGCTAAAAAGATTATTAATCTTCTGGTAAAAACCCTGGGAAAAGACCAAACCCTTCTAAATAAAGAGGAAATTTTAGAAGTAGGAAAAGTAGAAGCTCAAGAAATTTTTAAAAGAAAGTTTAAGAAAAATTATATTCTTTCCTATATTGAAATTTCCAAAGAAATAGAAGAAAATCCATTTGGCGAGTATGGCCTCATCTCTTGGCCTGAGGTAAATCCAAAAGGAGTAAGAGAAAAGGCTTATCTTGTTCTAAAAAAGGAAAGAAGACCTGTCCATTTTAAAGAATTAGCAAAGATTATTGAAGAGAGGCTTCAATCCCCTGTTCATGTCAGCACCCTTCATAATGAATTAATAAAAGATCCAAATTTCGTCTTAGTGGGAAGAGGAATTTATGCTCTTAAAGAGTGGGGATACAAAGAAGGAACAGTAAAAGACCTGATAGAAGATGTTTTAAAAAACGAAGAAGCGCTCTCAAAAGGAGAGATTCTCGAAAAAGTAAAAAAACAAAGGCTAGTTAAAGATAGTACTGTCATCCTTAATCTTCAGTATTTCAACAGAACAAAAGAGGGAAAATACACCTTGTAGAGTCTTGCTAAGTTTAAGGTAGAAATATTTTTAAAAAACTTAACCCAAAAAATATCTTAATAAACCTAACTTCGATTTGGAATTTCAATTTTTAAAAAATGAGTGATTTAATCCTCTACTTTTCTCAATTTCTTCGTATTCTCCTTAGTCTGTGGTGGCTATGGTTGGCGATTTTACTTTTTAAACCCACAAAATATCTTTGGCTATGGGCGGCTAGAGAGACGAAGTTTTACGATCGGATTAAGTGGGTGTTATTGGAAATCAAGATTCCGGCGGAGGTCGAAAAAACCCCAAAGGCAATGGAAAATGTCTTTCATGCCATTTGGAATATGTATGATCCGCCGGCGAATATCCGAGATTATTGGATAGATGGAAAATGGATGGAATACTATTCTTTGGAAATTGTGGGTAAGCGTGGCGAAATCCATTTTTATATTAGGGTGCCCGAAGTACGCCGAACCGTCCTTGAATCAGCAATCTACGGTGAATATCCCAATGCTCAGATTGAAGAGGTAGAAGATTATGTATATGCATTTGGTAAGGATTTGCCCAACGAAGATTACGATACCTGGGCGTCCGACATGCAACTTATCAAGCCCGACACTTTCCCCATTAGAACTTACGATTATTGGGAGACGGAATTAACCCGCGAAGAGAAAAAGATTGATCCTCTGGCTGGGCTTTTTGAAATATATAGCAATTTAAAGGAGGGAGAGGAAGTTTGGGTTCAACTCAGAATCGCACCAGTAACTGATGACGAACATCCTTACCTTGAAGAAAGTAAAAAATTGATTAACGAGTTAATGAGAAGGCCAAAAGAAGAAAAACCAGGAATATTAGGCCCTCTCTCCTTTTCTAAAGTTCCTTCGGATATCTGGACAGTATTAATGGAAGGCAAGCCTATTCCTACTCATCTTAAAGAAAAGATGCCTGAAGGGCTTGATATAGGACTAATGAAATTAAGTCCAGGGGAGGCAGAAGTCTTAAAACTCACTGAAGGGAATCTTGGAAAATATGTCTACGAAGGAAATTTACGTTTTATTTATGTGGCAAAAAGAGAAGTTTATTCCCCTGGTAGGGGCGTCGCTGCGATAATGGGAGCTTTTACTCAGTTTTCTACAGCCAATTTGAATGGTTTTAAGCCCGACAAAACAAAAACTAAGGTTGTGCCTTGGTTTTTTGAAGAAAGAAGAATGTATGTAAGAAAAAAGAAAAACTTCAGATACTACGCCAAAAGAATGTGGCCCTGGCACAGAAAACCTTACATCTTCTCAACTGCTGAAATTGCGACGATGTATCATTTTCCAGGAAGAGCAGTCGCTCCATCAGCAGCAGCCTTAAGAGTAGAAATAAAAAAGGGCGGTCCCCCACCAACATTACCCACCTAATATCAATCTACCATTGACCAAATTAAAAATATGAAAGAGGAGATAGTCTATTTTGGTAACGCAATTTATCACGACTACCAGAAAAAATTTGGAATTAAAACCGACGATAGGCGTCGGCATGTTTATATTATTGGAAAAACTGGAATGGGCAAAACTGCACTCCTTGAGAATATGGCGGTTCAGGATATAAAGTCAGGAAAGGGAGTGGGAATCGTCGACCCTCATGGAGAATTTGCCGAAAAAATGCTTGATTTTGTGCCAAAGTCAAGAGTTAATGATGTGATTTATTTTGATCCAGCTGATCTTGATTTCCCAATGGCTTTTAATGTTATGGAAAAAATTGACATTGCCCACCGACATCTTGTGGCGGCAGGTCTTTTGGGTGTCTTTAAGAAAATTTGGCCTGACGTCTGGTCAGCCCGAATGGAATATATTTTAAATAACACTATTTTAGCACTCCTGGAAGTTCCTGGAACTACCCTTTTGGGGGTTAACAGAATGCTTTCAGATAGAGAGTATAGAGAAAAAATCATTCGCAAGATTACCGACCCTACTATAAAGAGTTTTTGGCTCCAGGAATTCGCCCATTATCCCCCTAGGTTTCGGGAAGAAGCTATTGCACCAATTCAAAACAAAGTTGGTCAGTTTATCTCGGCCCCAATCATCCGGAATATTATCGGACAAATAAAATCTACTATTGATATGCGCCGGGCGATGGATGAAGGTAAAATTTTAATTTTAAATTTAGCGAAAGGGAAAATTGGTGAAGACCCCTCAAGACTTTTGGGAGCACTCCTGGTCACAAAGCTCCAATTAGCAGCGATGTCCAGAGTAGATATACCCGAAAAAGAAAGACGAGATTTCATTCTTTATGTAGACGAGTTTCAAAACTTTGCCACAGAAGCTTTTGTTAACATCTTATCTGAAGCAAGAAAATATCGTCTCTCTTTGATTTTAGCTCACCAATATATCACTCAGATGGAAGAAACGGTTCGAGACGCCGTATTTGGAAATGTGGGAACTCTTATTTGCTTTCGAGTAGGGGCGGCTGATGCCGAATTTTTAGAAAAAGAGTTTTTACCAGAATTTTCTTTAAATGACCTTGTGAATTTACCAAAATTTTATATATACTTAAGGTTAATGATTGATGGTATTTCTTCACGCCCCTTCTTGACAGTAACTCTTCCACCAGTAGAGAGACCGATAAAAAATGAAAGTTACAAAGAGACAATTATTAAAGTCTCTCGAGAAAGATATGGGACTCCCAGAAATAAAGTAGAAGAAAAAATAGCTCGTTGGAGCGGGGTGGAAGAAACGAAAAAAATTATTGAGAAAGAGAGGGAAGAAGCAATTGTCCAAAAGAAGGTATCGGCAAAGCCAATTTCTCTAAAAGAGATAAAGAAAAAACAACCAATGACTTTTTCAAAGAAAGAAAAGCCCGCTGTCGAAGAAGTAAAAAAAGCCATAGAAGAAGCATTAAAACGCGAGACACAATAGTTTATGTTTGAGTATTTTATAAGTCCTACAAAAGGAAAGATGAAATTTGAAAAAGTGGTAGGAGACCTCATTGATTTTGTATTGGAACAGCCAGAGGAAGTTTATAGAATCATAGTTGGTACTGATTCTGAAGGAAAAGAAGTGCCAGATTTTGTTTCAGCAATTGTTATCCTAAGGAAGGGCAAGGGAGGAAGATATTTTTGGAAGAAAATTAGAGATCAAAAGAAATATACCCTCAGAACAAGAATCTACGAGGAAACAATGCTCTCTTTAAAATTAGCCATGAAATTAAGAGAGAGTATTGAAAAAAAATTAGAAAAAATCAGGCCTAAAAATTATAAGAACCTTGAAATCCATACTGATATCGGACAGGTTGGTGAAACAAGAGAAATGATAAAAGAGATAGTAGGAATGGTCAGAGGGAATGGATTTGAAGTCAAAATAAAGCCCGAGGCATTTGGAGCTAGTTCGGTGGCGGATTATTACCTTAAATAAGGTTTATAAAAATATCAATTAATGGAAAAAATTATTGACCTTAAAAGAAGAACTCTTGAAGAGTCAGGAGAGGAAAAACCTCTTTTAAATTGGGAAATAGAAGAAAAAGGGGGCAGAGAAAAAAATTGGCAGATTGGACTAATTATTTTTTTGATACTTTGTATTGTCTTTGTTTTGTGGCAGAAGAATTATTTTGGCCTCGTCCTTGTGTTGGTAATATCTTTTTTGACATTCCTTCTGCCTCAAAAGAAAAAAACATATTTTGCTATCCTAAAACGAGGAGCTAGGAGAGGTATGGAAATCTTTCCTTGGCACAATCTTAAAAGTTTTTGGATATTTGACACTCCTCCCCAGATATATTTTAGAAGCAAAAAAACTTATCTTTCTTACCATATAATATTTCCCTTACCAAAGGATTATGCCGAAAAGGCAAGGAAGATAATCTCAAATTTCATTCCGGAAAAAGAAGAAGAAAAGAATATTTTCGATATCTTAAGTGAGAGGATCGGATTGTAAATTTTCCCATAGCTAAAATTATCTGCTTCACCCGTCAAAGTTTTATTTTATAAAATTTAGGTGGGCAAGAAATTTCGCCCCCATAGCTCAACGGATAGAGTGCGAGTTTGCGGAACTCGAGATGTAGGTTCAATTCCTACTGGGGGCATAAAAAATCGCCAAAATTGGCGATTTCATTTTTCAGAGTAGATTTATATTTTTCTAAAATCATTTTTCTTCCTTAACGCCTTCGAGGGAAATATTGGTATCAATTATATAAATTTTATTTTTTTGCCAGATTCTTTCTATTTTCTCTGAATTTTTTTTATCAAATGTGATTGCTATACCGCAATCTCCTCCTCCTGCTCCAGATATTTTACCTGCCGCACTATATCTATTAGCAATCTTACTCATTTGCCAAAGGTTCTTATCTTCTATATTTATTTTTGATTTTTTACCTAACTTTCTTAAAAGGTCTTC
>Ga0100399_1001175_pt1 | contig 19287 bp, 13 predicted proteins | sample CryGeymeta201523_FD_81545 | JGI IMG/M metagenome (GOLD analysis project Ga0100399, IMG submission 81545) | Groundwater microbial communities from Crystal Geyser aquifers in Utah, USA - Crystal Geyser metaG 2015-23 | ecosystem: Environmental > Aquatic > Deep subsurface > Groundwater | place: USA...
GCTGCGCCTCGTGAACACAGCGCGCGATCTCCGCGCCCTCCACGCCATAGGTCGCGTCTAACACCTCACGCATCCGCGCACGAAACGCATCGAGCTTCCCCTCCGGCACCATCACAAAGTCCGGTGCCATGCAGGTCTGCCCGGCATTGAAAAACTTCCCCAAAACAATCCTCTCCACTGCAATCTCCAGATCCGCACTCTCGTGGATCACCGCCGGACACTTCCCGCCGAGTTCCAGCACGCAAGGCACCATCCTCCGCCCCGCCGCTTCTGCCACCATCCTACCCACCGTTTCCCCACCCGTGAAAAAGAACAAATCAAAGTCCTGCTCAAGCAAGCTCGCCCCGACCTTCGAGTCCCCACAGACGACCTTCAGATCTCTTGGATAAGCCGCCTTGGCAATAATTGCCGCAAGCATCGCCGCCGTCGCAGGAGCCGCCTCCGCCGGCTTGATCACCACCCGGTTCCCCGCCGCAATCGCCGCGATCGCCGGGCTCATTGCCAATTGAAACGGGTAATTCCACGGAGCCATCACCAGCACCACCCCAAACGGCTCCCGCCGAATCTCGCTCTTCGCCGGCAAAAAGTAGAACGGATTCCCCACCTTCCCCGGTTTCACCCAATTCTTGTGCTGCTTGATCATCAGCTTCAGCTCCGTTTTCACAAACAACACCTCCGCCAGCCAAGCCTCCGTCCGCGGCTTTCCCAGATCCGCCTCCAGCGCCTCCAGGATCTGATCCTCCCGCTCCTCAATCAGCGCCAGAATCTTCTTCAGCGTGGAAACCCGCCAATTCAGATCCAGCGCGCTCGTCTCCGCCCGCATCCCCTCCACCACCCGCCTCACGCAATCTTCTGAAAAAGCATCGGTGGATTGATCTCCCGGGTTGCAAAGTTCGGACACACGCTGATTCTGGCACAGGATAGAAGCTCCGCATCAACAGATCGCAAAAATGTCATGACCAGGCGCAAAGAAAAAATCATCGTCGTAGGAGCCGGACTCGGAGGAATCTCCGCCGCCATTTCCCTGCGCGCCGAGGGCTTCGAGGTCGAGATCCTCGAAAAAAACGCCCAAATCGGCGGCAAGCTTAACGTCCGGGAAATCGACGGCTTCACCTTCGACCTCGGCCCCTCGATCTTCACCCTGCCCTCCATCTTCGAAGATCTCTTCAAGCGAGCCGGCAAGAAAATGGAGGATTACCTCCAACTCCAGCCCGTCACCCCCCATTGGAGAAACGTCTTTGAAGACGGGAAGGTCATCGATCTCTACCAAGAAGATCCCCTCATGAAGGCGGAACTCGCCAAGCTCGATGGCAACGCCGAAGATCACTGGAAAGACCTTCAGAGCTTCCTCAGCTACGGCCGCGAGCAATACAAGATGGTCGACAGCGGCTACTTCGCCAAAGGCCTCGATACCACCTGGGAAATGATCCGCCACTACGGCCTCTTCGGACTCAGTCGTGGCATGGACTGGAAACACAGCATGTCGGAATCCGTCGCCAATCACTTCCGCAGCGACCACATGCGGCGGATCTTCGAATACTTCATCAAATACGTCGGATCCTCCGCCACCGACGCCCCGGGCTACATGAACATGATGTCGCTCATCCAGTTCGATCACGGACTCTGGTACGTTAAAGACGGCATGTATAACCTCGCCCGCGGCCTCAACAAACTCCTAACAGACCTTCAGATCCCCGTGCATCTGAACTCGCAGGTCAAAGCCATCACCAAGGACGGCAAGCAAGTCACCGGCGTCGCGCTCGAAGACGGCACCCAGCTCGAAGCAGACTACGTCGTCTGCAACATGGAAGTCATCCCCGCCTACAAGCACCTCCTCCACGAGTCACCCCGCTTCCTCAAGAAGCTCGAACGCTTCAAACCCGCCTGCTCCGGCCTCGTCATCCACCTCGGCACCGATCGCGTTTACCCACAACTCGCCCACCACAATTTCTTCTACTCGAAGAACCAGTCGAAGCACTTCGACACCGTCTTCAAAAAAGGCCAACTCCCCGACGACCCGACCATCTATCTCGTCGCCCCGACCCGCACCGATCCGAGCAAAGCACCCGAAGGCTGCGACAACATCAAGATCCTCCCGCACATCCCACCGATTGATCCCGAGAACCCGCTCACCCTCGAAGACTACAAGGCCTTCGCCGATCGCGTCCTCGAAAAGCTCGAACGCATGGGCCTCACCGATCTCCGCAAGCATGCCATCGTCGAGGACACCCTCACGCCCCTCGATATCGAAAGCATGTATCTCTCAAACGCCGGCTCGATCTACGGCGTCGTCAGCGACTGGAAACTCAACAAGGCCTTCAAAGCCCCGAAGCAGAGCAAGAAATACAAGAACCTCTTCTTCACCGGAGGCAGCGTCAACCCGGGCGGCGGCATGCCAATGGCCGTGCTCTGCGGCCAGAAAGTCTGCGACCGCCTCGTCGCCCAAGCCGGACCCGCCCGTTGACCGCTGCCTTCATCATCGCCGCCGCCGTCTCAGCCTTCATCGCGATCGCTGCGATGGCGCTGCTCTTCTTCCGTCTAAAAGAGCTCCCGATCGATGCCTCTAACAAATCATCGGTCTCGATCATCATCCCCGCACGCAACGAGGAAAAAAACCTAGCGCTGCTGCTTCCTTCCCTCCGCGACCAGGCCGTCGAACCGCTCGAAATCATCGTCGTCGATGACCAATCCAACGACGCCACCGCCGCCATCGCCGAAGCCCACCATTGCCGCGTCATCCGCAGTGCCGACCTCCCACCCGGATGGTATGGCAAACCATGGGCCTGCCAACAGGGGGCCGAAGCCGCCCGTGGCGAACAGCTCTTCTTCCTCGATGCCGATGTGGCCTTGGAAAGAAGCACCCTCGCCCGCCTCATTGCCCACTCTAACAGCCATCCCAACGCCGTCATTTCCATCTGCCCCTGGCACCGCACCGAGAAGCCCTACGAACAACTCTCCGTCTTCTTCAACCTCCTCATGGTCGGCGGCATCGGTGCCTTCACCATCAAAGGCGACCAAGCCACCGGCATCGGCCTCTTCGGCCAAACCATGTGGATCCCCAAGTCGATCTATCAGCAAATCGGCGGCCACGAATCGGTAAAAAAAACCATTCTCGAAAATCTCCACCTCGCCGGAACTCTCGAAAGGCTGGGCATCCCAAGGCACTGCTTCATCGGAAAAGGCAGCATCACCATGCGCATGTTCCCCGGAGGGTTCCGCGAACTCGGCTCAAGCTGGACGAAGGGCTTCAGCTCCGGTGCCAGCCTCACTTCCACTTTCGCGCTGACCCTCGCCGCCATCTGGCTCTCTGGCCTGATGGCCATCTCGATCATTCTTCTCCTTCTCCCCCTCGCAGAAACTCCAGCCCACCTCCCGGTTCTTGGAAGCTACCTGTTAGTCGCCACCACCCTTTGGTTCCTCTTCCAAAAAATCGGCCGCTTCACCCTCCTGAACGCCCTCCTCTTTCCCATCGCCCTTTTCTTCTACCAGAGCCTCTTCGCCCTCGCCCTCATCCGCAAAAGGCGCGGCACCACCACCCAATGGAAAGGACGTCATGTGGCTTGAACTCCCCCACCTCTGGATCGGCCTGCTAAACGCCATCGGCATCCCCGCCACCCACCTCGGCATCTCCTGGGCATTCACTAAAATGCCTCTCACCTGCTTTAATCCCGACCGCTTCCCGTTCCAAAAACTCCCCGGCGAAAGTCGTAAGACCTACGATCTCATCTTCCGCCTTCGTGCTTGGAAACAACTCCTCCCCGATGCCGGCCCATGGTTCGGAGGCTTCGCCAAAAAGAACCTCCACTCGTCCGATACCGAGTTCCTCGAACGCTTCCGCGCCGAAACCTGCCGCAGCGAAGCCGCCCACTGGGCTCAAGTCCTCGTCATCGCCGCCTTCACCCTCTGGACCCCATGGCCGTGGGCCCTCATCATCATCGCATACGCCTTCGCCTCCAACCTCCCCTGCATCCTTCTCCAGCGCCAAAACCGCCTCCGCCTCACCGCCATCATCCATCGCCCCGAGGCCACCAAGTAAAATCGACAACCCCACCACCAAGTGATTTTCCAAATTCTCTTTCTCACCGTCCTCATCTCCGGCCTCGCTCACGCGGGAACGATCGCTGATTATCAAAAGTGGCACGAGCAGTGTCAGAACGCCACCGACACCGCGACCATCGACCAAATCATCGAGCGCTATCAGCGGTGCCTCGACGCCGACCCCAACGACCAACTTGCCAAAGTCTATCTCGGCTCCGCCCACACCCTGCGCTCTGCCGAAACCTTCTGGGGACCCAAGAAACTCGAGTATCTCAAAAAAGGCGGTGCTCTCATGGACGAAGCCGTCGACGCCGCCCCAAACGACCCGCGCGTCCGTTTCATCCGCGCCGTCAATGCCTACAAGGTCCCCAAGCACTTCAAGCGCCGCCCCGTAGCCCTCAGCGATTTCGCCACGCTCCTCCCCATCGCTGAACTGGGTGGCCACGGCCTCACCAAACGCGAGCGCCAAGTCATACTCTTCTACGCCTGGAAAACCTTCAGCGAAGAAGCCCAACTCGCCAAGGCCGCCCAGGCCAAACAGTCCTGCCACACCCTCGATCCAACATCCTGGTACGGACAAGAAACCGCGAAGTAGTCTAAATCGCCCCCACCTGAATCAACTCCAAGGCCACCTCGTTCTTCTCATCCGACTTCGCCACATCCACTTCAAAGATCGCGCTCCAGTCATTGAGTTCCTCGCTATCCACCAGCACCTGCTCTACTCGTAGACTCCGCGTCCCCTCCACCAGTTCACTCCGATAGTGCTTCTTGCTCCGCGCCTCAGGATCCAATCGGATAAATCCGTGCTCGATCGCATGGGCCTCCATCGCCCCACGCAGTCCATCGATCGTCATCTCTGCCTCAACGAGTTCCAGCGCTCCTGTTAGATTGCCACGCGATAGCTCTTTCACGAAGTCAAACACCGCGTGCCGCACTGCCCGTTCGAACTCCACTTTGCGACGCGAAAACGGCACCTGCTTCACCGGTGAGGCTGATTTTTCCTCCGCCACATACTCCGGATTCTTCAGCTTCTCCCACTCATCGATCAAACTCGAATCCACCCCGCGAAGGAGGTCCCCAAAGAACGCCTCCGCCTCCTCCAAATCCTCGGTCTTCGCCGCTGGCGGCACGGTCTGATTCAGCACTTTGTAAACTTCCGAAAGATGCCGAAGCAGCACCGCCTCGCTCCGCTCCAGACCGTAGTTCTTCACGTAGTCCTCAAACGACTGCCAGTTCTCAAACATCTCCCGCGCGATCGACTTCGGCCGCACCGAAGCCTCCTTTGCCCACGGCTTATCGAGCACAAACTCGTTATAAGTCGCATAAATGAAATCCTTCCCCGGCTTGGGATGCTCGACCTCATCAAGCTGCTCCATCCGGTCGTCATACTCCACCCCCTGGTCCTTCAACTTCGCCACCAACTCGGACTTCAACTTATCCACCTGCTTGCGCAGCACCGCCGTCGGATCTTCCAAAATAGCTTCCACCAGCGAAATCACATTCACCACGTAGTCCGGCGACTCGCGATCAAGCTGCGGAATCGCATCGATCAAATACAAGCCCAGCGCCTGATTCATCGTGAAGTCCTCCTGCAACTCCACATTCAGCACCACCTTCGCCGGACCCGTGCGTTGCTCTTTCGGCAAAATGCTCAACACCTTCCCCTGAACCAAACCTTTGAACAAAGCGAAGGCGCGCCGACGAAGCTCAGCCTTCTTCGTTGCCGTCTCATGACTCATCGAAATAATCCGTCGCAACTCCGCGCAGCCATCCACATCCGTGCGACTCAGCACATTCAGCAGCATCCCGTGACGCATCGTGAAACTCGAAACCAACTTCTCTGAAGGCGAATCAATCAGCTTCCGATAAGTATTCTCATCCCAATTCACAAAGCCCTTCTCCGGCGGTTTCTTCTTCATCGCCTTGCTCTTCTTCCCCTTCGCCGCTGCCTTCGCATCTGCCTTAATGTTATCAATCACATGCTCCGGCGCCTGCGCCACCACGTAGCCGACGTTGTCATAGCCCCGCCGCCCAGCCCGTCCGCAGATCTGCTTGAAATCCCGCACCGCCAGAATCTTGGTGCTCTGTCCGCCATACTTGAAAAGCTGCGTCAGCATCACTGTCCGGATCGGCACATTGACGCCGACGCCCAGAGTGTCCGTCCCACAAATCACCTTCAACAATCCCCGCTGAGCCAGCTTCTCCACCAGCACCCGATACTTCGGCAGCATCCCCGCATGGTGAATCCCCAGCCCGTGCCGCAGTAGCTTCTTGATCTCCTTGCCATACGGACTCCTGAAATCCGCGTTCTCTAACACCTCCGCAATTCCCTCCTTCTCCTCCTTCGAGCAGAAGTTCTGGCTCATCAAATTTTGCGCCGTCCGTGCACACGCGAGTTGGGTAAAATGCACCAAATAGATCGGTGCCCGATCCTGCTCGACCAGTTCGGCGACCTTCTCCTCCAGCGCCGTCGTGCTGTATTCAAACTCCAAAGGTACTGGCCGATCCTCCGACTTCACCAGCACCGTTTGCGCCCCTGTTAGAGCCGTGAGTTCCTTCTCAAAAAACGCCGTCTCTCCCAGCGTCGCCGACATCAGCAAAAACCGCGCCTGCGGCAAAGTCAGCAGTGGCACCTGCCAAGCCACTCCACGTTCGTGATCCGAGTAATAGTGGAACTCATCAATGATCACATCATCCACAGCCGCGTTCGCGCCTTCACGCAGAGCCATGTTTGATAAGATTTCCGCCGTGCAGCAGATCACCGGAGCCCCCGGATTCACCGTCGCATCCCCGGTGATCATCCCCACCTGCTGCGGCCCGAAGGTATTGCAGAGCGAAAGGAACTTCTCATTCGCCAGCGCCTTCACCGGCACCGTATAGAAGGATCGACGCTTCTGACAAATCGCCCGAAAGTGCAGCGCCAGCGCCACCAGCGATTTCCCCGAACCCGTCGGCGTGTTCAAAATCACGTTTTTCCCCTCAAAAAGCTCTAAAATCGCCTCCTCCTGATGCCCATACGGCTCGATCGCGCTCTCCACGAGGTAATCGAGAAAAGCATCAAGAACGGCAGAACTAGAGCTGGGATCAGAGACAAGGGAGGGATCAAGAACAGGCATGAGACGCTCCCGACCCTGACCGCCCACCAACAAATTGCAACGCCTGCAATCTCCATTCAACTCACGTTCCTGCATCAGGCACCAAATCATCCGCACTGCTTTGCAGCCCCACATTTACTCTTGTGGAGGCCCGGTGCCTTCGGCAAAGCACGTGCATGGAATTCCAAAACGTCACCGCCATTGCTGAAGCCAACGTCTATTTCGAAGGTCGGGTCGTCTCCCACAGCATCATCATGCCAGACGGCACCAAGAAGACCCTCGGCGTCGTTCTTCCAGGTGATTATCACTTCGACACCGGGGTTCCCGAGCAAATGGAGATCATCGCCGGAAGCTGCGAGGTCGTGATCGAGGGAACCAACCAGACCGACACTTACCGCAGGGGCTCATCCTTCAAAATCCCCGCCGACTCCAGCTTCACCATCATCGTAAGCGGGCGCCCCTGCCACTACGTTTGTTCTTACCTGTAGAAAATAAGGAGGCGGCAGCTCGGACCCACTCAGGTCTCCGCTACCGCCCCCATCCCTCTTCTGTCGGAAGAACTGTTTACGCGTCGAGGCGCAGCGCGGCCTTCTGGGCCGCCGACTTCGCTTCGCCTTTGGGTGCCCCCTCGTCCAATGCGGTGAGGCGCATGCCGACCGGCTTCGAAACTCCGAACTCTTCCATAGTCACCCCATACATCACGTCGGCCCGGCTCATGGTGCGCTTCGAGTGAGTCACAATTATGAACTGGGAGCGATCAACGAAGCGATCGAGCACCTTGACGAAGCGGCCGATATTCGACTCGTCGAGCGGCGCATCCAGCTCATCGAGCACACAGAACGGACTCGGCTTGATCATGTAGATCGAAAAAAGCAGCGCAACCGCCGTCATCGACCGCTCACCACCGGAAAGTAGCGAAATGCTCTGCAGCTTTTTGCCCGGAGGCTTGGCAATCACCTCAATGCCGGACTCAAGTGGATCGCTCTCATCGACCAGCAACAAGTCCGCCTTACCCTGCTCGCCGAAGAGCTCCTTGAACATATCGCGGAAGTTAATCTTCACCTGAGCAAAGGTCTCGGCAAAGCGACGCTCGGTCTCTTCGTTGATCCGCTCGATCACCTGAATCAGCTCCTCCTTTGAGGAAACCAAGTCTTCGTAGCTCGTGCGGACATCGTTGTAGCGCTCTTCAAGTTCTTCGAACTCTTCGATCGCATCGACATTGACCGGCCCCATCGAATCAAGACGGCGCTTGAGATCACCGACGCAGGCTTCAACAAAGCCCCAATCCGGCTCGCCGACCATCTCGGATGGCAGCTCGATCTCGTCATCGTCACCCGTATCATCAACCACCATCACCGGGCCTTCGGACTCGTCTTCACCGTCCTCATCGCCATCGATGATCCGCTGACGACCACCACGTGACTGCGCCTCTTTCTGCGACCTGATGCAGGAAAGCAGGGCATGCGCATCCGGCTCGAAGGTCGCCAACTCAATGTTGTGCCGCTCAACGATAGCGTTGACCAGATTCTCAAGCTTTAGCTCGATTTTCGTCACCGCGACCTCCTCACGTCCACGTTGCTCGGACGACTTCGCAAGTCCACGACGCGCCTCGGCAAGTTCCGCCTCAGCCTTGTCGATCACCTCCAAAAGCTCATTCCGACGACCAGCGCGCGACTCCAGCTCAGCCTCCAAATCTTCAGCTTCGAGCCGGTGAGTTTCGCTCTCCTCACGAAGACGGGCATTCTCTTCCACCGCACCTTCCATGCGCTGAATGAAGGAGTTGATCTCCGTTTCGCGCCGCACGCTGATCTCGCGCAACTCCGCAAGGCGCGCTTCCATCGGCTGCTGCTGGGCTTCCTGCGCGTGCTTGCTTTGTCTCTCGACCGCGAGCGAGGTCTTCAGCTCGTTCAGCGCCTGCGCCAACTCAGACTCTTCACGCTGAGCGGACTCAACCTGCGACTGCAAACTCTGTTGATCTCTCTCGCATCCCGCCAGACGCTCACGACCCGCGAAAAGCTCCTGCTCCAAGGTCGAGCGACCTTCCGTGGCCGATTGCTCGCGGCTTTCAAGATCACCCCGCTCCCAGCGCACGCTTTCAAGCTTGGTCTCCACACTTTCAAGCTCACGAGTCGCCAGCGAAAGCTCACCTTGAAGCGTCGACATCTCGACCTTGTGGCGCTGCATCCGCTCACGCGCAGACTCGACTTCCTCCTGAAGCCTGACCACTTCCGACTCAAGATACGTCACCCGATGGCGCAGCTCCTCCTCCCGTTGGGCCAGACCAGCCACTTCCGTTTCGAGGTCGCGGACTTCGTTCTGACGCTCCAGCACCGAGACATTCCCCTCACCTGCAGCACCACCGGAGACGATCCCTTCCGCACCTAACAGCTCACCCTGCTTGGTGGCAAAAATCACGTCCCTATGGCCATTGCGAAGTTTCAGGGCGGTTGCCAAATCGGGAACAATCAGCACCTTCTCGAGCAAACGCTCGATGACGCCATTGATCCGCGCATCGGTCTTCACTCGATCGAGTGCCCAGGCAATCGCGCCATCGGGCACGGTCTCCATCTGAGTGCCCCGGGAAGCACCCACGAAGCTCTCAGGAAGGAGCGCCGCGTGACCGAGCTTCTTCTCTGTTAGACGCGCAATCAGTTGTTCCGCCAGCGACTCATCGGAAACGAGCACCGCCTGAAGATGACTACCGAGCGCCGCTTCGATGGCACGAGCACACTCGTTGTCGGCTTCGATGAAGCCCGCAAGCACCCCTTGAATCCCCGGCTTGAATTGATCCGGCTGATCCAGACCATTAAGCACCGAACGCGTGCCACCTTCGAAACCCTCACCGCTCGCCACGAGCTGCTTGAGCACATCGAGACGCGATGAGCGCTGCGCCAAATTCTTGTGCGCTTCAGAAGCTGCCGTGCGAGCTGCATCCAGATCACCACGGTTGTGCTGATACTGGCGCTCGGCCTTTTGGAAAGCTTCCTCAAGCTCCGAAGTATTCGCCGCATGCTCTTCGAGCTTCGTCGCGATCTCCTGACGCTGAAGGGTCGCCTCTTCGAGCTCTTGATTCAGGCGCTCTTCTTCATCGGCAAGCTGCTTCGCCCGCTCACGGCTTGTTTCAAGCTGTGCCAGCGAGCTTTCAATCTTCGCCTGAGTGGCAGCAATGATCGTCTGCGTGCGGTTCGCTTCGACGCGTGACTCACGCAGTTGAGCCTCGATCTCCTGGCGACGCGCCGCCGCTCCACGAGTCCGCTCCTCCTGCTCTTCAAGCTGGATTTCCATCTCGGCGATCCGACGAGCAAGCTGCTCAAGCGCTTCGTTCGCCGCGACAAAATCAAACTCCTGACGCTCAAGTTTTTCGCGAGTCGCCTCGATCTCCTCACGGTTCTGACCCACGCGGCCTTCCAGCTCGGCGCGGCGCTCCTCGTTGAAAGCAATCCGTCCCTCAGCACTCGTCAGCGCGTTCCGGTGGTTGTTCAGCTCCTGACGCAGCTCGGCCAGTTCGCCTTCGAAATTCCGCGCCGCCAATCGCGCATCCGCCACTGCTTCTTCCTTCGGCGACATCAAGCGCTCCAGCTCACACTCGGTTGCCTCAAGCGAACGGATCGAGGTCCGATATTCGTCACGCTCGGCGCTCATTTCGACAAAACGGCGATGACCCAGGTGCGTATCCAGCACCAGCACATCCGCTGCGAGATTCTTGTAGCGGCGCGCCTTCGCCACCTGCCGCTTCAGCGAGTTCATGCGGCGCTCCTGTTCTGCCAACACGTCGCTCACGCGCAAAAGGTTCGCCTCAGTGTAGTCGAGCTTCCGCAGCGCTTCCTTCTTCTCCTTCTTATACTTCGTGATCCCCGCGGCCTCCTCGAACACCATCCGGCGTTCTTCCGGCTTCGAGGAAAGGATCTGGTCGATCTGGCCCTGCGCCATGATCGAGTAGGCGGTCCGACCGATGCCGGTATCCATCAGCATGTCGTGGATGTCCTTCAGGCGGCAGAGCGTGTTGTTGATCCGATACTCCGATTTGCCATCGCGGAAGACCCGACGAGTGATCGAAACCTCGTTGTAATCCACCTTCAGCGATTCCTCGCAGTCGGCCATCGTCAGTGTGACCTCCGCCATGCCGAGCGGCTTGCGCTTTTCCGTGCCGTTGAAGATGACGTCCGCCATTTCGCCGCCACGCAGCGCCTTCGCAGAGGTTTCACCGAGCACCCAGCGGATGGCATCGACGACGTTAGACTTTCCACAGCCATTCGGACCGACAATGCCGGTCACGCCTTGGTGGAATTCGAGGTGGGTCTTGTCGGCGAACGACTTGAACCCGTGGATATCGAGTGATTTGAGATACATGTGTGACAGAAGCGGGGTTAAGGGTGAACCCGGGAGGGAATCCGGGTAGCCGCGAAGCTAGCAAGCAATCGTCTCCCGAAAAGCATTTGGTCCGGAAAGCACCACATCTAGTGTCATTTTTTGAAATACCATACCCCATATCGTAGAATCCACTCCTTAAGAGATCCAAATCATTCCGCAATTCAGCACTACAAATCCGGGCTTGAGTTGTCTGACAAGTCCGCTTTGCTTCTCCGCCACACCAAGTCCATTACCATGTCCGATTTCCTCACTGTTTCCCGCCCCGATCACGACCGTCTTGTCCAAGCTGCCTATGAATCCCGCGGTTTCACCGCCGACGAGTCTGCCGAGGGTGCCAAGCTCGCTGCCGAAGCCGCCCGCCATGGCATCCGCACCCACCACGCGCTCAAAGCCCTCCATCTCGACCACCTCTTCGGCTCGGCCACTGGCGGCTGCACACCGGGTGCGGAAATCGAAGTCATCCCTTCGAAGTTCGCGGCCTCAGAAACCTGGAACGCCAATCGCAAGCTCGGTCAATCCGTCGCCTACCGCGCGATCGACCGCTGCATTGAGCTCGCCGACCAATACGGCATCGGCCAGGTCTCAGTCGACAACGCCTTCCACTACCTCTGGGGTGGCGGCTACGTCATGGAAGCCGCCGAGCGCGGATACATCGCCTACACCAACTGCACTTCCGCCCTCGCCGAAGTCGTTCCTTTCGGCGGAAAATTCCCAACTCTCGGCACCAACCCGCACTCCTGGGGTTTTCCTACGATGGATGCCGTAGGTTTCCCGCTGGTCAGCGACTGGGCCACCTCGGTCGTCGCCATGGGCCGTGTCCAGGCGCTCAAGCGCGAAGGCAAGCAGCTCCCACCAAACGCCGCCGTCGACAAGGACGGCAAGCCGACCACCGACCCGAACGAAGTCGTCGCGCTCCTTCCCTTCGGTGCGCACAAGGGCTACGCCATGTGCCTTCTCAACGAACTCTACGGAGCCCTCATCGGCGGTTCGCTTCCAAGCATCCGTGGTCGCGCCGCGCAGGCTGGTCCGGGTGAAAAAACCAGCACCGCGTTCTATTTCCAGGTCATCCACCCCGACGCCATTTCCGGCAATGCCTTCGCCAAAGGCCGCAGCCAGATGGAGAACCTCAAGGAAGTCATCGGCGACATCTTCGGCCACGGAAACGAGCAGTGCATCCTCCCCGGCCAATTCGAAGCCGAAGCCCGCAAGCGCTCCGACGCAGCCGGCGGCCTCCACTTCACCCAAGCCGAGCTCGATGAGTTCGCCGAGCTGGCGGAAGAAGTCGGCACCGAGCCACTGAAGCCGATTTGAGTCGCTCTCCGAAACGCATCCTTTTCCTCTGCTCAAGATTCAAGTTAGGGAGAACTCCAAATCCCACTGAATTTTTTCGGACCAAGATGGATAGGATGGGTAGGATTTTGGAATCATTGCACTCAGTTCTTCCCAGCATTGAGGCTCACTCACCATGATGGACATCAAAGTGGTCGGATTTCGTGGCCTTCATCCTACTTATCCTATCCATCCTGGTCCGATTTCGTCCCTCGCTTGAGCGCCCTGCAAAAGAGCGAAATTTCAAGACTTCGAACTAAGATCGGATCTTCGAAATCAAAGCTCAAAAAATTTCGCGGAGTTTCGTGCGATTTCGTTGTTGCTCATTCCGATTCCCCCTCTTGACCACTGCCTCTCCAGCAGCGAGCCTCACCGCGCCCATGGCAACCGCCCTTCAATTCAGTCCGATCGACGAAATCATCGCCGACATCGCCGCAGGACGCATCGTGATCGTCGCCGATGATCCCTCACGTGAGAATGAGGCCGACCTCATCGCCGCCGCCTCTCTTTGCACTCAGGAAACCGTCTCGTTCATGGCCACCCACGGCCGCGGCCTGATCTGCGCACCGATCACCGAGGAGCGCGTGGAGGAACTCGATCTCGCCCCAATGACCCGACGCAACCGCGAGGTCCAGCGCACCGCTTTCACCGTGACGGTCGATGCCGCGAAAGGAATCACCACCGGCATTTCCGCCGCCGACCGGGCACTCGGCATCCGACTGCTCGCCGACTCCCGTTCCAAGCCAGACGACTTCGTCCAGCCCGGCCACATATTCCCACTCCAAGCCCGCGCCGGCGGCACCCTGCGACGCGCCGGACACACCGAAGCCGCCGTCGACCTCGCTCGCCTCGCCGGACTGCCCCCCGCCGGGGTCATTTGCGAAATCATGCATGACGACGGCACCATGGCCCGCGTCGGCGACCTCGGAGAATTTCAGGAAGCGCACGGACTCAAAGCCTGCACCATCGCCCAACTCATCGAGTGGCGGCGCCGCTCCGAAAAGCTCGTCGTCTGCGAGGAAGTCATCAAGCTCCCCACCGATCACGGCGAATTCGACTGCCACCTTTACCGCATCGAGACCGATGGCTCCCATCATCTGGCCCTGACCCGAGGCGAGATCAATCGTGAAAAGCCCACCCTCGTCCGCGTCCACTCGGAGTGCCTTACTGGCGATGTCTTCGGCTCTAACCGTTGCGACTGTGGCGGCCAGCTCCACGACGCCATGGCACGCATCGCCGACGAAGGCGGCGTACTTCTTTACCTCCGCCAAGAAGGTCGTGGCATCGGACTCGCCGCCAAAATCCACGCCTACAAGCTCCAGGAACAAGGCCTCGACACCATCGAAGCCAATGAAAAGCTCGGCTTTTCCGCCGACCTCCGCGACTACGGCATGGGGGCCCAAATCCTCCAAGATATCGGTCTCGGAAAGATCCGCCTGATGACCAATAACCCGAAAAAAGTCGTCGGCCTCGAAGGCTACGGCCTCGAAATCGTCGAGCAGCTCCCGATCAGCCGCCCCTCGAATCCGCACAACGAGCGCTACCTCGAGACCAAGCGCAGCCGGATGGGCCACAGCATCTGAAAACCCGGTCTACCCCCGCAGACCGGATCATCGCACCCATCGGACTTTTAGAGAATCTCGATTCTCCGATGTCCCCGAGGTGGTGAGCACGGGGCCGGGTGAGGTCCGGATCGGACTTTAAGAGAATCTCGATTCTCCGATGTCCCCCCGTTGACAACTCGGCTCCCGCCCGCCATACCCCGCCCATGTCCTCGGCGCTCCCGCCCCAACCCCGAATCATGGGCCAACGTGTCCGTGTTTGCATCGTCGCTGCGAAGTACAACGAGCAGTTCGCAGACGCCCTCGTCGACAACACCGTCGATGAAATCGGCGTGTTGATGCCATCAACCCGCGTCGACCTCATCCGCGTCCCGGGAGCCTTCGAGATTCCCGTGGCCGTTGCCACCGTGCTCGAGCGTGAAACACCCGCTGCGGTCATCGCTTTAGGCGTCATCATCCGGGGAGCCACCGCCCATGCCGACCTCGTCGCAGGCTCGGTCACCGATGCCCTGCAAAAGCTCGCCGTCGAATTCCGCGTCCCGGTGATCAATGAGGTTCTCCTCCTCGATGACGAGAAGCAGGCCTATGCCCGCTGCATTGGTGCCAATCTCAACCGAGGAAAGGAAGCCGCACGAGCCGCAGCCGCCATGGTCGATGTCTTCCACGAGCTCGACCGCACCATGCCCAAGGATACCGGGAGGGTGAACACTTCACGACATGCTTAGTCGACGCCAAATCCGCGAAGCCGTCGTGCAGTTCCTCTACTGCTCGGATCTCGAAGGTGGAGCCGACCCCGCCTCCCTTCGCGAGCCCTTCTGGCAGTTCGTCACGGAGTCTGATCAACGCGCCTTGATGCTCGCGACGTGGAAAACCATCCACCACCTCAGCGTCAGCCGCGAACAACGTCACAACGAATTCGTCGAACGCCTGACTCCCGCCTCCGCCATTCTCCGCGCCGATCCTTCTCTGGAAAAAGCCTCGGCTCTGCTAGATCGGATCTCATCATTGGAAAGCGAGTGGTGCGCCCAGCTGGCGACCCTTTCCCGCATTCCCCGCAACGACGACGACGACTCCGTCAGTCGCCGTTTTGAGGAAGCCATCGCCGAGCTTTTCCGGATCGACCGTGCCCTTTCCTCGGCGATCAAGCGCTTCTTCGAAGAACTCGAAGACCACCCCTCCAAAGCCAAACAACTCGAAGCCATCACCGGCAGCCTCCGCCGCCTTGATCGTATTTCCGACCGCATGCGGATGATCGAGAGACCCGAGGACTTCCCGGACAGAACCGAGCTCGCCAAAATCCGCGACACCAAGGTTTCCATCCAGGCTCTCCGCGACGAAGCCAATCGCCTGACCGACTCGATCCTCAAGGAAAAGGAAAGCATCGACGAGCGGCTCCACACCGTCATCGAGAACTTCTCGCCCGAGCGAATCGACCCCATCGACCGAGCCATTCTGCGCCTCGCCACCTGGGAAATCCTCCACGACCCCGAGGTCCCCGCCCCCGTCGCCATCAACGAAGCCATCGAGCTCGCCAAACGCTTCGGAACCTCCGACTCCGGCCGCTTCGTCAACGGCGTCCTCGACAAAGTCGCCAAAAGCTAAGCAGCGGCATTGGAGTGGCGCTCTCCCGAGCGCCATGGCTGGGCAAGGCGGCTTTCAGCCGCCAGTATCCCCGCTCCAAACCCACCAAATTTTTCCATCCCCAAGTTCCGCGTTCATCTGATAGGAAAATCCGCGACACATGGCTCGCTATCCCTCCCGCTTTCAGATCCGCACGCTTTGGAATGCCGCTACCGGCGTCTCCATCCTCGTTCTCGGAGCCCTCATTGTCGGAATGATTTGGCTCTTCGGACAGATCCTCGGCTTCCTCCAGCCGGTCCTCGTCCCGCTCGCCGTCGCCGCCATCATCGCCTACCTGCTGGATCCCATCGTCCGCTGGTTTCAAAAGCGCGGCATGACTCGTGGAAAAGCCGTCGTCATGACCTTCGGCTCCGCCACTGGGCTCACCCTCGCCCTCGTTGCCATCATGATTCCGCTCGTCGGTAACCAGATCAACCAGTTCAAGCAGCGCCAGATCGAATCCAACGGCACACCGGTCCTTGCATCGGGTGAATCGACCGCTAATGAAAAACCAAAGACCTTCGATGAAAAAATCGTCGATGCCCTCACCGAGGAGCGCGAGCGACACTCCTGGACCAGTCCTTTGATCGACTGGGCCCTCTCCGCCCCCGAAGACCTGATCCTCAAAGAGGCGAAAATCGAAGAAGCCACCAATGAAGGCGACGCGAAGCAAGTTGCCGCGATGCGCGGCGAAGCTCTAAGCGAGCTTCTCGATCAAGCGCAACGAGATGAAATCCCCTACCCGGAAATCAATCTCGAACAAACCGAGCTCTGGCAAAGCATCAAAGGCCTTCAAGACGAAGCCCTTGGCTTCATCCGTGGTGGCACCTCGAAAATCCTCGGCTTCATCGGTCTCGTCATCGGCTTCTTCATGGTGCCGATCTACCTCTACTACTTCCTCCGCGAAAGTGCCGCCATCAAAGAGCACTGGCACGACTTCGTCCCCCTCAAGGCTTCACGCTTCAAAACCGAGCTCATCGAAACTCTAACAGAGGTCAACCAGTATCTCATCTCCTTCTTCCGCGGTCAGGTCCTCGTCGCCTTCATCGATGGCATTCTTGTCGGCATCGCCCTCACCATCTTCGGCCTGCCACTCGGCCTCCTCATCGGCATCATGATGGCCCTGCTCGGCATCATCCCCTACATCGGCAACATCATTACCCTGATCCCCGCTTGCTTCCTCGCCTACTTCCACTTCTCGGCAGAGCCCTCCTTCCTTGGTGACAACCCATGGTCCTACGTCGCCGCCGTTATCGCCATCTTCATCATCGTCCAACAGATCAACTCGCTTGTCACCGCTCCAAAGATCGTCGGCGACTCCGTCGGCCTCCACCCGATGACCGTCATCTTCTCGATGCTCTTCTGGTCTTTAATCCTCGGCGGCTTCGTCGGAGCCCTCCTCGCGGTCCCACTCTCCGCCTCGGTGAAAGTCCTCTTCCGCCGCTACATCTGGGAACGCCAACTCAAGGAAGGCCCCGGCGAAGCGGATGAAGACGGCGAAGAGTGGTCGCCCGCAGAAGCCGAAGCCTAAATCATTTCCATCGAAATCCTGCCACCATTTCGCACCTTGTGAGAACGTTCCTTATTCCACTTCTTGCCATCACCACCACGATCGCATCGTTAGCAAGCGATGAGATTTTTGCCGATTTCACCGTATCGCACGGCACCACTCCTCTTGGAACATTTCGCGCACGACTCGACTACGACAAGGTTCCCCGCACCTGCGCCAACTTCATTGGACTCGCCAGCGGTCAGCGACCATGGATCGACCTAACAACCGGCGCGGTTCAGGAAAGGAAGCCCTACTACGATGGCCTCACCTTTCACCGTTTGATTCATAACTTCATGATCCAAGGAGGATCACCCAACGGAAACGGTACGGATGGCCCGGGTTTCTCGATTCAAGATGAGTTCGATGGAACCCTGCGTCACTCTGGATCCTACAAGCTCTCGATGGCCAAGGGTTCACTCCCGGGATCGGGAGGTTCTCAATTCTTCATCACCTTGAGTGCCCCCACGCATCTAGACGATAAGCACTCCGTCTTCGGCGAGGTTATTTCGGGAAAAGAGATCATTGATAACTTCGCAAATGCGACACTCTTTCCTACGGGCACCGCTGATAAGCCGCTCACACCAATCACGATGACCAGCGTTGTCGTATCCGGCCCTGGACTAGCCGCCTTTGACATCAACTCACCCGCTCTTCGCTTGCCTCATGTTCAGACGAAAAACGCTTCCCCCTTCATCCCATCACAAAATGTCGGAGCATCCACTTTCACCATTTCCTTTGATCGTTCATTTCAAACGGAGTATCTATCATTCTACACTACGAATCTCATCAACTGGACACCTTTAACTCGGACCATCAGCGTCGATGCTTCTCCGGGCTACGACTTCAACGTTAGTGGAGTCACATTCGACCGCTTCTTTATGCGGCTCCCGAGCGTCGACTACAGCGAGGTGATCAACGCCCCTAGCGATCTAGCGAAAGCCGGAGCCTCCCTCGCCATCACAAGTCGCACGGGAGAAACAATCACCCTAGATTTCACCTCGTCATCAACCGGAACATGGACCGATTCCAACGGAGGGTCAGGAACACTCACCAGCCTCGCTTGGTTCGACCCCATATCCACAATCGGCGCTTTCGGAGCATCGGGCGGACTCGCCCCACGACTCCCATTGGGACAACTTACCGCCACTTTCGATACTCCTGCCGGATTGGGAGCGTGGACATCCATTGACGTCATCCTCTCATTCCACACACCCACTTCTGGTTGGACCGATGGAAGCGCCGTTGGCACTCCATCCACCAATGTCCTGCGTGCTTTCACTTACACTCCGTGAGCATTAGATAGCACCCCCAAACCACTCCGGCTTCACCAGCCACGCGCAGTAAACAAAGTAACCGATCAACAACAGCCCGCCCTCAAAGCGGTTGATCGTGCGCCCTCGCAGAAGGATCGGCACGAGGGCGAGGGTAAATCCGCTCATCACCGCGAGATCGATGCGGTTCAGCGATTGCACCGTGATCGGCTTCACTGCCGAGGCGATTCCCATCACTGCGAGAATATTGAACACATTTGATCCGATGATGTTTCCCGCGATGATGTCGGTCTCCCTGCGCCTAACAGCCGCGATCGTCGTCGCCAACTCCGGAAGTGAGGTACCAATCGCCACCAAGGTTAGGCCAATCACAATCTGCGAGACACCAAAGGCCGTCGCGATCGCCACACCACTTGTCACCAATCGATCTGCGCCGAAAATCAAGCCCC
>Ga0100399_1001181_pt1 | contig 19274 bp, 10 predicted proteins | sample CryGeymeta201523_FD_81545 | JGI IMG/M metagenome (GOLD analysis project Ga0100399, IMG submission 81545) | Groundwater microbial communities from Crystal Geyser aquifers in Utah, USA - Crystal Geyser metaG 2015-23 | ecosystem: Environmental > Aquatic > Deep subsurface > Groundwater | place: USA...
CATCGTGTAGCTGCCTGTGTGAGCTACCGGACGCTGAAGCGATCCGGCGTCCTTTTGTGGGGGAACTTCCAAAACGATGCAGTAGCGAGTTCATTCGCTCTGCCTCTTTGCTTCAACGATCAACACTGGAGAAGAGAATGCGTTACCTTGGTCACAAAGGATGGATATGGTCGATTCTTTTTCTCACCATCGCAATCGCTGAACCCGATCAAGCTCCACTCAAGTTCCCCTATCAGCTCAAGCAAGCAGGAACCGTTTCACTTGCTGTCTACGACGCTCAAGGCGTCATGGTGCGCGAGTTGCTCACTGGTGTGACTCAACCCTCTGGGGCCCATGCGACTACCTGGGACGGTCTCGACAGTCAGGGCAAGCCGGTGCCGGCGGGGAAGTACCAGTGGAAAGGCGTGTGCGCCGACCTCCGGGTTCAGTATCACATGACGGTTGGCAACACGGGTCAGCCTCCCTACTGGACATCTGACGGGAAAGGCAGTTGGGGCGGTTGGAACCCGAGCACCGCTGCCAGCGATGGCGAGAACTGGTATTTGCTCTTCCGAATGGAGGAAGGTCAACCTTGTCTGATCAAGGTAGACCGAGCAGGCAAATCCCTCTGGAAGACGCGTGTGCCTCCGAGGTCTACGGATCAGACATCGTTGGCGGCGCCGTGGCGATAGCGTGTGGCGAGAAGTACGTCTACGTCGCCGGAACCGAAGACTCCTACGACCCCAAACGGTTCACTCCTACTCGGGAAGGTCTATGGCGTGTGAACAGGGAGGATGGTTCGTACGTGCCGTGGCCGGGCGGCAAGCTGGTGTTGTGGCTGACCGAAACCCGCACCGGCGGGGAAGAGTCTCAACTCTACATGGGCCTGGCGGCGATCTGGGAGAAACTGCGGCAGGGCGACTACACCGATCCCTATCCGCTGACGGGCGTACGCGGCCTGGCGGTCTCGGCGAATCGCATCTACATCCCCCTCTGCTTTGAGAACAAGATCGCGGTCTACGATGACTCCGGCAGTCGCATCGACGAAATCCCCGGCGTCAGCAAGCCGAACAGTGTCGCGCTGACCAGAGACGGCCAACTGCTGGCAGCCTCGGGGAAGCAGATCCTGCTCATCGATCCGGGCACAAAACAAAGCAAGCCGCTCGTCACCTCTGGTCTGGAATTTCCCTGGGGTCTCGCCACTGACGGCGCCGGCAACATCTACGTGACGGACCTCGGCGCGAGTCAGCAGATTAAGCAGTTCTCTCCGGAGGGCAAACCCCTGCTCACCGTCGGCAAGAAAGGAGGCGACCTGCAGTTCCGCGGTCCCATGCCGCCCGACGTTCTGCACTTCCCTCTGGGGCTGGCCGTCAACCGCTACGGGGAAATCTGTGTCGCCGACAGCGGTGTGCCAGGGTTCTCCTACGGCAGCGGTGCAAGACACCTCATTTTCGACCGGCAAGGCAAACCGGTGCGTCAGTGGTTTGTTGTCGGCATGACCGAGAACAACATCGGCGTTCCCGCCGAGGACCCGACACAGCTCTTCACCGGTTACGGCGGGCTGTACCGCTGCAAAGTGGATTTGCCCAACAAACGCTGGCAATGGACGCACTACTGGCATCCGACAAGCTGGCATGGCATCTTCTGGGACCCGCACACGCTTGCAGTGCCCAAGGGACAGAAGGCGATAGCGCGCGTGCGACAGGGAAAAACCTACGTCTTCCTGCCGGGGCTAAACGTGTCCCTCTTCCGTGTGGACGGCGACGCGCTGACTCCCGTTGTGGTGTTGGGAAGCTGGCTGCCTGAAGATTTCGAGAAGGGCTGGGAACCCTACCTGAAAGGCCACCAGTTCGTGAGAACGAAACCCGGTTTTCCGGGAGCTGGCGGTGAGAAACTGTTCCTTTGGCAGGACAAGAACAACGACGGCCACACGCAGCCGGGGGAGATCGCTTACGGGCAGACCCCGGACAAAGGTGGTGCGTTCTCCTCCTTCTCCGAGTACCTTGACGGAAGCTTCAATCTCTACCTCATCAACCTACTCGGGTCGCCGGAGTCGGCCCGTGGCAGCATTTACCTCCTGCCGTGCAAGGGCTTTGACCAGAACGGGGTTCCGCAATACGATCTGGCGAAGATGACCACCGTCGTCAAAAACGGTTTCCTGCCGATGGAGATGATCCCCGGGAAGAACGACAACTACAGCAACTACGACTTCTACATGAGAACGGACGCGTCGGGCAGCATCTACGCCGTGCAGACGACGCAAGGTCCGAGTAAGGGATTGGGATGGGCGGCGGGCATCCATCGCTCTGCGATGACCAAGTGGGACTCCAGCGGCAAGCTGCTCTGGCGCGTCGGCAAGAAGGCGACGGGATTCGCCAAGCCCGGGGAGAACTACCGCATGACCTACCTTTCTGGCGTCGAGAAGGGATTCGTCTTTGCCACTGACGTCGCCGGGCCGGAAAGAATTTACACCACCGATGGTCTCTACGCCGGAAGTCTGCTGAAGGATCAGCACCGCGGGGACATCCTGGATGAGTATTTCATTACCGCCGAGAACTTTGCCCACCTGGTCATTACTGATCCCAATACTCGAGAGACCTGGCTCATCGGCGGCTACGACGGAGTGAACTACTACCGGATCCTCGGTCTGGAAGAGGCGCAGCGGCTCGGAGGAACCGTGAAGCTGCAGCAGATGGCGGCTCCGGCAACGGCAGTGTCCGCGGACTCCGCGGACGGTGTGACTACTCTTGGCTCCAAGGCAGAAATTTTCTTCGTCCAATCTGCGGACAAGTCAGTCCGCGTGGACGGCGATCTGTCCGAGTGGAATCTGCGCTTGGGCGCTGGCCCCATCACCCCGGATCCGACTGACGCTCAGATGACGGCTATTCAGGGGGCTACCGTCTTCGGATCGTATGACGCGCAGAACTTCTATATCGCCGCACACGTGAATGACCTCACTCCGCTGCGCAACGAGGGACACCTCACGGAGCGATGGTGGTATTGGGACTCGCTGCAGGTGCGATTGCGCATGCCAACGGATGCGGTGCAACTGGGATTGTACTACGATTCCAAAATCGGCCGTCACTTCGCCTGGAAAGGCTCCGGGGGCCCCAAGGGCTACTCCACGATTGTCCCAGACTTCGCGCCTGCGAAGGTCGCGACCAAACGGGATGCGGCAGGAAAAGGCTACACGCTGGAAGCCTCGATCCCGTGGGCCGAGTTGGATAAGCAGTTTACACCGGCGGCAGGTGCGAGGTTTCGCTGTGGCCTGCAGATGAACTGGAACGGGCCGATACCCAATGAGTACTCGCCGACGCACAACGCCTTCTGGGGGGGCGGTCAGTTCTTCACCATACCCGACCAATACGCTCCGGCAGTATTGCTCCCCTCCACTGCGAATCATGCGATGGCCGTCATGCCCGCCGGAAGCGACATCAACATCGACGGTGACCTGAAGGAGTGGGGAACGACTGACGTGGCACTGATTGAGACGGACAAGGAGTCGAAGGAATTCCAGGCGCGAGTGCGCACGGCTCACTCCGCCGACCATTTGTACGTGGCATTTGAGGTGAACGATTCCAGCCCGATGAAGAACGTAGGCGGGGACATCCGCACCGCGTTCAAAACCGGCGATACCGTGGAGGTTTTCCTCTCCACCAATCCCAAGGACGACGCCCGGCGTGATGAACCGACCGCGGGAGACTACCGAGTCCTGATGACCTACTTGGAGAACACCAAACCTGTGATCGCCGCTTTTCGAGCCGTCATTACGGGGCAGCAGCCGGTGTACGTCGCATCCGGCGGCGGACGGACGCGGCTGGATCGGGTGGAAGAAATCCCCGACGCGCGGATGGCAGTCAGCCGGCGGAAAGACGGCAGCGGCTATATCTTGGAGGCCGCTCTGCCGTGGAATTACTTTGGAGTCAATCCAGCCAATCTGGTGGCGCAGGCGGACTTTGCCGTGAACTTCAGCGATCGGGTGGGACGAACCAATGTGCTCAAGACCTACTGGAGCGGCTCTAACGCCATGGTGACCGATATAGCACAAGAATTGCGGCTCCGCCCGAATCAGTGGGGATGGATCGCCGTGATCGGGAGGTAAGTAAGTGCAGAGATGTCACTGCGATGACCGGAGCGAGGAAGCAGTCCCTAGGACTAACCGCGTCTCTCGGAGGGGATTGCTTCCTCCCTCCGGTCGTCGCAATGACATTGACGGAGCGCGTCTACGCAAGGCCGTAGTTGCTATCGGCTGCTTTGTGGTGACATTCCTCTCCGCATCGGCGGAGGCACGTGAGTTCACACTGGTTCACCGCGGCAAAGCGCAGGCAGTCATTCATCTTGGACAGAAAGCGTCCTGGCAGGATCGATTTGCCGCGGCGGAACTGCAGCGGTACGTCCGGCAGATGACGGGAGCGACTCTTCCGCTTCACGACGCTTCCAGCGATCGCCAGCTTCCTCCCGGCTTACCCGTGCTGATCGGAACGCTGGAAACCCATGAAAGCCTCGCCCAGCTTGCCAAGGAGGGGAAGCTTCGTGTCAGCGACCAGGAACTGACTGGGGAAGGCTTCGCGATGAAGACTACCGAGTGGCGCGGCCAGCCGTGCCTCGCCCTCGCTGGCACAGGCGCTGTGGGCGCCGTGTATGCCGTCTTCGATCTCCTGGAGCGGTACGGCCGCGTCGGCTTCTTTCGATACGAGGAGCACGTTCCGAAACGAAGCACCTTCGCGATTCCCTCGTGCGATATCCGGGAGCGTCCCTTCTTCCGCGTCCGCATGCACGGTGGGCAGTATCACTACTACGGCATCCACTTCTACAGCGAAGCCCAGTGGCAGGAAGACCTCCAGTGGCACGCCAAGTACCGGATCAATCGCCAGAATTACATTCCCGGTCCTCCGGTGCTGTCGATGGCGGAGGCACCCCTGTGGAAGCGATTGGGCATCGAGCGTTCCGCAGGATCGGAGCCGCGCGAGAAAGAACCGGGTGAGGCTTTCGCAATAGTGCAGCGATTAGCGAAGTATGCGGCGCAGTTTGGCGTTCATGCTCCGCTGATTACCTCGAAGGGACGGCTGCCAGCGGAGGTGCGGGAGCAGTTTCAGCAGCGATATCCGGGCGCGCGCACCATCACGGACACCCGCAACAGCGAGACGAATGTGTACGTTCACCCCGCGGACCCGATGTGGCTCCGGCTGAACCAGACGTATCTGGAGCACTACATTGATCTCTTTGGGGATACCAAAGTCTACTACCTCCCTTCGCCACCCGCCGAACGGTCTCCGGGGAACACCCCGGAAGAGCAAGAGGAATACACCCGGTCGTATGCTGAATCTGTTGGGCGGTTGGCGGATTGGGCCGAAAAGACTCATCCGGGCGCGGAGTGGATGATGGACGGCTGGGCCTTCGCGAACCATGAATACTGGCAGCCGTACCGTGTGGAACGGCTGTTCAACGCGCTGCCTCCAAAGCTCAACTTCGTCATGTGGGATTACCCGGCGGAGGATGAACCCAGCTACGTTTTCAACAACTACTGGTACGGCCGCCCCTGGGCGTTCATCGCCTTCAACTCCATGAACGGCAACGCCGCCGTGCACGGCGACGTGAACCGACTGATGGGCGAGGTCTACCGCGTGCTGTGCGATCAGCGGGCAAAGAACCTGGCCGGTTTCGGGTACTACACTGAGGCGCGTGACTACGTTCCGTTCTTCAAAGACCTTGTGCTGCACCTCGCATGGAATCCGCTGCGAGACCTCGACGAGTTCACGGCGGATTACTGCCAACGGCGGTACGACCCTCGGTCGGTGTCTGCCATGGTGGCCTGCCATCAGAAGATGCTGAAAACCGTCTACGGCCCGCAGAGCGACACTCACCTGAAGGACGGGTTCCGCACCGTGCTGCTCCAGAACCCCGTCTACTGGTACGAGCTCGCCGCCAACTGGGTGCCCTTCGACAGCTTGCAGGAACGCACGGTGCTGCTGCGGAAACACTGGCCGCCGATCCTGCAACAAGCGCTCGCCGATGCTCTGGCGGTGGCAAAGTGGGAAACGGGCAATCGAGCCTACCAGCGCGACCTGGTGGATCTAATGCGTTCGTACATTCACGTTTGCATGAACGAAGCGATCTGGCGGGCCATAGAGTCCGCCAGGAAGGGAGACAGTGCGGAGTTTACAAAACACCAGGCCAGGGTGATAAGATTGTTCGACTACCTCCTGCTGGCCATCGGCACGGTGGCTGACCGGTGGGAGTTCGGCGTCAATGCGATGATCCAGGATTTTGAGGACGCGCCGCTGCGCTACACTCCGGAGGAGATTCGGCACCACCTCTACTACGTCACCTGGGGCGGTGACAAGATTTACGACTACGCGCGCAGCGACCGGTATGAAATGATCCGAGACATCTATCGACCGATGACCGAAGCGTATCTGGAGGCATGTCGCGCTCGTCTCGCTCGGGGAGACAAGGGACTCCCGCCGGACGAGGTTCGCTCGAAACTCCAGAAGGAGTCATTTCAGCCGACCATCGAGAAGTTTATCAAAAGCTCGGGCCCGCCGCCTCCTCCCCAGAATGCTGCTGATATCGCCATCCAATTCCTGCAGGCGGCGCGGCGGGGAGAAATCTGACACAAGGAGAAAATCATGAGAACTACCAAACGAGTTTCTGGGGAATTGGTACACGGATTATTGCTGCTGTTCTGCACGCAAGGATGCGGGGACGGCGGCACTCAGCCCGCTCCGGTGGCGCAGCATCTCAACATCGTGGCGCTTGGTGACAGCATTACCAGCGGGCTATCCTCCGATCAACAGGCGGTGCCCTATCCGACCGTTCTGGGCCAACGGCTGGGAGACAAGGCAACGGTAACCTTCGTAGGAAAGCCGAGCGCGCCAACCATGAAGCTGCACGTCCTGCAGCCGGAAGACGTGAGCAAAGGCGTGCCGGCGAACCTCGACAGCCAAGGGGGCAAAAGTTTCCGGGAAGCGGTGTTGGAAGCAAAGTTCGACGACGGGCGAGGGGCCGATCTCGTGCTCATTCTCATCGGGATCAACGACGTCGCCCTGTGGGAACGGAGCGACAATTACAGCGAAACATCCCTTTACCGCCCGGCGATGGCGATCCTGCGCCTGAAGCGCATATCCCAGTTGGCATTAGACGCGGGCGTTCAGCCGGTGCTGCTGACCTTCTGGAGCGATGGAGACGAGATGCCAGCAGGCGGAAAGAGCTTGCAGGCCGTAGCAGAGATCAACCGCTGGATCCTCGAGCAGGCTGCCAAGGACGTTCCAGGTGTCCGCTCTGTCGACGTCGCCAAGGCCATCACGGGCAAGCCGGCCACGGACGCTGCGCCCACGAAAGATGAATTCCACGACGGAGGTTTTCTGCACCTGAACCGGAAAGGCTACGAAGCCATCGCAGACACGATCCTGGTCAGCGGAGTGTTGAAGCCGAAAGGCAAGTAGGGGCCACGAGCACTCCATTCTTGAGGACACGCCATGGACGAAAAGCAGATTCTCCACGCCCTTGACATTGGTGAGGCCCAGGATTGGGAGTTCAAGTCCGCGAAAGGCGGCATTCCTGGCGATCTGTGGCACACGTACAGTGGAATGGCCAACACGGAAGGCGGGACCATCGTTCTCGGGATCCGTGAGATAGTGAACGGACACGACGTCCACGGATTGGACGATCCCGAGAAAACGAGGAAGAACTTCTGGGACAGCGTGAACAACCGACAAATCACCAACCTCAATCTTCTGGCGAACCATGACGTTCAACTGGTGACAGTGGCCGGGAAGGTGGTTCTGGTCATCCGTGTCCCACGTGCCACGCGTCGACAGCGTCCGGTCTACGTGGGGCAGAATCCCATGGAAGGAACATACCGCCGGAACTACGAAGGGGACTACAAGTGCCGTCCGGAGGACGTTCGTCGAATGCTCACGGACCAGACGGAGGAATCGCAAGACACGAGGATTCTGGAACACTTCGGCGTCGCTGACCTCGACCCGAACAGCGTGCGACAATATCGCAACCGGTTCTCAGCAAGGGCGCCAAACCATGCATGGCTGACTGAGGACGAGCAGGGATTCCTGGGCAAGTTGGGAGCGTGGCGGAAAGACCGAGTGACGTTAGTGGAGGGACTGACGGTTGCCGGGCTGCTGATGTTCGGCAGAGACGAGGCGATTCGGGATCCAGCGGCCATGCCTGAGTTTCATCTCGATTACCGGGAGCGGCTGTCGGAAGAACCGGCCGTCCGGTGGACCGACCGTCTGACTTCTGACGGGACATGGGTCTGCAACCTGTTCCAGTTCTACGAGCGGGTAAATCGGCGGCTGACCTCCGACTTGAAGATCCCGTTTCAATTGCAGCCCGACATGTCCCGCAAAGATGATACCATCGTTCATGAAGCTGTCCGCGAGGCGTTGGTCAATGCGCTGATTCATGCAGACCATCGAGGTCAGGGAGGGGTCGTGATCGAGAAATATCGCGACCGGTTTGAGTTGTCCAATCCAGGGACCTTGCTGCTCGACGTGGAACAGGTTTGGAGAGGCGGAATCAGCGAGTGTCGTAACAAGACGCTGCAAACGATGTTCAACCTTATCGGCTACGGCGAGAAAGCCGGCTCGGGCTTCGACAAGATGCGACAAGGATGGGCGTCACAACAGTGGCTCACTCCGAATATTGAAGAGAGCACTCGCCCAGATCGCGTACGGGTAGTGCTGCCGATGGTGAGTTTGTTGCCTGAGGAATCGTTGAAGCGGCTGCGCGCCAGATTTGGCAAGGAACTTGACGCACTGTCCTCTCTTGAGGTCCAGTCGCTCGTCACGGCGGAAACTGAGTCCAGCGTCTCAAACTTCCGGATGCAACAAGTGACGACGGAGCACCCTGCAGACCTGACTCAGGTGCTCCAACGCCTCGTTGCGAAAGGACTCCTGGCGCAAGTCGGACAGAAGCGGGGTACACGGTATGAGTTAGCGGGCAGCTCGGCATACAAGCCTGGACCCCCCTCAGACCGATTACCTGGAACTCCACACATAATCGGGGTGGACTCCACACGTAAGGAGGGAAACTCCACACACAAGGCGACAGCACTTCCCCCGGAACTTGATCCGGAATTGCTGACAGTGGCACAAGGAGCGAGGGGGAGAAGGCGTCTTCCACCGGACGAGACCTGTCAGATCATCCGAGATCTCTGCAGGAACCGCTACCTGACGCACAGACAACTTGGGGGCATCCTGGACAGAAACCCTACGGGCCTTCAGGAACGTTTCTTGCGGCCTATGGCGCGGCGCGGAGAGTTGGTTCTGCGGTTCCCCCATGAGCCCAACCGGCCCGACCAGGCCTATACGACCGGGAGCAATGACCAGGCGAAGTGACGGACGGCACACACTTGATCCTTGTTTGAGCCAAGTTGATAGAGCATAGAGGAATCAATTACCGGAGGTCAGAACATGGGCGACAATTACTCATTTAGCCAATACCGGTGGAAATGCTCCGACGGAGCCGCCACCGTAGATGTATGGGATCAAAGCGTCGAGGCGCGCAAAGCGACGGAGCCTGTCATGGAGAAGCTGAAGGAGCTGGAAGGCATGGCTTCCTTCAAAGGCAATCTGTTCAAGCCAGCCTTCTCCTACGACTTCCCGGGATACCCCCGGCATCATCCGATCAACCTGGCGGCTTTTCCCCAGCGTCACGTCGATTTCGACATGCACTCAATCGAGCCGGGTTACGGGTTTCCCATCCACCTGCACGACTATGCCGACGAGAACTATCTGGTGATCGGCGGGAAAGGCAAAATCCTGATTGAGAACGAAGTGTACGATGCCGAAATTCACGATGTATTCTACATCCCACCGGGGAAATGGCACTGTGCGTTCAACCCGGCGGAGAACACGGAGCCTTTCCACCTGTTCATCTTCCAGACGCCTCGTGTGAGCGACGAGCTGAGCGAGATGGGCTACGTGGAGATCACAAAGTCGCAGTGGGATCAACTCGGTTTGCCGAAGAAGGAGTGGGAGAAATGAGAATGATGTCGCGCCATCGCGCGGGAAGTTTGCTGTGCGTCTTGATTGCCGTCAGCGCCAGAGTCGTCACCGCCGCGGAGGGGACGCGTCCCCTGCGTGTGGTGATGCGCGGGATCGATACGCTGGCGAAATGGGACGCCAAGCAGTTGCGCTGGACCTGCCGACAGGTGGACGGTTCCTATCGTAAGGAGATCGCGCGCAAAGGCTACTTCGAATACCTGCGATTGAATCTACCCACCTCCACCGCCGGCTTTGAGGTGACGTGTGACTACGCACGCAAAGACATGAGAGACCTCTCCTGGCCGGGTGGTGCATCCAGCGTCCACGCTCCGATCACGGTCGCTGAGGCCGCGTATCCCTACTGGGCTTTGTTCTACGATGGCCGTTTCGAGGACTCCGCCGAGGTTGCTTTCTGGGGAGTCGGGATTTCATCGAACGCGATTGAGGGTCAGGGCAGCATCAAAGCTGTCGTGCGACGGAATCACCTGGTGGCGGGACGTTCTCCGCGGGCCTATTTGCGCCCACTGAGGTTTTCGGTTTTTGCGGAAAATCCCTGGATCCCCGCCCGGGTATCCCAAGACTCAGCGGCAGCGGGAGAAGCCTTGTCCATCACACCGCCCAAGTTACCCAGCGGTCGCTATTGCCTGCGGGTGATCGCGTCACCATCGACTTCCGCCTCCCCGGATGTCGGACCCTACGCCGACTTCGACATCGCCATCATCAATCCCGCCGATCGCTGCTTCGTCCGCGTGGCATGCAATCGGCAGCGACAGGTTTTCCAGTGCGGAGAGGATGTTGAATTCGCCGTCACCTGCTCGGGCAAAGAGCCGACTGACGCCGGCATTGGCACCGTTCTGGTTGATCCATTTCAGCATCGTTTTCCCCTGCCACTCCAAAACGTGAGCACAAAGCCGGGCGAGTCCCGGACATTATCTCTGCTGGTTTCCGGCAATCTCACCCGGACGTTGATGCCGGGCAGGTACCGCGTCCTAACCCGATGGGCGGGCGCCGAAGACGCGTATGATTTTGAGCTGATCAGCCCGTTGCGGAGGAGTTCCGCCTCCTTCTTCGGCACGTGCATGCACAAGTTCAATGTCTTCGACACTTACAACTACTGGGTCTGGCCCCCGAGCGAACCGGCGGTGGTGCGCGCGCGCCGCCACCGGACCGACGCCTTCTTTGTTGAGAACCTCGTGACAATGACCGACTTCGACACCAACATCCACTGGGGAACGACGAGGGACAAGCTCAGCCCGTACACCGCCGGTGATCTGGCGGACGACTCGCGGCTGGGTCGGACGAACCTCGACATTGCCTTTGCCGAGGAAAAGTCCCTGCCTCCGGCAGAGGCGGACCAGGTGCCTTCGACGTACAACTTCCACTGGCAGGAAAGCGTCCGCGCCGGCGCTGGCATTTTCAACCGGTTTATGTCTTTCGACTCCCCGGCGGTGGAACCCTATGAACCTGGGGGACGCGGCATGTTGCAGCGGACGGTGTCGCTGCACGCCCAGAACGCGAAAACCTACCCGACCTTTCAAGGGATGGACTACGGGCGCTGGTTCAGCCTGATTTCCATGGGGGCGGCGCGCCCGTATGTTCCGCCGCAAGAGATTCAGGATCTTTCTCGCGATGCGGCGTGGAAGGCCTTTCAGCAGCAAACCGGGTTCACAGGGGCCAGACCAACCGGCGGGTGGAACACATACTCGGCTCAGATACCGTCTGACGACAACTTCAACTCCCGAACGCATCCCGAGCTTTTTCGGCAGTGGACTCACTTCGTGCAGGATATGTTTCCTCGGAGTCTCGGGGTGATGGGCGATGCGCTGCATGCCGCTGTTCCCTCCGCCATTAACTCCTCGTATCTCTACACGGGGACACGATACGAAGTCGCTTACGCACCATCGAACGTTGGCTACATGCACTACGTGTCGGAGCCGGATCGTTCCGCGGCGAGCGTGGACATGATCCTCGCCTGCAAAGAGGGCAGCGACCAGTTCGACGACCCGTACGCATTGGCGATGACCTGTGCCCTTTTCTACAATGCTGCCCGCGATGGCAAACCGATCCGAGCCATGGGCGAGGAGGCGAAGATTACCTTTCTGAACCCGACGGGCGCCTGGCGATTCCTCTTTGAAGGTCTCGCGAACGGCGCCTCTTCGGGCTTCTTCGACGCTTCGGATCGCGGAACCCGATACCACGAGTTCGTCTCCAACACCTCGGATATCTGGACGCACGGACAGTGGGGAGCGCGTGAGCGGTGGCAGACCTACCTGCGGTTTATTCAACAGTATGGAACCGCGTTCCAGGAATGCCAGAATCGCTCGAAGGTGGGTTTGCTGGCGCTGGAATCCGTCGGCCTTCGGTACAGCGGGCTGACCGCTGGCACGCAGAAGTACGGAGGCCGTCTGTACCAGGCGTTTGTGTCGCTGACACTGGCGGGTTTGGAACCGGTGTTCGTATACGAGCACAACGTATTAGCGGGCGTCCACCCGGAGATTCAGGCGCTGGTAGCGGTTGGCGTGGATGCTGACCTGCCCGCGGAGGTGACCGCCGGTCTGCAGCGTTTCCAGCAACGCGGTGGCGCTATCTTCGCGGACTCGCAAAGCAAAGGCATCACCCTCTCCGGCGTGACCGCCCTCAATTGTTCGTTCAGCGATCATGCCGACTTTTATGTTAGAGACTTTGAGAAGCAGCACAGGGGCACTGAGGTCGGAAGCCTCAAGTGGATGGCGATGCGGCGGTTCGCGCTCCGGTCGGTTCCCGAGTTGCGTGAAAAGATGTGGCCCGTCGTCCCGCCTGCCGTCGAATCGGATAATCCCTTCGTCGTTACCAACCACCTCCTGGCCGGCAAGGACGCCACCTACTACTTCGCGCTGAACAGTACCCCGGCGCCGTGGCAGTGGGTGGCGGAGATGCCGCGCAAAATTTACCTGCTGCATCAGTTTGTGACCTCACCGGTGCGATGTGCGCTGAAGCTGCGCGACTGGCAGAAGCGACACGTCTACTCACTGACGGAAGCCCGGGACGTCACCGCGGACCTCCAAAAGCGGCAGGGGATGGTGGAAGCGGAGTTCGACCGTGTGCCGGCGCACATCCTTCTGTCGCTTGCGCACCAGCCAAAGGTGGTTGACCTCAAAGTGTCCCAGCGGGTCAAGTTGGGGGAGAACGTGGGGGTCGAGGTTCGAGTGATCGGAGACCACGGCAAGACTCTGGCCGCCGCGTTGCCTCTGGAGATTACCGTCACTCTGGGACAACAGCGACGGACCCTGTATCGCGCCACCTCGCGGGAGGGAATCCTGCGGATGGACCTGCCCGCGCCGGTTAACTCTCAGGCGTCTGGGATGGAAATACAGGCGCGAGAGTTGGTCACCGGCTTGCGATCCCGAGCGCGAACGCAGCTTGTCGGTGTCGACGCGGGGACGATGGTCGTGTCGGGCGCTGCCTGGGCCAAAGACGTCGTCATCCTGGAGTTGCCCAAGGTGCAGGAGTTCCTGCAGCAGCGGCAACTGGTAATTCCTTTGGCCGATCCTGCTCCGGTTTCCGACTTCGCCAAGGCTATCCGGCAAGCAGGAGGATCGACCCGTATCGTGGGTGAAGATGCGTCGGCTGAACGCGAAGGGCGTAACTGGCGGGAGGCGAATCTGCGGGATCAACTCATGTTGCCGGAGATACGGATTCCGCATCACCTTGCGATCTTCTCGATTCTGACGAAACATCCGTTGCTTCCCCCGTTGGTTGAAGCGGATTTCCTGCCCCGCGTCCCGACGGAGCACTATCCGGGGAAGGGCCGTTGCCTCGTCATGCTGCTGGGCGACGCCTACGCTCCCGGGTACAGCACGCTGGTCGTCGTCGGTGGAGATGCGGACGGCCTGGCGAAGGGCCTTGTACGCCTGACAAACATGATTGCCGGAAAGCCGGTCGACGTGACCGACCCGTGGCGAAACCTCGAGAGTACCCGTGCGGCCCTGCTTCCGCAGGATGTGCGGCAGTTCAAGAAGCTACCGGAAGTTATTGTCCCCAAAACAGGGAAACTGGCCTCCGGCACGGCTTTGCCGCGGGTTCAGCCGGATTGGCCGCGTGAGGTCGGACATAACGTCTACTCCGCCGCTTCCAGTCCAGACGGCAAGAGAGTCGTCGCGGGCACCGACAGTCCAAGGGAGAACCTGCACACTCTGGATGGCAGTGGACGCGTCACGGGAAGCCGGAAGGCGGAGGGACTGTACGTCCACCAGGTTGCCACAACCGACGCGGGTCTCGTCGCCACCGGCGTCACGTTCCCGCCTTCGGTTCAGGTGACCGACGCTTCCGGGCGTGTCCTGTGGAAGGCCGTCCCGCAGACGGAGGATGTCCTCTGGGGCGGACTTTACACCGACAACGTGCCGCCCGAACCGGACTACTTCACCGTGAACCACGCGACCGACTCGCTTGTCATGAGCACTCCCGGCATGAAGCTGGAATGCCGCGAGATGGCAACTGGAAAAACGCTGTGGACTCACGATTACAGCCACACTGATCCCCTCTACCGACGGCAGGTTCAGCGGCTGCGCACCTCCCGCGACGGCGGCCGGCTATTCGTTTCTCTCATCACCTACTGGCGCGATGCCCCGGACAAACCTCCGTATTTCGAGGGAGGCGGCAGCATCGACTACCGTGGAGCCGACCGTTGTGCAACGCCTGAAATCCGAGCCAACATGCAGGCTCAGATCCTGTGCCTCGATCCTCGCACCGGCCAGGTTCTCTGGCGGCGGGAGTTCGAGCCTTTCGGGGAACTGCAGATGATTCGCTTCTGGATGTGGGAAAACGAAAGCCACGGCTACTGGGCGCCTCCGTGTACCGGAGTGCCAAACTCGTGGGATCCGCTTGCGTGGTTCCGCATGAAAGGACGGATGGGGTACGGGTTGGACGTGACTCCGGACGGCAGTCGCGTGGCCGCCGCGGACGAGAACGGAAACATCGCCATCCTCGATGGAACAGGCCAAACGATCCGGGAATTCAAAAGCCTCGAATACTTCAACGGGATCGATGAGTACCTCGTGCGTCCCGTAGTCAAAATCTCCCTCGACGGGAGCTACGTCGCCGCCATGACCAGCCAATGTTTCGACCGGGAACTGCGCAAGTTCGAGTGGGAAAACAACTCGTGGCTGACGCGTAGTCGAGTCTACCTGTTCGACATGGCTACCGGGGCAATGAGCCGCGGCCCGCTCACTCTGGAGGCGGTCAGTGACCTCGTCATTGCCGATGAGGGTCGGCGCGTTGTGTTCGGACGCTGGGACGGAACGGTCAATGCACTCAGCCCGAAGGGAGAGGCCCTGTGGAGCACCCCGATCATCGGCGGCTGCAAACTGTCACTGCGAGGGAATCAGCTTCTTTGCACCACCAGCCGCGGACAACTCTACTGCCTGAGCGCGGTCGATGGGAAAGTGCTCTGGTCGGCGGATTTGAACCGTTGCCAGCCTACGCCGCTGCCGTCGTATGCTGAGTTGTCACAGCAGGCGTGGTGGACGAAGTAACGGAGTGCCGTATGCGCCTGTGGTGGTTCGGGAGCAATGGAATGTTGGAATGATGGAGTGCTGGAGTAGTGGCCCAAGACCCCTATTCCAGTATTCCACTACTCCAATCTCAATCCTCCCTCCTCCATTCTCGATTCGCCAATCTCCTCCCTCCTTCCGAACTGTTCCCATCGATATGGGAATGCGGTCAGTTGATGTCCCAGAGGTTTTCCGGGGTGAAGGTCTGCTGTACTTTCATCCATTTTACATGTCCGTCCACAAAGCCGTAGTTCTTTCCGCCACTGTGGATGTTCATGTTCTGATCTTTCGTCGTCTGCGCGGTCTGCCCCTGGCTCAGCGCGCAGCACACGTTCCCTGCATTGTAATCAGGGGCAGGAGGGATATACCCGTCCGCGAACGAAATCGTTTCTGCAGGTTTGGCGATTTCCGCCATACGAACCCGCCCGTTCATGGGATGTGGTCCAGCCTGGTTGGAGGCATAGCTACGCGCCCGGCCATTGCTGGGACAGACGAGAATCTGGGAGTTCCTGATGTAGGGCCCCACAAAACCATGTGCTGCCGAGTCCCAGGGATCGACAGCCGCGGGGTAGATCCCGCGGTAGGTGGACGGGAGCGTCTCGTCGTAATCCTGAGCATACATCATCGCCGCCAGTTCGATCTGCTTAAGGTTGCTCTGGCAACTGGCGGTTCTCGCTTTCTCCCGCGCCCTCGCAAAGACGGGAAAAAGGATCGCCGCCAGGATTGCGATGATCTGCCCGCTGAGAAAGTCGCCTCCCTGAATGGCTAAAATCTTGCGCGACTCTTGGTAGCGTACAGCTATCCCCGACGAACCAGGAGTCACAGCCCGATGATCAAGAAACCGAAGCCTCAAGCGATCACCGCCTCGATGGTGGCCGATTCCCCGTATCTGTACGACGCGCTGGTCCCGAAAGAGCATTTGCTCCGTCAGGTGAAGGAGCGGGTGGACTTTTCGTTTGTGCATGATCTGGTGAAGGATTGCTATTCTGCCGATCAGGGTCGTCCGGCGAAGGCCCCGGAAGTGATCGCGAAGGTGACGTATTTGCAGTTTGAGCACAATCTTTCGGATCGGGAGGTGGAGGAGTCCTGTGCGCAGCGGCTGGATTTCAAATTCTTTTTGGACTTGCCGGTGGAGTCGGGGGCGCCGTGTGATGCGACGACCTTGTGCAAGCTGCGGAAGCTGTGGGGGGCGGCGGTGTTTCAGAAGATTTTTGAGGAGAGTGTACGGCAGGCTCACGAGGCGGGGGTAGTGGGAACGAAACGGATCGTGGATTCGAGCAAGACGCTGATGAATGCGGCGGTGTTGAAAGCGTCGCAGTTATTGGCTCGGTTGTGCGAGCGGGTGCTGGAGGGGTTGAAGGATGTTCTTCCGGGTGACAGGCTGTCAGTTTTGACCTCAGAGGACGCGTCGTTGCGGACGGATACTTCGTGGTGGTTGAGTTCGGAGTTGAAGGAGAAGCATTACCTGCGGTGGGGGAGTCATGCGGAGAGTCTGGTGAAGTTTGCGCGGGAGTTTCTGAAGAGTCCTGGGGAGTGTGCGGCACTGGGGAACTGGGAGAAGCAGCGGGAGAAGCTGGAGCGAGCGACGGCTCTGTTGGAGAAGCACTTGAGCGATGCGGCGACCGAGGCGCAGATGAAGTCGGGTGGACGCAAAGACAAGCTGGTGAGCGACGTAGACCCGGACGCCCGCAACCAGGCGGATCACAAGAAGCGAGTGCGGGCCGGCTACAAGACGCACGTGAGCATGGATCAGGAATCGGAGATTATCACGGGGATAGCGGTGACGCCGATGAATGCGGAGGATGGGCCGCAACTGCTGCCTCTTCTGGAGGACGAACAGGAGCGGGGTTTAGAGGTGACAGAAGTCGCGGCGGACACCGCCTACAGCGATGGTCCGATTCGTGCGGGGTTGCAGGGAGACGAGGAGACGCCGGAGATCGTGGCGTATATCCCGGAGCCGAAACCGAAGCCGAGCGGAGACGGGAAGTTCACGACGGATCAGTTTCAGTATGAGGCGGAGAGGAAAACGGTGACGTGTCCGGCGGGAGAGGTTTCAGCGAACGGGAAAGAGAACAAGAAGAAGAACGGTTTCAACTTTTATTTTCCCAAGGCAACCTGTGTCGCGTGCCCGTTGCGGGAACAGTGTTTAAGCAAGGGCGAGCTTGCGGCGGGGGTGAAGCATGGGCGAACGGTCTACATCAATCCGTACCGGGAGTTGCATGATTTGGCGAAGAGGCTTCAGAAGACGAAGCAGCACAAGCAGGCAATGAACGAGCGGTTGGCGGTGGAGCACAAGCAGGGGGAGATGCTGAATCGGCACGGCTTGCGACACGCTCGGTACCGGGGTTTGAGCAAGATCAAGATCCAGGCATACATGACGGGGGCGGTGGTGAACCTAAAGCGGTTGATGAAGCTGCTGACGCAGCAAACAAGAGAAGCGATAACGAGGACCGAGGGAGGAGTGTGCCTGCAGACGTAGAAAACGCAGGAAACAGGATGAGATCGGTTACCAGGAGCCTTCGCGGCAGGGCAAGAACGGGTCGTTGACGCGCGGCAAGGAGGTTGGAGAGGGAAATCGGTGTCTGTCTCCTGAGGGGCACTACCCCTTCGCTGAAAAAATCCTGATAGAGTCAGGATCAGAGTATCACGAATCAAGCGATTATCAGCGGGCAGATGATGGCAATCACCACCAGCAATTCGATGAGGGTGAATCCATGTCTTCTCACTGTCATTTCACAACATCTCCTTTTGTATTGTCTTTGGTACGCGTCTGAACTGCATTATACCCCTTTGACACGAAGATCAAATGTTCGTTTGAGGTCTCTCGGTCTACAGCGGGAACATGAGTCAAGTCCCCTCCCGAAGACATCGACCTTCCATCTTTCCAGATCCCTCGTTAACTGAACTTCTTCTGCGCCTAAGGCGCTATCTGCGAACTGGCTGCCTTCCACAGGGAGGGCATGTTGGTATTGCTCTCAGCATACTCGAACTTCAGCCACTTCACATGACCATCGCAGAACGCAAAGTTGCCCCCGTCCGTATGCCGGTACTCCAGGTTGGAGGCGTGCGGCTTGTTGGCGCTGCTGTAGAAAGCACCATAGGTTGCTGCGCTGGACGGGAACAGGGAATAGACCGATCCGGTGTTGCCGTCGGCATAGTTGAACGTCTCTGCCGGATGCATGAGATCCGCCAATCCCAGATTTGGATTGATCCCCTGCCGCGCATCAGCACATCCGTTCTGGCCTAGGTATGCTGAGTTGTAAACGTACGACCACCGGGCGTAGGTGACCGGTCCCCACGAGGGATTGTACGTGGCGGTGCCGCCGCCGTCCTGGTCACTGGGACAGTGCCAGACCTGATTGCTCTTGACGTAAGGTTCCAGCCGGATGCTGTTAAAGGCCAGGGCGTAGGTGTCTGCGTTGGTCCCATTACATCCACTGGGGATCAACTCATCATAGTCCTGCACGTACATCTGCCACGCAATCGCGATCTGTTTGAGATTCGATGCGCAACTGGCCGTCCTCGCCTTTTCCCTCGCCTTCGCGAACACCGGGAACAGGATCGCCGCCAGGATGGCGATGATGGCGATAACCACCAATAATTCAATGAGTGTGAAACCTGACTTGTTCCTGAACATTCAACTTTCTCCTCCGAAAATAGCCCCTTGGGGTACGAAAATCAGGCCGCCAAGGGGAGTTCTTCCAGTTCGACTTTGTATCCCAAGCTTTCGAGCTTGCGAAGATGATAGCGGGTCAGGTGCTTC
>Ga0100399_1001242_pt1 | contig 18775 bp, 17 predicted proteins | sample CryGeymeta201523_FD_81545 | JGI IMG/M metagenome (GOLD analysis project Ga0100399, IMG submission 81545) | Groundwater microbial communities from Crystal Geyser aquifers in Utah, USA - Crystal Geyser metaG 2015-23 | ecosystem: Environmental > Aquatic > Deep subsurface > Groundwater | place: USA...
TCTAAACCAAAAACCCAGATCCCGAATCAAGTTCGGGATGACAAAACACAAGAGGAAAACCCTGTTGTCATGCTGAACTTGTTTCAGCATCTGATTAAGGCTTTTCTGCCTTTGGCAGACACATCTTTCATCCCCGTCCACAGGACGGGGTTTTCAGATGCGTCCTTAATAAACCAAATAAACCCAAGAGGTGATTAATGAAGACGAAAGTGGGTATCATTGGAGCGACAGGTTATACAGGGGTGGAACTTCTCCGCCTTCTCCTTCGTCACCCTGAGGTAGAGGTGACTGGACTGACCTCACAAAAATATGCTGGAGTCCCCATTGACCAAGTTTTTCCATCCCTGATGAAACGTCTCCAGTTGAAGTGTGAAGAACTATTGGTTGATCAAATTTCAAAAAAAACAGATTTTATCTTTACGGCAGTTCCTCATAAAACCGCGATGGAAACCGTTCCATTGTTTTATCGGCAAGGGAAAAGGGTGGTCGATCTGAGCGCAGATTTTCGATTTAAAGATGCTGGCGTCTATGAACGATGGTATCAAAAGCATACGAGTGCAGATTTACTCCTGGAATCCGTTTATGGTCTGCCTGAGCTTCATCGAGAGAAGATTCGAAATGCAAAGATTGTTGGGAATCCCGGGTGCTATCCTACCGGAGCCTTGATCGGCCTAATTCCTCTGGTAAAGAAGAGGATGATCTCGCTGGAAGGCATTGTGATTGATTCAAAATCCGGCCTCAGCGGCGCAGGGAGAGACGTTGTTTTGGGATCGCTTTTTTGTGAGGTCAATGAAGGGGTAAAGGCCTATAAAATCTTTGAGCACAGGCACCTCCCCGAGATCGAACAGGAATTAAGTGAGATGACCCAGAAGAAGGTTGCGGTGACCTTTGTGCCCCACCTTATTCCTATGGATCGAGGGATTTTAACGACGATCTATCCTGTCCTCATAAAAAAATGGAAGACAGAGGAGGTTTTAAGCGCTTTTCAAGAGTATTATGAAAAGGAGCCCTTTATTCGAATTTGTCCGAAAGGTAAACTTCCCAATACAAAAGATGTCCGGGGTTCTAATTTTTGTGATATCGGAGTGAAGGTGAATGAAGCAGATGGCCGAACTGTTATTGTTACGGCGATTGACAATTTGGTCAAGGGGGCTTCAGGCGAAGCCGTTCAAAATATGAATATTATGCTGGGATTCCCTGAGACGATGGGCCTCGAAGTATTGCCGCTCGCTCCGTAAAACGCCTGCCTGCGGTAGGCAGGCAAAGCGCTAAGCGCATAGCGCATGGCGAAAAAAATACTCTCTCCGAACTCCTGTAAGGAACGGTTCCAAACCGTTCCCTACCCGACTCCGAACTTTCTTCTTTCCATTTTACATCCTGAAAAGATTTTGTTAAATTATCTTAGGAAATAACTTCTTTAAATCCCTCCCAACCTCCCTTTGGCAAAGGGAGGGGTAATTATCCCCCTTTGTAAAAGGGGGGGCGAGGGAGGATTATGATTGATGAACATACCAATGAAACCCTTGACCCCCATGATCAAACAATATCTCCAGATTAAAAGTCAATATCCGGATTCCCTTCTTTTCTTTCGGATGGGAGACTTCTATGAAATGTTCTTTGAAGATGCCCGTGTGGCTTCTCGAGAGCTGGACATTGCGTTAACCTCAAGAGATAAAGGCCAAAAGGATAGTGTCCCTCTGTGTGGGGTTCCTTATTTTGCTGTCGAAACTTATATCTCCATACTAATGCAAAAAGGATATAAGGTTGCCCTCTGCGACCAGGTGGAAGATCCAAAACTTGCAAAAGGGATTGTCAAGAGAGAAGTGGTCAGGGTTTTTACTCCAGGGCTGGTGGTAGATCCGATCCAATTGGGGACCGGAGAGAATAATTACTTGATGGGGTTCTGTGCAGAAGGAGAGGTTTTCGGGCTTGCCTTTTTAGACATTTCGACAGGTGAACTGAAAGCCTGTCAAATCTCAGGATTTGAACCATTTCTGAGCGAAGCCCTCCGAAACGAACCCAAAGAAATTTTATCGCTCAAGAGATTTCAGGAACATCCTTGCTTTGAAGGATTTAAAAAGAATTTTGAAAATGGTCTGATAACCTATTTAGACGACCCAAAATTCGATGCCATCCCTTCTTTCAATGAGATGGAGCAAAATGCGATCCTCCATAAAGAGCCTTTAGCGGCCCAAGCCGTAGCCATGGTTCTTCACTATGCGGAAGAGAACCAGAAAAAACCTCTCTCCCACATCCGGCCTCTCTCTTTTTATCAAGTCCAGGATTTTATGGTCATCGACGAAGTGACGAAGAGAAATTTAGAGCTGACACAATCCCTCTTTGAGCAGGGCAAGAGAGGATCTCTCTTCTGGGTGTTGGATGAAACGATAACCCTGATGGGAAGTCGGACACTGAAACAGTGGTTAAATTATCCCCTGATGGATGTTAAAGAAATTGGCTGCCGTTTGGAAGGGGTCTCTGAACTGAAAGAGAAGAAGATCGAAAGGAAACAACTGAGAGAATCCTTAAAAGGGATTCAGGACATCGAAAGGTTGACCTCACGGATTTTCCTTGGGCATGCGAATGCCCGGGATCTCATCGGATTAAAAAATTCACTCCAACACTTACCCACTCTTAAAGCGAATCTCCAGCCTTTCACCGCTCCCATCATAAGAGAGCTCACATCAGAAATCGATCATTTTGATGACATTTGTCAGCTTCTTGAATCCTCCATCGTGGATAATCCACCTTTAACGGTTAAAGAGGGAGGAATCATTAAACCGAACTATGATAAGGAATTGGATGCATTAAGAGCGATTGGTCGGGAAGGGAAGGGATGGATCCTTCAATTAGAAACAGATGAGAGAAAGAAGACAGGGATTTCCTCTTTGAAAGTTCGGTATAATCAAGTTTTTGGGTATTATATTGAAGTGACTAAAACCAATCTTCACCTCATCCCGGAGCATTATATAAGAAAACAGACTTTGGTGAATGCAGAGCGGTTTATTACTCCAGAACTCAAGGAATTTGAAACCAAGGTATTAGGCGCCGAAGAAGCCATCTGTCAACTGGAATATCAGCTTTTCGAAGAAATTCGGAAAAAGGTTTCAGATGAAACGGCGAGACTCCAGAAAACGGCTTCAGCCATTGCGATCATAGATATCCTGGGTTCCATGGCAGAGATTGCCGATCGATATAATTATACCCGACCTGTTGTGGATGAAGAGGATGAAATCATGATTCGCGACGGGAGGCATCCCGTCCTGGAGAGGATGGGCCTTTCAGAAAGATTTGTTCCGAACGACACTCAAATGAATACCCAAGAACATCAAATTCTCATCATTACTGGGCCTAATATGGCAGGAAAATCAACCTATTTAAGACAAGTGGCCCTTATCATTTTGATGGCCCAGATGGGATGTTTTGTTCCCGCAAACGAAGCAAAGGTTGGAGTGGTGGATCGAATCTTCACCCGGATTGGGGCTCTGGACAATATCATGAGGGGACAAAGCACCTTCATGGTGGAGATGATGGAGACGGCTCGTATTTTAAACCAGGCTACCTCGAGGAGTCTTGTCGTATTAGATGAAATCGGAAGAGGAACCAGCACCTTTGATGGGTTGAGCATTGCCTGGGCAGTGGCTGAATATCTTCACGACTATTCCTCGCTCAGGCCGAAAACCCTTTTTGCGACACACTACCATGAATTGACCGAATTGGCCCTCACAAAAGAGAGGGTCAAAAATTACAATGTGGCGGTAAAGGAGTGGGGCGGGGAGATCATCTTCCTGAGAAAGATTGTAGAGGGAGGGACCAATCGGAGTTATGGCATTCAAGTGGCCCGACTCGCAGGCCTTCCACAAAAGGTAATTGATCGGGCAAAAGAGATTCTTTCCAACCTGGAAAAGGGCGAATTGGATGCCATGGGGATGCCAAAAATCGCAACAACAAAAATGCCGACCTCGAAGCCCAAACCTCCTTTACAACCCTCCCTCTTTATCCAGCCTGATTCCATCCGATCTGAGTTGAAGAAGATCAAGACCGATCAGTTAACCCCTCTCGAGGCTTTAAATATTCTGGATGAACTGAAAAAGAAGGCTGAGAAGGATGAATAAAAACATTAAATCCGAAGTACGAAATCCGAATTTCGAAACAAATTCGAATGACCAAAATACAAAGCTCATCACGTTTTGGAAATTTGGAAATTCGAAATTAGGATTTGTTTCGGATTTCGATATTCGTATTTCGGATTTTAATAATCCCGTTTGCATCACAGTAAGAGCCGGGATTTAGAATTCATATGGGTGATTCTTCAGAGAAGAAGGCTTAGTTGGATGATCGATTTCCCGAAGACAAGATTGAAGATGGTGGAAGAACAGATCATCTCGAGGGGGATCAAAGATGCCAAGCTGATTGCTGCCATGAAGAAAATCCCTCGCCACCTCTTCGTGGAAGAAGCCCTCCAAAATCAAGCTTATAGTGACCACCCTTTACCCATTGGAGAAAAACAGACAATTTCTCAACCCTATATGGTGGCCTTGATGACCGAGGCGTTGCTGCTGACCGGGAAAGAAAAGGTTTTAGAGATCGGTACAGGTTCAGGATATCAGACAGCGATTTTAGCTGAATTATCCGAGAAAGTTTTCTCTATCGAAAGGATTCGTCCCTTGGCTATTCGGGCAAGGAAATTACTCTATGAATTTGGGTATTTCAATGTCGAAATCAAAATCTTTGACGGTACCTTTGGATGGATGGAGGAAAGTCCTTTCGATGCCATTATCGTCACAGCAGGGTCTCCTGATATTCCCGAACCTCTGATCGATCAATTGGCTATGGGCGGGAGGTTGGTCATTCCTGTGGGGGAAGCTTTTGTCCAAGATTTGTTTCGGGTGACTAAGACAGAGGATGGAGTAAAAAAGGAGGACTTGGGCGGTTGCCGATTTGTCAAACTGATAGGGAAATATGGGTGGGAAACCGAATGAGAAAATTTTTTTAATGTTATTTCTTATTTCGACGGTATTTTTATTCAATGCCTGTGCCCGGCATAAGGTCCCGCTCGAAAGGCCATCTCCACCTCCCTACAAGAAAGGGGTTTATCATGTGGTGGAGAGACACCAAACCCTTTACCGCATTTCTAAAACCTACGGAGTTGACCTCAAAGAGGTCGCCTCTTTAAATGGAATTTCGGATCCAAGTAGGATTCAAGCGGGTCAACGAATTTTTATTCCGGGGGCGAAAAAAGTTTTGAAAGTTGAGATTTATATTGATGATGTGGTCGCAGAATCAGGGGAAAAAGCAAAGATTGCTTATAAAAAACTCGATTTCATCTGGCCTATTGAAGGGAAAATTAGTGATGTTTTCGATGAAGCCGAGAGCCAAAGACATCAGGGGATTGATATCTCCTCTCCTCTCGGGGCGCCGATTAGAGCTTCAAATCCCGGAATGGTTATCTATTCCAATAACACCATCAGGGGATATGGGAACCTGATCATCCTTCGCCATTCCGAAGAGTTTGTCACCGTTTATGCCCACAATCAAGTGAATCTGGTAGAAGAGGGGATATGGGTCGAGAAGGGGCAGATCATTGGGAAAGTGGGACAGACAGGGAGGGCCTCAGGTCCTCATCTCCATTTTGAAATCCGGAAAAATAACAAGGCCATGGATCCCCTGCTGTTTTTAAAATAAATCCAATTATTACCAAGAGCACAAAATAGTTTAAATTTCGTAGGGCAAGGCTTCAGCCTTGCAGTAAGCAGGCCTAAAGGCCTGCCCTACAAAAACGATATATTTCGATGTAAACAATATTATGCTCCGCTTAATAATTCTTTATAAAAAATTATAATGGATTAGGGCCCATGTTGATTATTTTATTCTATGATTAGCCATAGGTTCAAGGCGTGTAGTTTTGGAGATCCTTTATCGTGTCGATGTCTCTCCATCGTTTCAATGTATGAACGCTTAGCTTTTCCTGGTTTAGAACTTTCATTGTATCTTCAAAGACACTCTTTTTACCCCATGGAATTCCTTTAAACACTTGAGGGGAAAAGGTCTTATCCTTAAAACCGATGAGGTAGTATCCGCCATCAAAGGAAGGGCCGATCACCACATCTTTCTCTTTGAGAGAATGGAAGGCTTCTTCGATAAACTCTATTGGCAGGTCGGGTATGTCACTTCCAATGAGGACCACTCTTTTGAAATTCATGGAAAAAGCTTCTACGAAACCGTTCTTCATTCTCTCGCCAAGATTTTCCCCCCTCTGAGGCGTGTAAAGGTAATGGTCTCCTAACCAATCCTTGAGATCGTTCAGAGAATTCTCTGGGTAAAAGCATAGGTAGAAAAGAAATGTTCCTCTGTTTAAGGTGGATAGCATTTCAAGCAGAAAGCGCCTGTAAAGCTTCACTGCCATCTCATCACCCATGGCAGAAGCCAGTCTTGTTTTAACTTTGCCTTTTTCTGGATTTTTTATAAAAAAAAGCAAACACCGATTATCCAATGGAATACTCCTTAACAAACTACTTAATATCCAAATCTCTAATCTCTTGAAACTAAGGGGAATCACCGAATCCCCGTTGGAAGGCTTCAGTGACTACCCTGGTTCACTGTGCAGGCATAGCAATGTTCTCCCAGCGCAATTTCAGACACAAACCCACTGAGACCAATTTCCCAAAATTTTTTATTTTCATATCCTTTAATTCTCCTGCCTATGGCTAAATTAAAATCACAATCGTGGACCTTACCCCCATCGTCAATGGAAATCAGGCTCTTGCACATCAAACGATTCAGAGTCTTTTGATTGTAATTCTTCTTTAGAAACTCCATATAATGGTCGTATCTCCCCAGTCTGACAAGGAAGTCCTTAAACCGACCGATTGGAGAATTGGCAAGGGGAATTAGGTTATTGAAAAAGATACCATAATACTTTTTTAAAGACTCCTTATATTCCTTTTCAAGCAGAGTTTGATCCGCAGGGGGGTTGTCACCTGCTGGATTGTAAACAAGATCTAACAAGAGTCCGTTTGTTCCATATCCCATCTCATTAAGTTTCTTGAGGATCCTAATACTCGAATGAAAGACGCCTTTGCCTCTTTGCCGATCGGTGACCTCTTCAAATATTGATGGCAAGGATGCCACAACATGGATTTTATATTTTTTATAAAAATCGGGATAAAAGGAGTAATCTTGGAGCTCGAGGATGGTTAGATTGGTCCTGACTGTCAGCTTCTTACCATACTTTGAGAGTCCTTTGATAAAAAATTTAAGGTTTGGGTTCATCTCGGGAGACCCGCCAGTAAACTCAATGTTCTGGATGTTTAGTTTTATTAGGGCTTCCAGTATTTTCTGAGCAGTGGAACGATCCATGTTTCTCTTTCCTGAGGGCGATCCTTCCATATGGCAATGGTAGCATGTCTGATTGCACCGATTCCCCAGATTGATTTGAACGACTTCTATTTTTGTTTTGTAGAGCTTTTGGGATTCTAAAGGCAGGTCCTGTTCCATAGACTTAACCTCCCCCTCCTCAATATTTTATTTTGCGGCGTGCAAACTTAACCAGTACTGTCAACAGCACACCGACTCCTGCAATCACCCCAAACAGTGTCCACGGCACCTTTCTTTGAACGATCAACTGAATCACAGCATCCACGCCCACGACATAGAGAACTGTTCCTGGCAGCATGCAGAGCCAAGACCAAAACACATAGGTCCAAAAAGGAATTTTCGTCAGGCCAAATCCGTAATTAAGAAGATTGAAGGGGAAGATCGGGACGAGACGTGTGATCGCGACGATCATCGCCCCGTGCTCTTCGGTCATGACATCCAGACTCTTGAACTTTTCTCTTTTGGAAAGCCAGTTGGCTATAGCATCTCGGGCGAAGTATCTGGCAATTAGAAAGGAAAAGCTTGCGCCAATAGTGGATGCAAGGCTAACAAGAATGACTCCTAAAAATGATCCAAATAGGCCTCCTGCGGCAACGGTGAGGGCTGAGCCAGGGATTCCAACCACCACTCCCAAAATGTAGAGACCCACAAAGACGGCGGGGCCTAAGACCCCAAGGGATTGAATCCATTCCCTGAGGACACCCAGTTTCTCACCTGCCCCTAATACAATGGCGAGGATAAAGATGGTTATGATTAAAGCAATCAATAGGATGGGTCGCCACATGTTCTTATTTCCCTTAGAAAATAACTTCAAATCCCCCCATTCCCCCTCGGTTTCGAGTCGTACCGACTTTACTAAAGGGGGGTGAGGGGGGATTATCATTCCACCCCTGGACTTCTGGTCATCGGGTACTTTCCCAGCTTGCCGATGAAGGGCAGGACGATCAACCAAGGCAATGTCAATTTTTTGGGTTCTTTATATGGCTCAAGGCCAATGGTCATCTCTAAGTGTCCTTTCGCAGGTTGACCACGATAGGTTCCAAATAGTCTATCCCACCATGGAAAGTTGAAGCCGAGGTTGCTGTTTGTTTCCCACCGTATCGTTGAGTGATGAACACGATGCATCTCCGGCGTTACCACCAAAAGGCGAAGGATGGAATCAATATTTTGAGAATAGCGGACATTTCCATGATTAAACATGGAGGTACCGTTTAGTATAATTTCAAAGATCAAAGCAGCCGCCAGAGGAGCTCCGATCAGGATGACCACGATCATCTTGATGCCCAGTGAAAGGATGATCTCTACCGGATGAAAACGAACCCCTGTGGTGACATCAATATCCATGTCTGTGTGGTGGACCATGTGGAGACGCCAGAACAGGGGGACGGAATGAAACATGATGTGTTGAAGATAGATGACGAAGTCGAGAATCAAAACGCTGAAGATGATTTTTAACAGGTAAGGCAGTTCAAATTGATTAAATAAACCCCACCCCCTTTGCTGGACGAGGAGGGTAATCCCTGCCAATGCTGTTGGAAAAACCAAGCGTACGACAATGGAGTCTATCAGGACCAAACCGAGATTACTGAACCACCGTGTTATCTTCGATGTGGTTAAAGGACGGCGGGGCGCAATGAGTTCCCAAAGAAACATGACTACAAGAATGCCAAAGAAAACCCCAAGTCTTATCAATAATTCATTCTTTTTAACCAAAGGGTCCATTCTTTAAGCCTCGATCCTTCTCCTAATAGGAGTCACTCTTATAAAAGATTGCCAGTTTATGAGGTGAAATGCCAAGGGAATAGAGAGCTTGTAATGTCCAATTTCTGAGGGTGCAGTGAATCACTCCCTCTTTCTCCCACCTTCTTGGAGAGGTCATCACCCGGTCATAGAAAATCCATATCTTATTTCCAGATTTCTTAATGCGTCTCATCAATTCCACATCTTCCATTAAAGGAATCTCTTTGTAGCCACCTATCTGATCGAAATATTCCCTTCGGATAAATATTGACTGATCTCCAAAGGGGATCCTATTCAAACGAGAGCGCAAAGAGGATAGGGTTCCAATCACCTTGAAAATAAATTTATCCGATTTTATACCCAGATCAAACGCCCCCCCCACATACTCTCTTCGAGCTATTAAGGAATTGATCTTTTTAAGGGCTTGTATGGGCAGTTCTGTATCAGCATGAAGAAAGATTAGGATCTCCCCTCGAGCAGCAGAGGCCCCGGCATTCATCTGCTTTGCTCGTCCTTTTTCGGAGAAGATTTTAACCACATGGTTACTATGAATAGCACTCAAGGTATCCTTTTCTAGGACCCCGTCCACGACAATGATCTCGATATTTTTATCAGAATCCAGGTGATTCAGATATTCGATCAGGTCGTTGATCCTTTCTCCCTCATGAAATACGGGCAAAATAATTGAAAATTTAATAGAATTCACAGATCGTTTTCTCCAAATAGAAGGTTTCCCGCCCGTTAAAGCAGAAAGAACTCTATAAAAATAGATTAAGGTGCTACTCCCGTTCCGTCAAGTTTTTTGTTTTTTAAGTTTTTTTTAAAACTTCCATTATCTTTTTTTTGCATCCATTGGTATTTTGAGGTATCTTTTTAAAGGCGTGATCGAGGATTGCGCTTTACTCTACAGCACTTTTTCATGTCATTTGGTTTCTTTTTCGTCATTCTTGCCCCTGTTTTCACAGGGGCAAGCTCGTCCCCGCAAAAGCGGGGACAGGAATCCAAATCATTTTGGGGATTCTTGTACGTGGATTCCCGTTTTCACGCCTGCGCGCTGAAGCGCTTCTGCGCGCAAGCACGGGAATGACAGAATCGAATATGGATAAGAATTTAATTTTCTAAACTATTTATTGCTGGGACAAAGACATGCGGGTTTTGGCGATCGAGACATCCTGTGATGATACTGGAGCCGCTGTTATTTTAGATGGGAGGAAGATCCTTTCTAATATCGTTTCTTCTCAAGTTCCCATCCATCGGAAATACGGAGGAGTTGTTCCGGAACTGGCTTCAAGAAAACATATCGAATCGATTGTGCCCATTGTGGCAGAGGCACTGGATACAGCCAAGGTTACTTTAAAAGAGATTGATGGCATTGCTGTGACCCAGGGACCGGGTTTGGTGGGTTCCCTCTTGGTTGGTCTTTCCTTTGCCAAATCCATCGCTTTTGCCAGAGGATTACCATTCATCGGAGTCAATCACATTGAGGCGCATCTTTCAGCCATTTTTCTCGGAGAGAAACCTCCAAGATTTCCTTTCATCGGATTGGTAGTCTCCGGAGGTCATACTTCTCTTTTTCGTATGGATGGATTTGGAAAATATAGGCGATTGGGACAGACCCGGGACGATGCAGCAGGGGAGGCCTTTGACAAAGTGGCTAAGCTTTTAGGTCTGGGATATCCAGGAGGACCGATCATTGACGAACTCTCAAAGACAGGGAATCCGAAGGCGGTTCGATTTCCGAGGCCGGTTCTCTCGAAAAACTCTTTGGACTTCAGTTTCAGTGGACTCAAGACAGCCGTGGTAAATTATGTAAAGGCTTATCCCGAACCTCCAGGGGGTTATCCCGAAGATCTCATCAAGGATATCGTCTCCAGTTTTCAGGAGGCAGCGGTCGAGGTATTGGTGAAAAAAACTGTTCAAGCCGCTCAATGCCAGGGATTGAAAAGGATCGTTCTTTCAGGAGGGGTGGCAGCCAATCAGCGCCTTCGGCAGAAGATAAGGGAGGAGTCATTCGAGCAGAAACTAAAGGTTTATCTTCCTTCTCCCTCCTTTTGCACAGACAATGCCGCTATGGTGGGTGTGGTTGGATATGAATATTTGAAGCGAGGGATTCGATCTCCTTACTCCCTTAATGCTTTTTCAAATTTACCACTCTGATTAGAATGGATACGAACTATAAAGATTAAAATATATCATCCCCTCCCGCCAGGGGAGGGGAAATGTATGGTTGTTATTATCAGAATAACATTATGACTTCAATCAAGAGAGAATTGTTGGAATATGGCTTATTCCCGAAGAAGGGATTGGGTCAACATTTTCTTGTTGACCGAAATATCTTGGATAAAGTGATCCGGACCGCCCAGGTTGAAAAAGAGGACGTGGTTCTCGAGGTTGGCCCGGGTCTTGGCGAGATGACCCTTGCGCTGGCCCGTCTGGCTAAAAGAGTGATTGCCATTGAGATTGATCCAAAATTGGTGGCGATACTGAAAAGAAAGGTGAAAGACTATCCTAATGTGGAGGTGGTCAAAAGCGATATTTTAAAGGTGGACTTCCACCAGTTTCTTAAAGAGGAAGGGCATCCCATCAAAGTGGTGGCCAATCTTCCTTATCAGATTTCAACCCCTCTTCTTTTTCGCTTCATCGATTTGAAGGAATTTTTTTCCACCCTAACCTTAATGTTGCAGAAAGAAGTAGCTGAGAGAATGGCGGCTTCTCCCGGAAGCAAATCATATGGTCCGTTATCCATCTTCGTTCAATTGTTTTCAAACCTTTCTATCTGTTTTTACATTAAACCATCCGCCTTCTTTCCTCCTCCAAAAGTGGAATCGGCTGTTGTTCATATAGTTTTTAGAGAAAAACCGATTGTGAAATTGGAAGATGAAAAATGGTTTAGAAAAGTGGTTAAAGGTTGTTTTAGTTACCGTAGAAAGACATTGGTCAATGCGCTAAAGCATTCAGAACTCGCTCTATCTAAATCCATAGGGTTGAAAATGGAGGAGATTGGAATAGACCCCCGAAGAAGACCAGAGACCCTTTCCATCCAAGAATTTGCAAGATTGGCGCAGACCTTGAAACCATAGACAACGCAAATCTAAGGGATTTCAACATATTGCAGATAGGGGATTAAGATGAGGCTAAACAATTTTCTAAATTAATCTATTTGAAAAACGGGTAGAGGATGATTATCTTTTGAACGAAAAGAAAAGGGGGAGTGAAATAAAATGAATATAGATAAATTCACACTGAAAGCTCAAGAGGCTTTGCAAGAAGCCAAATCCATTGCAGAACGGAAGCACCATCAACAGATAGATGTTGAACACCTTTTGTTGGCCCTCCTGGAACACAAAGAGGGGGTTGTTATTCCAATTCTACAAAAATTAGGGGCTAATCCAGATTTAATCATTTCTCAGTTAGAGGATGGGTTAAACCGGATGCCTCAAGTGACAGGGAGAGGGGCAGGACAGGCTTATCTCTCCAGTCGGCTCAATGAAATTTTCAACATGGCTTGGAAAGAAGCTGAAAGATTGGCGGATGAGTACCTGTCCACTGAGCATCTCTTCATTGCCATTGCAGACGAGAAGCAAGGAACGGCCTTTCAGATCCTCCAGAGAAACGGGGTGACCAAGGAAGCGATTTTCAGAGTATTACAAGAGATCCGGGGGCCTCATCGTGTGACGGATCAGAACCCAGAGGAGAAATATCAAGCTTTAAAACGTTACAGCAGAGATCTCACCGAAGAGGCGAGAAAAGGAAAACTGGATCCGGTGATCGGGAGAGATGACGAAATTCGACGAGTCATCCAAGTTCTCTCCCGGAGAACAAAGAACAACCCTGTATTGATTGGGGAGCCAGGAGTCGGTAAGACAGCCATTGTGGAAGGGTTGGCGCAAAGAATCGTCAAAGGAGATATCCCTGAGTCATTGAAGAATAAAAAACTGGTTGCCCTTGATCTAGGCGCCCTGATTGCAGGCGCCAAATTTCGGGGTGAGTTTGAAGAGAGATTGAAAGCAGTTCTGAAGGAGATTTCGAATGCTGCAGGCAATATCATCCTTTTCATTGATGAACTTCATACCTTAGTGGGAGCGGGTGCAGCAGAAGGCGCCATTGATGCCTCGAATATGTTGAAACCAGCCCTGGCCAGAGGGGAACTCCGATGTGTCGGCGCCACAACGCTCAATGAATATCGGAAGTATGTGGAAAAGGACGCGGCATTGGAAAGACGATTCCAACCGATCTATGTCAGTCAACCAACGGTCGAAGATACCATCGCCATTTTGAGGGGTCTGAAAGAACGCTATGAAGTTCATCATGGCGTGAAAATAAAAGATTCGGCCATCATCGCTGCAGCCATGCTTTCACACCGATACATTTCAGACCGTTTCCTTCCGGATAAAGCTGTTGATTTAATCGATGAGGCAGCCTCCAAGCTGAGAATTGAGATCGATAGCGTCCCCATGGAGATTGATGAAGTTCAGCGGAAGATCATGCAATTAGAGATTGAGCGTCAGGCATTGAAAAAGGAGAAGGACAAGGCCTCCATCGAAAGGTTAAAAAAACTCGAAAAAGAACTGGCTGATTTAAAAGATAAGGTGAAGGAGAAGACACTCAAGTGGGAGAACGAGAAGAAAGCCATCTCGCGAATCCATCAGATCAAAGAGCAGATTGAAAAAACGAAACAGATGATGCAAGAGGCAGAGCGCGAGGTAGATTATTCCAGGTTGGCCGAATTGCAATATGGGGAGATGGCAAGACTCGAAAGCGAATTGAAGAAAGAAGAAGAGAAACTCACCGAACTTCAAAAGAATGAGAAGATGCTGAAAGAGGAAGTAGATGAAGAAGATGTGGCTGAAGTGGTCTCCAAATGGACTGGCATTCCTGTTTCAAAAATGTTGGAAGGAGAGGTTGAGAAACTGATCCGCATGGAAGAGAGGCTCAGACAGAGGGTAGTGGGGCAGGACGATGCGATACTTGCCGTCTCCAATGCCGTGAGAAGGGCGAGGGCTGGATTGCAGGACCCCAATCGGCCCATCGGATCTTTTATTTTTATGGGACCCACCGGTGTTGGAAAGACAGAGCTGGCTCGAGCCTTGGCTGAGTTTTTATTCGATGATGAGCAGGCCATGGTAAGAATCGATATGTCAGAATACATGGAGAAACATTCTGTGGCCCGATTGATCGGTGCACCGCCAGGGTATGTTGGATACGAAGAGGGTGGGTTTCTCACCGAGGCGGTTCGAAGAAGACCTTATTCCATCGTCTTGATGGATGAGATTGAGAAGGCGCATCCAGAAGTGTTTAACATCCTCTTGCAGATTTTAGACGATGGAAGACTGACTGATGGTCACGGTCGAACCGTTGATTTTAAAAATACTGTGGTCATCATGACCTCCAATATCGGAAGCCAATGGATTATGGACTTAGGTGAGAAAGACTATGAGGAGATGCGGCGTCGAGTGATGGATGCCGTCAAAGCCCATTTCAAACCCGAATTTTTAAATCGTATTGATGAGTTGATCATTTTCCGCAGTCTTGGATTGGAACAGATCAAGGCAATTGTTGAGATTCAAGTTAAAAAACTCGAGCAGCGTCTTTTGGAAAGGCGAATACAACTCAAAATGACTGAAAAAGCAAAGGAATGGTTAGCTAAGGAAGGATTTGATCCTGCTTATGGAGCTCGACCACTTAAGCGAGTGATTCAAAAGGAGATTCAGGATAAATTAGCAATGAAACTGTTAGAAGGTAAATTTAAAGAAGGCAGTACGATTACTGCAGATATGGAAGATAGGAAAGGGGAATTAGTATTCAGGGCATAGAGTTGTAACTTAACAATTTTCTTGACAATAATCGAAAAACCTGTTATGCATACAGCGTTTTTTCAAAGTCTGTCTGCTGACGATTATGCGGTAGGCAAAAGAGGTTTAAAGGCACGTAGCTCAGGGGGAGAGCGCTACCTTGACGCGGTAGAAGTCTGGGGTTCAAATCCCCACGTGCCTACCATTGAAACCAATTTATTAAAAAGTGAAGCATAACTTATTGAAGAAAAAGACATTTTAATCAAACAAATTGGAGAGGCATCATTCAGATCTATTATGGATGATGCCTCTTCCGCTTCAATTTAAGTAAGGCAATGGGAGAAATGGGAGAACAGGTTATTATCACAATGCCCGATGGTGCGAAAAGGCTGATTCCTAAAGGGACAAAACTTAAGGGGTTGGCAGACCAGTGGGATAAAGAGGCTGTTGCAGCACAAGTGAATGGGGCGCTTCTTGACCTCAGTCGGCCAGTGGAAAAAGATGCTACGATTTCATTCATTTCCATCCATTCGAAAAAAGGGTTGGAGATATTGCGCCATTCTGCTTCTCATGTCATGGCCCAGGCAGTGAAAGAACTCTTCCCAACCGTTAAACTCACCTTTGGCCCCTCTACTGAGAACGGTTTCTATTACGATTTTGATTATGATCGAACTTTTACAACTCAAGATCTTGAGATGATTGAAAAAGGAATGTCAGATATCGTTTCGAAGGATGAGCCTTTTATTCGGAAAGAGGTTTCAAAAGAGGAGGCCATTAAAACATTTGAAGAGATGGGTGAAACCTATAAAGTTGAGCATTTGGAAGAACTTCCGGATCATGTCTCCCTCTATCGGCAAGGGAGTTTCTTAGATCTCTGTGAAGGGCCCCATATCCCTTCGACAGGGAAAATCAAAGCTTTTCGGCTTTTAAACGTATCGGGAACTTATTGGAGAGGGGATGCTCGGAATCGGGTCCTCCAAAGGATTTATGGAACTGCATTTCCAGCCCAACAGGCATTGGAGGAATTTCTCCATATGCTTGAGGAGGCGCGTAAACGAGACCACCGAAAACTTGGAAGAGAACTCGATCTCTTTAGCCTTAGCGAAGAAGCCGGCCCAGGTCTGGTAATCTACCACCCCAAAGGCGCCATGCTCCGGACGGTCTTAGAAGATTTTGAGAAGAAGGAGCATCTGAAGCGAGGATATCAGATCGTCATCGGTCCCCAGCTTCTCCGGTTAGAGCTTTGGAAACAGTCTGGCCATTTCGAAAACTATCGGGATAAGATGTACTTTACAAAAGTGGGGGATGCGGAGTATGGAATTAAGCCGATGAATTGTCTCGCCCACATGCTCATCTACAAATCTCAGATTCGGAGTTATCGAGATCTCCCCATCCGCTATTTCGAATTGGGAACGGTATACCGGCATGAGAAATCCGGGGAGCTGCATGGTCTGCTTCGGGTGAGGGGGTTCACTCAGGACGACGCCCATATCCTCTGCCGGCCTGACCAATTGAATGATGAAATTTGCGCAATCATTGAATTCATTGATGATGTGATGAGGATCTTTGGCTTCGAATATGAGATGGAGCTCAGCACCCGGCCAGAGAAGTCAATTGGTGCGGATGAGGATTGGGAAAGGGCAACTCAAGCCCTGCTTCAGGCCCTCAAGATGAAAAACCTCCCTTACGATGTCAATGAAGGAGAAGGAGCCTTTTATGGTCCGAAGATTGATGTAAAGCTAAAAGATGCGCTCAACCGAAGGTGGCAGTGTGCGACGATTCAGGTGGATTTTGCCATGCCCGAAAGGTTTGACTTGACCTATGTGGGGAGCGATGGGGAACGGCACAGGCCGGTGATGCTCCACCGCGTTATCCTCGGAGCCATGGAGAGGTTTATTGGAGTATTGATTGAACACTATGCTGGGGCGTTTCCTGTTTGGCTCGCTCCTACCCAGGCAGTTCTTATGACGGTCACAGATCGGCAGATCCCTTATGCAGAGGGTGTTTACAATCAATTGATTCAAAAAGGAGTACGGGCAGAGAAGGATTTCCGTAATGAAAAGTTAGGGTTCAAGATTCGGGAAGCTCAGATTCAGAAAATTCCCTATATGCTGGTGATTGGAGATCGGGAAGTGGGAGAGAGAACCCTCTCTCCTCGCAAACGAAGTGGCGAAACATTGAAATCGATGACTGTAGAAGATTTCATCAAACAGATTGAATCCGAATATCCAACCCTATGAAAAGACGCTAAACGCTTAAACCCCTGCGCATAGCGAGAAAAGGAGGTGATGTTTATCGGAAGGAATGTTCGAATTAATCGAGAAATTCGAGCGAAGGAAGTGAGGGTCATTGACCCCGAAGGGAAGCAATTGGGAATTTTACCAGTGTCAGAAGCACTTCGTTTGGCTATCAATTATGAATTAGACCTGGTAGAGGTTTCTCCGAAATCAGAACCGCCTGTCTGTCGCATCATGGACTATGGGAAGTTCAAATATCAGCAAAGCAAAAAAGCCCATGAGGCAAAAAAGAAGCAAGCGGTTGTCCATCTTAAAGAAGTAAAGATGAGACCGAAGACGGAAGAACATGATTTCCAATTTAAGCTTCGTCATATCGAGCGTTTCTTAAAAGAGGGAAATAAGACCAAGGTGACAATTGTTTTTAGAGGAAGGGAGTTAGCCCACCCAGACTTTGGAAAGAACTTACTGGGCAGGATTGCCGAGGAGGCGAAGGAGTGGGGAAAGGTTGAACAGGCTCCCAAATTTGAAGGAAGAAATTTTATCATGGTCTTAGCTCCTCTCCAGAGTCTGAAACCATCTTAAAGAAGTGTTGGTGGATGGTGTTTAAATGATTGTCACTATTTATCATCACGAATCACATCATTCACAAAATACAGAAGGAGAGAATCACGTGCCAAAATTGAAGACCAATCGAGGAGCAGCAAAACGGTTTAAGAAGACCGGGACAGGAAAGATAAAGGCCAAAAGGGCATTTGCACGACATATTCTGACAAAGAAAGCGAGCAATCGAAAGCGGGGGCTGAGGAGACCTAAGCTTATCGGGAAAAGGGACTCGAAAGGGATAAAGAAGTTAGTCCCTTATATCTAGATGGCCAATGCGAAATGCAAATTGGAAAATATAAAATTCAAAATTTAAGAATCTTAATTTTTCAATTTGCAATTTGAATTTTGAAATTTGCAATGAGTAATCACACGGAGGATGCTTAATCATGCCGAGGGTAAAAGGAGGACCGAAGACAAGACAAAGACGGAAAAAGGTCCTAAAAATGGCGAAGGGTTATAGGGGAGGACGAAGCCGGCTCTATCGAACGGCTGTCGATGCGGTCCATCGGGCTCTGGCTTATGCCTATCGAGATCGAAGGGCCAGGAAGAGAGATTTTAGAAGGCTTTGGATTACTCGGATCAATGCTGCGGCGAGGCTTCACGGTCTCTCCTATAGCCGTTTAATGGATGCCCTGAGGAAAGCTCATGTCGAATTGGATCGGAAGATATTAGCCGATTTGGCGGTGAATGATCCTGGCGCCTTTTCCAAAATTGCCGAGATGGCAAAGACGAGATCCAAATAGAATAAATTTCCCGTCATCTCATCCCTCTTCACAAGGACAGAGGCGATAGTTGAGGAGGAAAGGGATATATTCGTGTTAGATGAGTTAGAAAGACTTCAAAAAGAAGTAGTCATTTCTATTTCTCAGGCCTCCACGGAGAAAGACATCTCTGAAATCAGAGTGAGGTTTTTAGGAAGAAAGGGGAGCCTGACTCAGCTTCTCAAACGTTTAGTCACGCTGCCCGAGGGCGATCGGCGAGAAATAGGCAAAAGGGCAAATGAGGTTAAAGAAGATTTAGAGAAGA
>Ga0100399_1001251_pt1 | contig 18680 bp, 19 predicted proteins | sample CryGeymeta201523_FD_81545 | JGI IMG/M metagenome (GOLD analysis project Ga0100399, IMG submission 81545) | Groundwater microbial communities from Crystal Geyser aquifers in Utah, USA - Crystal Geyser metaG 2015-23 | ecosystem: Environmental > Aquatic > Deep subsurface > Groundwater | place: USA...
ATGAATTGATAGTAAATGGTTATGAATTATGGATCTGTGTTCCTTTAACCTATAAACTCATCAACCTATCAACCTATCAATTTATGTGTTCTCCGTGGTGAATTACTTTACCTGAGTAGTTACTCTGGATTTACTATTAGTTTTCTATGACTTGGAATAAGTTTTGTATAATTCTAATAGGCTATCCCTTAAACCTTATGGGCAGGATATACCAGACACAAACAGGGGAATTATTTATCATTGGCTTTGAAAACTGCCATTTGCGGACAGCCTTTATTGCATTTTCAGAAAATGAAGGAAATTGCTCCAAATCATTCCGGATAATCTCTATCCTGACTGGATTGCCATCTCCATCAATCAGAATCTTCAGGAGAATCAGTCCCTTCATACCTTTGTAGGATAAGAAGGGACATTCCACTCCAATATATTTGATAACCCTGATAGGAGAATCCAGATCAGAAACATCCGCTATTATTTCCTCTTCAGCTTGTTCTGTCATACCCTTGCCACCCGCTTCTCCCATGATAGGCTTTTTTTATTACAGCTAAAGGGGCAATGATGGGAGAGGGTTCAACACTTGGCACTATTATGGGATTTACTTCTGGTGTGTTGCTTTCTTGAGCCACCAGAGGTATTACCAATGGTAGTAGGCTATCAGCCTCTGGTTTTTTTATCTGTACTATTGGAGGAGCTATTTTCTTGACTCCTTAATGGAGAACAAAGATTATGAAAGTATTTTTAATCAATCCACCGTCTTTGGACAAGGTAAAAGTTGTTCGTGAAGGTAGGTGTATGCAAAGGAAGGGGGCATGGACAGCAGTTTGGTCACCCCTGTCACTTGCCCTTTGTGCTGCTGTGTTGGAACAAGAAGGGATTGAAGTTAGTCTTCTTGATTACACTGTAAAAGAAGGGACACCAGAGCAATTAATGGCTCAAATATCCAGTATAAAACCAGACTTGGTTGTATTAAATGTTACTACTCCATCCATAGAAGATGATCTTAAGATAGTTACCATGACAAAGCAAGCATATCCAGAAACCAAAACAGCTATTATCGGCATTCATCCCACAGCCCTTCCGAATGAATGCTTCAATGCTTGTAAGGAGCTGGATTACATCATCAGAAGAGAACCTGAGTTTACCCTGCGAGAATTATGCAGGGCAATAGAATGTAGCACAGACATTCCTGTCTGTGTTCCTTATGCAATTGCCTCTGAAGGACAAGAGGGCAAACACATAGATTTGCCCCTACTGGTTGAGGGTATCTCTTTTCGCAAGGGAGATAAAATAATCCATAACCCGCCTCGTCCCTGGCTTGACATGGATGATCTTCCTCATCCAGCATGGCATTTGATTGATACCTCTGACTACATCATGCCCTTTCACAATGTCCCATTTCTTTTGGTAGCAACTTCACGAGGCTGTCCATATCCCTGCACCTTTTGTGCGGATAGTACCTATTACGGCCGAAGCTTGAGACAACGATCGCCCGAACGGTTGGTTGATGAGATTGAATGGGCTGGCAAAGAATTTGGCATTCATGAGTTCTTGTTCTGGTCAGAATCCTTTACCCTTGACACAAGGTTTGTTATGGCTGTATGTGATGAGATTATAAAACGAGGGTTGCAAATCTCATGGGTATGTAACAGTCGCGTGGATCATGTGAATTTAGCGATGTTAATGGCTTTCAAAAAAGCTGGCTGCTGGATGATAGGTTATGGGATTGAGTCAGCCAGTCAAGCTGTGTTGGATAGTATAAAAAAGGGTATTACTGTTGAACAAATCAAAAAGGCTGTAGAATTATCTCATCAGGCTGGGCTGGATGTTTCCGGACATTGTGTCTTAGGATTACCGTCTGATACCTTTCAAACCATCAATCAAACCATAGACTTTACCATTGACCTTGACCTTGATTTTGTTCAATTTTATTGTGCCGTGCCATTTCCGGGCTCGAAGATGTATGAACAAGCCTGTCATAATCATTGGATTAATACCACCAATTGGTCAAAATTTGAACAAAATGTCTCTGTACTGGATTATCCACACCTTACTGCCAAAGAAATCATGAACCTCAGACGAAGAGCATACAGAAGATTTTACTCAAGACCAAGAATGATACTCAAGGTATTGAAAAGATTGAAAAAACTATCTGATTTTAAGGTGTTTTTTCAGATGATACGGGAGTTTATGACATGGATGTAATGAAAAAAAATATCCTTGCTATTCTTTTTCTCATCGCCATAACCATTATCTTTTTTTCTCCTGTATTATTTACTGAAAACACCTTTGTTTTCAGAGACTTTTACCGCTATTACTACCCTTTTTATCACCTGAAGGTCAACTTGATAAAGGATGGTATCTTTCCATTCTGGAATCCTTATTTGTTTTCCGGGACACCTTTGTTTGCTTTAATCCAACTGGGTACATTGTACCCTATATCCATACTTTTGTATTTACTACCCTTTGGTCTGGGGATAAAGCTTTTTATTATTATTCATTTTCTACTTTCTGGTATTTTCATGTATTGCTTAGGAAAAGTCCTTAATCTAAAAACAAGTGCTTCTCTGGCAGCAGGTATTACCTTTTCGTTCAGCAGCTTTTTGTTATGTATGATTGCTCATCCCAATATCCTGTGCTCAATGACATGGATGCCCCTTATTTTATGCCTGTATCATACAGCCTTAATCCGGAGATCGTTGCTATGGATGATCCTTAGCGGGATATGCATTGCCATTCAGATTTTAGCTGGGGAGCCAGTGGTATCGTATATGACGATACTGGTGTTATTTTTCTATTGCGTTTGTTTTCCAATTAAAGGCAAATACCATTTCATCACCCTGCCCTTACCCATCCTTATCGGCGTTGGCTTAAGTCTTATTCAGTTGTTGCCTTTTCTTGAACTCACCCTTTTTTCTGCAAGGGCACATGGGATAGGGTATCAGGAGGCAACGGACTGGTCGTTGCATCCAGGAGAGTTATTCAATCTAATCATCCCATTTTTTTCAGATATAATGAAACTTCCCAGACAGGGGCTTCTCTTGAGTTTGTATATGGGAATTATTCCCTTAAGCATGATACTCTTAAGTGTTTTTTGTTTTTGGAAAAATTGGAAATGGTTCTGGATAGGGTGTTTCGTCGTTTCCCTTATTCTTTCCCTTGGTTCGCATCTTTTTTTATATCAACTCCTGTTTCAATACCTGCCTGGATTCAATATGATGAGACATGCGGTTAAGTTTATTGGACTTGTAACTTTTTTCGGGGCAGTGCTAACCGGATATGGATTCAATCTCCTGCCAGATCGCAGAAAAGAATTCACGGGGATACTGTCTTTTTTGCTTATTGTCTGTATCTGTCTCTGGGGCATAGGCATAAGCAAACAAGGTATATCCTTTTGGGGACAAACAATAGGGGGGCAGCAGTATCTTCCAATCATTCCTGTTATGTTAATTCTCGGTAGCTTAGTTTTACTTTGTACCTCTACATTTGCAAGAATTACCCCTCTGGCATTACTATTGATAATAACGGCAGATCTTTTCTTTTATGGATCAAACCTTACCCCTGTGATTTCTCAGAAATTTTACTCTAAAAAGCCAGCTCTGGTAGAAATGTTTGAGAAGGAGTCAGCTCCTTACCGATATCTTCTTAATCCTGCTACAGAAGGGAATCATCTTCAAGGTGTAAAAGGTAGAGATCTTACGGAAAATACCTGTCCCGAACTACAATTGGCTTACTGGCATGGCAAATCCATCCTATTTTCTAATCTCGGACTTCTCTGGCGTATTCCTGATGCCTCTGGATATGAAGCATTAGCCATCAGGGATTATGAAAAATTTATATGGCATGTAAGAAATGAAAACCTGCCCTCTATCTATCACCTCTTGTGTATGTTAAATGTCAAATACATTGCCTCTGAAACACCTATTTTATATGATGGATTGGAATTAGCACGCATTATCCAGAATATTCGGGTATACAAAAATACAAGTTGCCTGACCAGGGCATTCTTTGTCCCTGAGGCAACGGTTGTCGCAAACAAAAAGGAGGCATTTTATTATATTATGCGTCCGGAATTCGATCCAACAAAGGAGATTGTTGTTTTTGAAAATATGCCTCATTATTCAGGAGTCAGGGGTCAGAAGTCCGGGCAATGTATTGTAGGAATTGACAGCTATCAACCAAACAAAATAATTATCCGGGCTAAGACTAACACACATGGCTTTTTGTTCTTAGGAGATGCCTATTATCCAGGATGGAAGGCTTTTGTGGATGGGAAGGAAACAAAAATATATCGGGCAAATTATGTCTTTCGAACCATAGAAATTGCTCCCGGTATTCATAATATCAAATTTATCTACTATCCACAGGTTTTTAAGGTTGGAATGGTTGGAAGTATCTGTACGGTTTTGCTGATAGGGATTGCAGGGATATTCACAATTCATCGCAGATATCATGGTAACAAGAGTACAGAAAAATGTTAATAGGAAATGATCAACATTTTACTCTATGAGGTTACGAGATTAAAATCTTCGGCCGCCGCCACCGCTTCGACCGTAACCGCAGCAACCTCTTTCATCTCTGCTTTTGGGTGGTTTGGCTTCATCAACCCTTAATGTCCGTCCTGAAAAATCGGTACCATTCAAGGCTTCTTTAGCCTTATTTGCTTCATCTGTGGTTGACATTTCAACAAACCCAAAGCCCTTACCCTCAATAATATTTACTTGACTGACCTCTCCATAAGTGGAAAACAATTCTTTCAATTGCTCATTTGTCACAGAATATGTGAGGTTTCCTACATACAATCTACTGCCCATTCTTTCTTTCCTCCTGAATTTAGGTAAATTCGGTCTAATAATGTTTCTTCAGAGACAAAAAAGCGAAATAACCGTTCCAATGCTCCACGAAAGACATTAAAAGTACCATCACTGCCTGAAAATTTTTACCCCCTTTATAATTTGTCAATCATTTCCCTGTTATTCAGGTTAGCATAAAATATGGGAAAAGTCAAGTAAATTATGTTGACAATTAATAAATTATATGATATATTATAATCATTCAACCAATAAGGTGGAATAAATAAAAATGTAACAGTTCCTCGCGGGGTAAACAGTTACAAAAAAAAAGATAAGGAGAGGTAAAGAAAATGCAAGTTCACAAGTCTGTAATCAAGAGGGAAAGGCAAAGCAAAAAGCGGAATATCAGAAATACAGCAGCAAAGTCAAGGATGAAAACCTTAATAAAGAATGTTCATGCAGCTACGGCTAAAAAAGAGGGGGTTGAAATCTCGTTAACTGAAGCCATTTCTGTTATTGATAAGGCAGCCAACAAGGGCATCATTCATAAAAATGCTGCCAATAGAAAAAAATCCAGACTTTGTTTGAGTGTCAATGTTGCAAAATGAGGGGGTAGAACAAAATGACTATGGAAAAATTAGAGCAGTTAGAACAATATGTTAATAAACTTATCAGTGAAATAGAACGAATTACAAAGGAAAATCAACAATGTAAAGAACAAATTGCTAATTTTCCTTATGAGGATATGGAATCCTTGCGATCAGAAAATGAATCCTTAAAAGATGAACAACATCAACTCAAATCAAAGATAGAAATGATGTTAGCCTTGATAGAAAAAGTATCCTTGTAGGAATTGTTCAGGCGAGGAGGGGAAGAATATGCCTCAATATCCACATAGGATGGAAATAAAAATATGTGGGAATACTTATCGAATCCTTGGAGATGAAAGTCCTGAGCATATAAAAAAAATATCAGAATATGTTGATGCTAAAATGCGAGCAATTACTACAGATTCTGATATGGTCTCAACGGGTAAGGTAGCTGTATTAACTGCTCTTCAGATTGCTGATGAGTTTTTTAAGACAAAAGACAAAACAGAGGAAAAGTTATCATCTTTGATAAAAAAAATAGAATTTACTTTGAAAAAGACTGAAGAAATATCATCCCCTCCACAATGTGTACCTGTAAATACCCATATATAATAGGACTTACGCAAAATGAGAAAACACCCACCAGATGTGGTATGCAAAGTGATGTTTTGCGTAAGTCCTAATAAATACAATCTGTCTGACATAACAGCAATCATGGATAAATAATAATATTGAAAGGTGCTTAATGAAAGAATCAATATATCTTGAAACTACGGTGGTGAGTTACTATACTTCTAAACCCAGTCGAGATATTATAGCCCTTGCTCATCAAGAGATTACACGACAATGGTGGACTATGGCAATAAGTCGATTCAATGTCTTTATCTCTGAAGTTGTAATTAAAGAAGCTAAGTTAGGTGATCAAGAAGCAGCTAAAAGAAGATTAGAAGAACTAAAGGATTTTCCTCATCTGGAATTAACTGATAAAGTTGAAGAAATTGCACAAGTATATATGGAAAATTTAGAAATTCCAGAGAAATCTTTTCGTGATGTGGCTCATCTTGCTGTTGCTTCTGTTTATAACATTGATTATCTTGTAACATGGAATTGTACCCATCTTGCTAATGGTGAAATTATTAAAAAGTTAATAAGGCTAAATGAATCCTTTGGTATTCATACACCGATTATTTGCACACCAGAGGAGTTAATGGAGGTATAATTATGTGGCAAGATCCAATTGTTCAAGATGTTCGTAGAGCAGGTGAAGAACTTGCAAAACAAGCAAATTATGATCTGCACATTTTTTTTCAAAATTTGCGGAATAATGAAAAGAAAGAAAGCCTTAAGGTAGTTACAATATTAGAAAATGAAATAGCATCTTCGAAAGATGGCAAATGTCAGATAACAAATTGTTGCAACGAACAACAGGCAAGATGAGGTCGCTACTGAATCCTATCTATTGCGAACCTGAACAACACAGCTATCGTTGATTAAGACCAGCGAAAAACGCAATTTATGCCCCACTTGAGTATATATAACTATTTATTGTCAATGTCGGTTATCAGCTTGAAAAATATCTGTAAAACATATAAGGAAAATAAGAATGAATCATGGTAATAATAATTCAAAATTTCTTTTTAATACGAGGGTTATAATTTTTTACCTTGTGCCTTTGTGCCTTTGTGCCTTTGTGCCTTTTTTACTTATTGGATGTAGTCAGAGCAAGCCATATATTAAACCCTATGATTATCAGGCTAATCGTGAGGCAATCCTTGTCTACGAAAAGGCTCTTGCGTATGAAAAAGAAGGTAATCTTGAGCTAGCGATAACTGAATTTCGACATTATCTTGACTATTATGGCTCGCTGTATCATGCAAATGAGGCACAGCTTAAAATCGCTGAGTGTTATAAAACCCTTTCCCAATTGGAAGAAGCAATTAGTAACTATAAGATATTCGTAAAAAAATATAAACAATCTGAAAAAATACCAGAGGCTATGTTTCAAATGGGGGAGTGCATGGAGACTGCCAATCAATGGCAGGATGCTGTCTCTGCTTATAAAAAAGTGGTCAAAGATCACTTTTCAACCCTCTGGTCCCAAAAGGCTCAGGAACGGATTACAGATATATTAACAAAATTTCCAAAGGCATCATGGGCAAGAAAGGAAAAAATAGCTGTGCGGACATTGGTGAGGACTATGTCCAGAAAATAGGAGGAAATTATGTCAGGGTTTGAATATGTTGATGATGAACTGTGTTGTGATCATGTTAGTATTTCAAGGATGGCTACTAAAATAAAAACGCCCTTCTATCTTTACAGCTATGATACCCTGAAAAAAAATTATCAGTCTTATGTAGATGCCTTTGCAACAACAAATTTATCAATTTGTTATGCCTGTAAAGCCAATTCTAATCTATCAATCCTTCGAGCTTTGGGAGAGATGGGGTCAGGCATGGATGTCCTTTCTCATGGAGAGCTATTTCGAGCATTAAAGGCTGGTATTTCTCCTGCAAAAATAGTCTTCAATGGAAATGGTAAAACAAGGGAAGAAATGGCTTATGCCTTACAATCAGGGGTATTTGCTTTCAATGTAGACTCCTTAAATGAACTTTTTATCCTTAACGAGGTTGCTATGGCAAACAATACTGTAGCCAGAATAGCCTTAAGGGTAAACCCGGATATAAATCCATTAACTCATCCCTATGTAGCCACTGGGCTGGCAAAGAGTAAGTTTGGTATACCCATTCATGAGACAAAGGATGTTTATCAAACAGCCTCCACCCTTGAGAATATCAAGGTTGTTGGGATTCATTCCCATATTGGATCACAATTGAGTAAGGTTGAACTTTACCTCGAAACACTTAAAAAGATTATGCCCTTGGTTAAAGAGCTTCGAGATATTCAGATCCATCTTGAGTTTATTAATTTAGGGGGCGGGATTGGTATTCCTTATCAAGAGGGCGAATCCATGCCGCATCCAAAAGATCTGTCAGAGTTAATCAGCTCATTAGTAAAGGATTACAAGCTCATTTTAGAGCCTGGACGAAGCATTGTTGGAACAGCTGGGGTATTGGTTGCCAGAGTTCTTTACATCAAACATACCCATAAGAAAAACTTTATCGTTGTAGATGCAGGCATGAATGATCTCCTGAGACCATCTATCTATGGTGCCTATCACCATGCAGTATTGGCAACAAAGCATATAGATACTGAAGAAATGATGTATGATATTGTTGGTCCAATCTGTGAGGAGGGTGATTTTCTTGCCCGGGATAGACAGATGCCCAAGGTAAAACAAGGAGATCTGCTGGTAATTAAGGATGCTGGAGCCTATGGATTTAGTATGTCCTCTAATTATAATTCAAGACCACGCGTGTCAGAGGTAATGGGTATAGATGGAAATGATTATATTATTCGTGAACGGGAATCATATGAGGATATGATATGTAGGGAAAGCATACCAGATATATTAATGTAAGGAGTCTGTCACAAAATAAATGTGTTACACCGAGATTGTTAATTCGCCTGTCTCTACGGATCAGGATATTTTTCCTTATTTTGTACCTGATTATTTTCTTCGTGTTTCTGTGTCTTCGTGGTGAATTTTCTTGGTGCGAGGGGCGGGACTCGAACCCGCACAGGTTGCCCCACCAGATCCTAAGTCTGGCGCGTCTACCAACTCCGCCACCCTCGCAAGATGTTAGCCTATAGAATAGCATACATACTATGGTTTTGTCAAGGATTTTTCATATGTCATTAAACTTGCCATATGGCATATAAACTTGCCACCCATTAAACACCCTTAGGAGCAACATTGTGCGATTCCTTACATTTACCCAACTTCAACAAATAGGGCTAATCGTGCTTTCCTGTACTGCCATGCTGGCAGGCGGTATTATTATCAGTCAGAGTGTAGCAGAAAAAAGGACTTCGAGTGTAAAGTTTATCCCTGAAGATACAAGGAAAAACACTGGTACCAGTACCAGTAAGGATGTGGCATTCAAACCCATAGATATAAACACTGCCTCTGCATGGGAACTCATGACATTACCAAGTGTAGGTTCTTGTACAGCTGCAAGAATAATAGAATATCGCAAACAACGAGGCGGATTTAGTTGTGTGGAAGAATTGTTAAAGGTTAAGGGAATTGGGACAAAAACATTAGAAAAGATACGGGAAGGGATATGTATAGGAACAAATAGCATAAAGCACGACTCCATACCACCTGTTCAAGTGTCTTCTACGATTCATGGCACGAAAACAGGTTTATTTGCAGTTCCCAAGAAACAGCCGCAACGGTTTCCTGTTAACATCAATATTGCCTCAACCTCTGAATTGGAGACATTACCCGACATTGGCCCTGCAAAGGCAAAAGCAATTCAGGATTACAGAAATATTTGTGGCCCATTTCAGAGAACAGAGGATATAACCATGGTCAAAGGGATAGGTGAAAAAATATTTGAACGAATAAAATCATTGATTACTACAGGAGAAATACCCATACCTTTGCAAGATATACATGTGGATAAAGATTCTCAGCCATGATAATATATACTCAAGTGGGGCATAAATTGCGTTTTTCGCTGGTCTTAATCAACGATAGCTGTGTTGTTCAGGTGAGCAATAGTACACTATTGCTCACCTTACGCGCCTTGCTCTTCTTGATTAATTCTCACCGAAAAAATCGCAATTTATGCCCCACTTGAGTATACTTAGGAGGAAAATGAAAATGTCTGTTCAACTATCAGAGGTACTACCTCATAAAATATCTATCTATGATACCACCCTTCGTGATGGAACACAAATGGAGGGAATTAACTTCTCTCTTGAAGATAAGTTGCGGATTGCCAAAAGATTGGACCATCTTGGGGTTCATTATATCGAGGGCGGCTGGCCTGGTTCAAATCCAAAAGACAGCAGATTCTTTGAAGAAATGAAAAACATTCGGTTAAATCATGCCAGAATAACGGCATTTGGCAGTACCAGACACGCAAAGATAGCTGTGGATAAGGATCCAAATATTCAGGCATTACTGGCAGCACAGACAGGGACAATCTGTATCTTTGGTAAAACATGGGACTTGCATGTTAAAGAGGCATTAAATATCTTCTTAGAAGAAAACCTTGTTATGATACGAGAATCTGTTGGGTATCTAAAACAACATGGTAAAGAGGTTATCTATGATGCCGAGCATTTCTTTGATGGCTATAAGTCAAACCCAAGATATGCCTTAAGTACCCTTGAGGCAGCCATGGAGGCTGGGGCAGATACGATAGTTCTCTGTGATACGAATGGGGGCAGCATACCCCAGGAGATAGAGGCAGCTATTGTTATGGTCAAAAAGGTAATTAAAATACCCTTAGGCATACATAGCCATAATGATTCTGATATGGCTGTGGCAAATACCATTACTGCGGTTAAGATGGGCTGCTGCCATGTGCAGGGGACAATAAATGGATATGGTGAACGATGTGGAAATGCAAACCTGTGTTCAATTATTCCTAATCTGAAGCTGAAACTTTCGATTGCTTGCATTGATGATGCACAATTAAAAAGTCTCACAGAGGTTTCAAGATATGTCTCTGAATTGGCTAATATGGTTCCACAGACACATCAACCCTTTGTTGGGGCATCAGCCTTTGCACACAAGGGTGGTATTCATGTAAGTGCCATAAAAAAGAATACCCGTACATATGAACACATCCAGCCTGAATTGGTAGGAAATTCAAGAAGGATTCTTATCTCAGAGCTTGCCGGACAGAGTAGTATCCTGCATAAGGCAGAAGAATACAAAATAGATTTGTCCAAAAATACCATTGATGTCCGAAAAATCCTGCAAAAGGTAAAAGAGCTTGAGGATGCAGGTTACCAATTTGAAGGGGCAGATGCATCCCTTGAATTGTTGATGAAAAAAACTGTGGGAGATTATAAGCCCTCCTTTATTCTAAAAGACTTTCAAGTAGTTGTGGAAAAAAAAGAGAACGAAATTCGTTCAAAGGCAACTATAACGATAGAGGTTAATGATGAGGTAGAACATACTGTAGCTGAAGGGGATGGACCTGTAGATGCCTTAGGTAAAGCATTGAGAAAAGCATTGGAAGGATTTTATCCTATCCTGAAGGGCGCCCATTTAACAGATTATAAGGTCAGGGTACTTGACGCCAAGGATGGAACTGCAGCTAAGGTAAGGGTATTGATTGAATCCTCAGATATTAATGAGATATGGGGTACGGTTGGGGTCTCTGAAAACCTGATTGAGGCATCTTATCAGGCATTAAGGGATAGCATTGAATATGTATTGCATCGGAAATCTGCTAACATAAGTGCTTAAAAAGCAAGACAAATTAAAGAGAGGAGTATCAATAACATGGGTAGCGTAAAAGATTTAACAATTATCGAGGCACCAGACAAGGAAAGAAGCGGTAGGGGTAGGTTTTTCTTTTCTGACAGGTATTCTGTGTTTGATTGGGGCAAAATGCCTGATGATATTCAGAATAAAGGGGCATCCTTGTGTATTATTAGTGCCTATCTTTTGGAAAAATTGGAGGAAATGGGGATAAAAACGCATTATCTTGGGGTAGTTGAAGATAATGAGGTAAAAAAACTCATGGACATTAAAACCATACCAACGAGTATGGAGGTAAGCTTGGTTCGAGTAATAAAACCTCAGCTACCGGATGGCAGAATCCGTTTAATACGGAGAAATGACCTTATCCCATCCCTTATTCGGGTAATAATACCTCAGGTACCGTACGGCTGCTATGATTATTCATGTTATAATCATGAGCAGGCAAATTTTCTCATCCCACTTGAGGTAATTTATCGCAACTATTTGCCAGAGGGTTCAAGTGTATTTAAGAGATTAAGTGATGGACAATTAACCATAAAAGATATGGGATTAACTGTACATCCTGTCCCCGGACAAAAACTTGACAATCCTATGCTGGATTTTTCGACTAAACTGGAAACAATTGATAGATACATAAACCCTAAAGAGGCAAAAACCATAGCTGGGCTGAGTGAGCATGAGTTTCAGGAAATATTAAGAATAACAGGGGTTATCGATAATCTTATCAGTGAAGAAACCTGCAAAATAGGTCTTGTCAATGAGGATGGAAAGGTAGAATTTGGGTTTGATGCAGACCGTCAACTTATTCTGGTAGATGTGCTTGGCACACCGGATGAATGCAGATTTACCTTTGAAGGTCTACCGGTAAGCAAAGAGGTTGCCCGTATATTTTATCGAAACACAGCATGGTTTCGAGATATAGAAAAGGCAAAAAAGATGAGTAGTATCTATTGGAAAGAAATGGTATATGTTATGCCAGAGCCCCTGCCTTCAAGGCTTTGTGAGCTGATTTCAATGCTTTATCAGGCTGTAGCTAATGAAATGACCGGACGGGTGTGGTTTAATGGCGTTCCTGGATTAAGAGAGATATTGAAGGAAATTAAGTTGTTTTTGTGATCTGTCGTAACTACTCAGCGAGGGGAATTTACCACGAAGTTTGGAGCGATTAGCTTACTTGCTCTCGCTTTGGCACAAAGGAGAACATTATGTTAGGATTATTATTTGAATCTATGCGTCCAAAGCAATGGACAAAAAATCTGATTGTTTTTGCTGCCATAATTTTTGCACAAGAGTTGGGAAGCATGTCAATTCTTCTTAAGGTTATTGGAGGCTTTGTCATCTTTTCCTTGCTTTCCGGATGTGGATATATTTTTAATGATTTATCTGATATGGAAAAAGATAAGATTCATCCGAGAAAGCAAAACAGACCGATTGCCTCTGGCAGATTAAACCCTTTGTTTGCAAGATATTCAGCCATACTGATTATTATCCTGTCGTTAATCGGTGCATTTATTCTGGGGATAAACTTTGGCATAATATCTCTTGGATACCTTCTTCTTACCCTGGGGTATTCCTTTTTCTTTAAGCATATAGTTATTCTTGATGTCATGGTATTATCTTTTGGTTTTGTTCTGCGAGCTGTAGCTGGGGCAGTAGTCTCTGATTTGGAGATATCTCCCTGGTTGGTTATTTGTACTATGCTTTTGGCATTATTTCTTGGGCTTGGGAAGAGAAGGCATGAATTAGTTCTTTTAGAAGCTACTGCTTCCTCTCATCGAGCAATCCTTCGGGAATATACACCCGCATTTATAGATGAAATGATCTCAGCGGTTACAGGCTCAACTATTATTGCTTATTCCCTCTATGCCTTTTCTCCAGAGGTTCAAGACAAGCTTTGTACCCCATATCTTCCCTTAACCATTCCATTTGTACTTTATGGAATATTCAGATACCTCTATCTTGTTCATCAAAAAGGTGGTGGTGGAAGTCCTGAATCAGATATCCTGCGGGATAAACCATTACTAATGGCTATTCTGCTTTGGATAGTTGTGGTAATGGTGATTATTTATTTGTAATGTAACTACTCCGTCACAGAAGGCTTTAGACTTCCGCTACCCCTTCCCTATAACCTTCTCCGAGCATACAACCATATCCCTGTACCAGCAATAATTATATTTGGCAGCCACATCCCCATCCCCGGATAAAACACCTTTTTTTCACAAAGGATTTGGGCGAACATCAGAAGTAGATAATAGACAAACACAAATATAATCCCAATACCCAATGCCATGGATTTACCCTTTTGCCTTAAAGACATTCCCAAGGGGATTGCAATTAAAACAAGGGATATACAGGCAAAGGGCAGGGTGAGTTTTTTATATAGTTCAATGAGTAGGGGAAGGGTATCCATACTTGATTGTTTATATTTTGTTATCTCTTGTTTTAATTCTAATGTGGTCATATCCTGTATTCGCTTTTTTATATTTATGTGATTATTTTCCAAAATATCAACAACAATGGTATGGGTGTCAAACTGTAATAGATGATACCTTGAGGCATCTTTTTTGTCTATTTTGTGAATCGTGCCATTCTTCAGGTTAAAGGTTATTCGGGACGGTTTTTTTATTATTTCCCCCTGACGAGCAAAGACAGCCTTTTCCTTTTGATAAAGATATATCCCTTCTAATGCCCTTCCATGTATCTTGCATATATATATATCCATATCCTTTACCTTGATAAAATTACCAGCTTCAATCGGGACAGTGGATGATGCCCTGAGGATGTCGGAGTATACCTGCCAAAACCTCTGGTTTGCCCAGGGAATAAGGGATTCATTAACCCCTATGGTCAACAAACTCATCAATAACCCTACCCCTGTTAACAACCAGAAGAATGATGTAAATCTTATGCCGCTAGCAAAAATAGCTGTCCACTCATGCTCTCCTTTAAGCCTTGTAAGTCCAATCAATACCCCTGTAAAGGTGGCTATGGGCAGGGTCATGGGAAGGGTCGCCGGCAGACAAAGAAGAAATACCTGTATCGCCAGACCCATTTCCACATGCTTGGTAATAACAAATTCACTCAAATTAAAGAGATTTTGCAGAAAGAAAATAAAGGTAAATATTGCTATCCCGAACAAAAACGGTGGAATAAGCTCTTTTAATAGGTATCGGTGAAGTATTTTCATATTGTATGTCCTTCGTAATTATTCAATATATGTAACTACTCAGCTATTGTTATTTTGGACATATTTGCTTTTACTTTTCTGTCATTCCGAACTACTGTGAGGAATCTTTCTTTCTGTTGTCCCCAATCATCATCATTATCGTAACTATTGCATAAGAAAAGATCCCTCAGTCGAGTACTCCTTCGGGATGACATTTTTGCAAGATAGCTGAGTAGTTACCAATATATATTGTTTAGGATACTGAAATAGATTTGTGCCTATTCCAAAACTATGTCATATTCTCAAATGTAGTCTGGTAATCCTTTGTGCTAAGCACTGTATCGTAAAGTCCAACGCCTTCGCCTTCATGCTTGTTTACGCCAATATACACCAGACTGGAATCTTCATATCGTCTGAATTTATAGACTGCGTCATTCATTAATGCACTGTTGAAAACACCAAGGCTGACGAGTAATTCAAAATTCTTCACGGTTAAACCAGTAACTTTCTTGAATAGTCCCGGCTCAAGCTGAGTGATTACATCTCTGAGGCACTGTTCCCGGTAATCAGTCAAATACATGAAGACCGGCACACGGGTGGCGAATTTGATGAGATTTTCCTGAATCTGCTTTCGTTTGCTCTTGTATTCCTTCTCCTCATCAGAAAGCTCTTTCTTCTCTTTGGCAGACAGCTCTTTGTCGTTAGCTTCTTTTTTTGCTTTTTTCACAGCATCTGACTTGTTAATAATGGTTTCTATCTCCTGATTCAGATTACGAAATCCTTCAATGCTCATAAGTGCGTCCATGGCTTCCTTATTATTCATCAGCCGTTGCAAGGTGCTATTATCCACATTTACCAGTAAAGCACTTTCCCATCGTCGTGCCAGCAAAGTTGCGGTCGTTCCGCTCATAGCCATATCCAAAATACCAGCGGCATCTATCTGTTTCATAGAGCTGCCGTCATAAGCAAGCACAGGCAAAAACCTGATAAACTCCTCAACCTTTTTCTCGGGGTTTAATTCATTAACATTCAGTCGGCAACTATACTCGGCAATCTGCCGCAAAGCCCTGTCCGGTGCAAAATCAAAAACATAGCATTCTTCTTTGATAATCTGCTCCCGGTTGGGCGATGTGTTGTCAGGATTTCTGATAACCCAGGGGGACTGAACACGGAAAGCCGCCTGAAAATAGGTTTCTGGGCTGGAGGAATTACGAAGCATAAGAATCCCTGCCCACGGTCTAACCGTTACGCCGGTAGTCAATTTTCCACACGATAGCGTGATTGTCTTGGTCTTCAAGGGATCGTCCATTGCCTCCCGCACAGGAGGCAATGCTTTTACGCCATCCCCCGCACTATCTCCGGCAGCCACCAATACTCGGTAATCGTGGTAAAATCTATTTTGCTTTTGCGACATCAAGTTACGCATGGCGTAGCACGAAACCACATCGGGCAGAAACCAGAAGGTATGTGATAGCACATTCAACAAACGAACATCGGAAAAGGGCAAGGGCGGTTTCTTGGCGCCCAGTTTGAGGCTATCAACGGTAGTCGCTTGAAACGCCCCACGAATTAAGTCTAACCACTTTTGTACTTCATCTTGATAGGTAAATTTTGCCTTTTCACTGGTTCCCTCAGCCGAAAAAAAGACATTCAAATCAAATTCATTAAACTCTCCCTGCATGGCTATTTCGCGAATTGCATCCGGCAGTTGATAGGTCAATAAAACCATGCGGGGCAATGAAGCGTAAGGGTTGTTCTCACCTTGCCATTCTTGCTTTGCCCGTTGTTCGTCCGAATATGTCCAGTTGAAAATCTGCTCTTCAATAAACTCGCCCGATGCAATTGCCCTAAACGGTGTGCCTGAAAGATAAAGATAAGTGTATGTTGTTATCGGCATAATCTTTTCAATATCATCAAAGCTTTCGTCTGGTGTATAAACAATCTCTTTTTCAAATTCCTCCTCAAAAAGCTCCTTGGCATTTTCACACCAGGCTCCATAATGATACTCATCGAGAATGACACAATCCCAGTTGGTTGTATGAACCCACTCGTTTTTAGTTTTAATTCCGCCTGTGCTTTTATTTTTCCCCAGATAATCTTGAAAAGAACCGAAACAGACGAATGGTCTCTTCTTATCCACTTGCTCATAGGACAAGCCGACAGGGGAAATAAACTGCCAACCCTTGAAATCAATATGACATTTCAAATCTTCTTCCCATGCTCTTTGCACTGCGGGCTTGAATGTAAGCACCAGCACCTTTTGCCAACCCATCTTTTTCGCAAGCTGATAAGCAGCAAAGGTTTTGCCAAACCGCATTTTCGCATTCCATAGGAAATGGGACGGTTTATTCGGGCTTTCCTTTTTAATGCTTTCAAAGTAGGCTGCGGTTTTTTCCACTGCTTCTGCCTGCTCTGGCCGCATCTTGAAATCAAGACAGCGGTATTCCTCGTTCATCTGTCTGGAGCGGATGGCTATCACTGCCGCCCTAACCTTGTCAACCGAACATTCAAACCATTCGCCATCAGGGTTTTTTACCCCTCTGCTTTTCAAAAAATAATGAACCTCGTAATCGGTAAAGGTTGTGCCATCATTCCGCATAGCCGATTCTTCCAGTACTATCCGATAGGATAGGTTGCCCGGTTTCTTCGTTGGATATTGCTGTGCTACTCGGCTTTGGACATTCATGGTAGTATAACCAACCTTAAGCAGACCTGCATATTGCGGATGGGTGTCCTCGTAGGCGTAAATTAAGGGATTGATGGCTGGACGAGGTGGGAAAAACTTAGTTTCGCTCATTTGAATCACTCCCCTTTCGTTTACTTAGGCTGTTTTGGGCAATAGCAATGGCTTTATGAGTCCAACTTAATTGTCTCTGCAGTGTAAAGACAATCTTTTCATCAGGGAAAGACTGTGCAAAACAGAGACAATGCCTTAATTGTTTATTCATCCAAATGCTCCCTCAATTTCTTGTTTAAGTGTGCTGGTGCTGGTGGCAGAAAATTTTCACCGGTTACCACGCTCTTGCCTGTTTTTTGCTCCAGTTCAAAGCGAGCCTTTTTGGCGATATTCCCGCCCTTTTTACCCGCTTTGGCATTTTCAATCATGCCGGTTGCATCAACACTTTCGGCAATCTGGCGGGTGGAAAACTCCGCAAGGGCGGTGAAAATAAGCTCCGCTTCGCTCATGTGGTCACGCAAGTTTTGGGTTTTGAGTTCTTTTATTTCTTTATGCTTCTTAATGGAAACACCGCTCCATTCCTGATGAATGATATTGGTTAAAATGGCATATTCATCTTGTTCTTTAATGTCATGTTCTTTCCAGTAATCGGTGAGTTTGTTGCGGGTCTCCTGTCCCATCATCCGCTGCTGAATCCATTTCTCGCTTCTGCCGTGCTGTTTCCAGTAGTCCCGGGCGCGGTCAAGGGAGCGGGCAGGGTCGCTCATATCCTGAATGCGTTCATAACCCACTTTGGCCAGCCACAATTTTATCGGCTCTGCCTTGGGGCTTGGTACTGATTGAATGAGCCGCAGAATAGTCTCTGGGTTGGCGACATCGGTTAGATATTTTTTGCCGTCAGCTGCCTCTAATTTCAGTCGGTTACATTTTGTAACCGACTCACTGCCTTCCTTTTTCAATCGGTTTTTCAAAACCTTCCAGTAATTTCTGGCGGCTTGATAATCCGGTTGTTGAATCAGTGCCGCGATAATATCCACCACAGAGAAAAACCACATTTCAGACTTTTCATCATAAATCCTGCGGATTTTATAATCTTCAAAAACCGCAA
>Ga0100399_1001255_pt1 | contig 18660 bp, 14 predicted proteins | sample CryGeymeta201523_FD_81545 | JGI IMG/M metagenome (GOLD analysis project Ga0100399, IMG submission 81545) | Groundwater microbial communities from Crystal Geyser aquifers in Utah, USA - Crystal Geyser metaG 2015-23 | ecosystem: Environmental > Aquatic > Deep subsurface > Groundwater | place: USA...
TGATGATGGTCGCCCAGCGGAATGTGGAGGAATCGCTGACCCGCCTCGCCCAGATGGCCCGAGCCGCCGGGATCCACCTGATCCTGGCGACCCAGCGCCCATCCGTAGATGTCATCACGGGGATCATCAAGGCAAACTTTCCCACCCGGATCTCGTTCAAGGTCTCCTCCAAGGTGGACTCGCGGACCATCCTCGACCAGCTCGGCGCGGACAAGCTCCTCGGCGCCGGGGACATGCTCTTCGTCCCCCCCGGCAGCTCCCGGCTGACACGGATCCACGGCGCGTACGTCTCGGATCAGGAGATCGAACGGATCGTCGATTTCGTGAAAAAGCAGGGAGAACCCGCCTACGATGAGTCGATCACGGAATTCGAACCCGCGGCCAGCGAGGGGGAGAAACCGGACCGGGATTTTGACGAGAAATACGACGAGGCGGTCGAGCTCGTGACCGATCTGGGACAGGCGTCGATTTCGCTCGTGCAGCGGTACATGAAGATCGGCTACAACCGGGCGGCCCGGATCATCGAACGGATGGAGGCGGAGGGCGTTGTCGGCCCCGCGGACGGCGCCAAGCCGCGGAAGGTTCTTGCGCGGAAGATCCCGCATTGATAAAAAAGCCTCGTCCGGGCACGGCCCGGGCTTCATGGGCAGAAAGAATATCCCCCACATGGTTGCAAAAAAGATCCACATCGTCAGCCTCGGCTGTCCCAAAAATCAGGTCGATTCCGAGGTCATGGGGGCCATCCTTGCCGAATCGGGCTATCTGCTGACGGACCGGCCGGAGGAGGCCGCCGTTATCCTGATCAACACCTGCGCCTTTATCCTCCCCGCCCGGGAGGAGGCGATCGCGGAGATCCTCCAGGCTGCCGCCTGGAAGACGGGGAGAAAGGGCCCCTGCTCGCACCTGGTCGTCACCGGCTGTCTTCCGCAACGCTACGGGAGGGAGCTGGAAGAGGCGCTGCCGGAGGTCGATCTCTTCCTCGGCACGGCCGAGACGCCCCATATCGGCCGGCATCTGGACCGACTGCTGACCCTCCCCAAAAACGACCGTCGGCGACGCTCCGTCATCGGCCGGCCGACCTTCCTGATGAACGCCGGCCACCGACGGCTGATCTCATCCACGGCTCACAGCGCCTACATCAAGATCGCCGACGGCTGCTCCAACCACTGCTCCTACTGCGTGATCCCCTCCATCCGCGGCAAGGCCCGGAGCCGGACCATCGACGACATCCTCCGCGAGGCGGAAGATCTGGCCGCAAGGGGGGTCCGCGAACTGATCGTCACCGCCCAGGATACGACGGCCTACGGCCTCGACCGGAAAGGCAAACCGACCCTGAGCCGGTTGCTCCGGGAGCTGGCCAAAGTCGACGGGCTTTTTTGGATCCGCCTCCTCTATACCTACCCCGCCCGGCTGACGGAGGAGCTCCTCCGGACGATTGCCGAGGAAGAGAAGCTCTGCCGCTACATAGATATCCCCATCCAGCACAGCGATGATGCGATCCTCACCGCGATGCACCGGCGGGGGGACAACGCGCTGATTTGCAAGATCATCGCGCACGCCCGTGAGGTCATTCCCGATGTCGCCCTGCGGACCTCGCTGATCGTCGGCTTTCCGGGGGAGACCCCCCGCCGGTTCGAGAAGCTCCTCGCTTTCGTCCGGGAGACCCGCTTTGACCATCTTGGGGTCTTTCCCTACTCCCGGGAGGAGGGGACAGAGGCCGCCACCCGGCCTTCGCGGATCTCCGAAAGGGAAAAAGAACGGCGCCGCGGCCTCGTGATGGAGGAGCAGGCGTTGATCTCCCGGGAGATCAACAGCGCCCTGATCGGCACGCGACAGGAAATTCTCGTCGAAGGGCCGGGCGAACTGGACGGGTTCACCCGCATTGGAAGGTGTCGCCGCCAGGCCCCCGAAATCGACGGGGCGACCCATCTTCGGGGAGGGGATCCGGAGGTGGGCCAGATCGTCGCCTGCCGGATTACCGCCGCCGACGATTATGACCTGTTTGCCGAAGTCATCTGATCCGTACTGTTTTCGCGCTATCCGTCGCCTCTCCCGCCCTTCCAACCGGAGCTGCCGTCTTTGTAGAAACGCCATCCCGCCTCGTCTTATCAATAACCGGTTGTTATCTATTATATGATTATTATTCGTTTGACTTATATTACGGAAGGTATAGATAGGATTCCATGATCACTATGGGAATGATTTCATTGGATCTTTCCAATGAATCCATTGATAAGACAAGGAGGTTGATATGGAGATAAAAAATTTGCCGGACAATCCCTATCTGTTGCTGACGCCGGGCCCTCTATCGACAACCAAGACCGTGAAGGCCGCGATGCTCCGGGACTGGTGCACCTGGGATGACGATTACAAAACGATCGTCCAGGAGGTGCGGGACAAGCTGGTACAACTCGCGACGAACAAGACGGACCGATACACCTCTGTCCTCATGCAGGGCAGCGGCACCTTTTCGGTGGAAGCGACCATCAGCACGGCCGTTCCCGAAAACGGCAAGCTGCTGGTCCTTCCCAACGGCGCCTACGGGGACCGGATCGTGCAGATCGCAAAGACCCTGAAGATACCGGTGGTCGAAAACGACAGCGGGGAACTGGATCCGCCCGATCTGGAAAAGTTAGAGACAACGCTGAAGGCGGACCGCGCGATCACCCATGTCGCCGTCGTTCATTCCGAAACGACCACCGGCATGCTGAACCCCATCGCCGAGATCGGGAAGATCGTGAAGAGACACGGCAAGATCTTCATCGTGGATGCGATGAGCAGCTTCGGCGGCATCCCGATGGACATCGAGGCGCTCGACATCGACTTCATCGTCAGCAGCGCGAACAAGTGCATCCAGGGGGTCCCCGGGTTCGGTTTCATCATCGCCGACCGGAAGCGGCTGATGACCTGCAAGGGCCGGGCGCGCTCGCTCTCCCTGGATCTCTACGATCAGTGGAACACGATGGAAAACGACAAGGGGAAGTGGCGCTACACCTCGCCGACCCACGTCGTCCGGGCCTTTGATCAGGCGCTGAAGGAACTGGACGAGGAAGGCGGCGTCGCGAAGCGGGCGGAGCGTTACCGGGCCAACCACCGGACCCTGGTGGACGGCATGCGAGGGCTCGGCTTCCGCACCCTCCTCCCGGACGCCTTCCAGGGACACTTCATCACCTCCTTCTACAGTCCGGAAAGCGAGCAGTATGACTTCCGAACGTTCTACAACAAACTGAAGACCCGGGGATTCGTGATCTATCCGGGCAAGGTTTCCAAGGCCAGCGCATTTAGAATCGGCAACATCGGCGACGTTTACCCGACCGACATGGAGAGGCTGGTCAAAACTATTGCAGCATCGATGTTCTGGCAAGGGTAAAACGGTTATCAAAAAAATTTCTGAACAGATCCTGTCACATTACGGGAGGATGAGATGATTGCGGGAATTTTGAAAGAGATCAAGATTGAGGAAAACCGCGTCTCCATGACGCCGGCCGGCGTCGAGATCCTGAAGGGGCATGGCCACACGCTCCTCGTTGAAAAGGGCGCGGGTTCGGGCAGCGGTTTCGAGGACAGGGCCTACGTCGCCGCTGGCGCCGAGATCGTCAAGACCGCAAAGGAGATCTACGGCCGTTCCGACATGGTCATGCATGTGAAAGAACCGATGCCTTCCGAGTACGAATGGATCCGCAAGAATCAGATCGTCTTCACCTATTTCCATCTGGCCGCGAATGAGGCGCTGACGAGGGCGATGATCGAAACCCAATCCATCGCTATCGCCTACGAGACGATCCAGAAGGCGGACGGATCGCTCCCCCTGCTCATCCCGATGAGCGAGGTCGCGGGCCGGATGGCAATCCAGGAGGCCGCCAAGTACCTCGAGATGGAATACGGCGGGGAGGGCGTTCTTCTCGGCGGCGTCCCGGGCGTCGAACCGGCGACGGTCCTGGTGATCGGCGCCGGAACCGTCGGCACGCACGCCGCAAAGATGGCCTGCGGCCTGGGCGCCAGGGTCTATGTCGTCGACTCCTGTTTGTCGCGACTCCGCTATCTCTCCGACGTCATGCCGAAGAACTGCTTCCTCCTGATCTCCTCTCCGGAGACCATCCGCAGGCTGATCCGGGAGGCGGACGCGGTGATCGGCTCCGTCCTGATCCCCGGCGCCAAGGCGCCGAAACTCGTCACGCGCGACATGCTGAAACTCATGAAAAAAGGATCGGTCCTGGTGGACGTGGCTATCGACCAAGGCGGCTGTTTTGAAACCTCCAGGGCGACGACGCACAAAGCGCCGATCTACACGATCGACGGGATCATCCATTACTGTGTGGCAAACATGCCAGGCGCCGTCGCGAAAACCTCCACGCTGGCCCTGACGAACGCCACCCTCCCCTATGCGGTCGAGATCGCAAACAAGGGCTGGAAGAGGGCAATGAAGGAAAACCCGGAGATCAAAAAGGGCGCCAATGTGATCCAGGGTCAGGTCACCTTCCAGGGCGTGGCCGACGCCTTCGGTCTGAAATTCGCCGATATCGAAAAGTTTCTGTAGTTTCAATCAGATGAAACCCTGCGGACCGGTTCCGGGACTCTTGGGGAACCGGTCCTTTTTTTGGAACAAAAATCCCGTCACAATCCATAAACCCTTTTGAGATGCTCCCTGATCTGTTGCAGGTGCTTTTGCTGCTCCCGATACAGACGGTGTGCGTCCTCCAGGGTCACCCGTTCGAACAGAACGATATTCCCGGGCATGGCCTGGGCCACGTTGGGGAGATCCGCTGTAATCACGGTCGCGATTTTTGCGTACCCCCCCGAGGTCTGCTCGACGAGGAGAATGATGGGCTGCCCGTCGGCGGGGACCTGAACGTTTCCGGGCATCGTGGGCTCCGTCACGATACTCTCGGGTGATTCCCCATCGCGATGGACGGCGGGGCCCCGGAGCCGGCAGCCCATTCGGTCGGCCTGCTGGGTCACTTCATAGGAGGCGCCGAAAAAGGCGTCGATGCCTTCCCGGAAGGCGTCGTCCTGTGGACCGGGGACGGCCCTGAGCGCGATCTCTCGTGCATATCGTGGAATCCATTCGTCGGGGAGCTCACGGGGGCGAGTCAGGAGACTGCCCGCTCTCCGGTGCAGGATGTCGCCTTTGATCAATCCGCGTCCCTGAACACCGCCGATTTTCGCCCGCACGAAGGTGGAGCGGCTCCCCATCATCAGGGGAACATCGATGCCTCCCGTGACGGCCAGGTAGGCCCGGCAGCCGGATGCCGCCCGGGGAATCCGGATGACTTCGCCGGGGTTCGCTCTAACCGTCCGCCATGCCCGGATGGGGGCCTGGTTGATGGTCATCCCCATGTCGGCGCCGGTCAATGCGATGTCGGCCGGTGTGAGAACCTCGATGGTGGGACCCATCACGGTGATCTCCAGGACGGCGGCATCTTCGGGATTTCCCACGAGCAGATTCGCAACCCGGCAGGCAAAGGGATCGAGGGCCCCGGAGAGGGGAACGCCCCGGTCCAGGAAGGCCAGACGCCCGAGATCCTGTACGGTGGTCATGGGACCGGGGTTCCGGACGGCGAAGAGTTCCATCAGGACCACTCCTTTTCGCGCAATCGACGGAATTCGGCCTCGGCGATGGGTACGAACCGGATACGGTCTCCCGCCTCGTACAGAAAGGGGTTTTCCCGCGCGGGGGCGAAGAGTCGCAGCGGCGTCCGCCCGATGATCTGCCAGCCGCCGGGACTGTCGACGGGATACATGCCCGTCTGGGATTCCGCGACTCCCACGGAGCCCGCCGGGAGGTTCGTCCGCGGCGTTTTTCTGCGCGGCATCTGCAACCGGCGATCCAGTCCGCCCAGGTAGCAGAATCCCGGCGTGAAGCCGATCATGTAGATGGGATAATCAACGGCGATATGGATGACGACGATCTCATCCTCCCGCAGGCCGGTGTGTTCCGCCACGACGCCGATGTCGGGACCGAACTCGCCGCCGTAGCAGACCGGGATCGGAACGACTTTCGCCTTTGCAATCTCCGCCGCACGGGAATCCGCTTCCAGGGCATGGAGGATCTCCGCCAGCCTTCCGGGTGTCGTCGCCAGGGGATCATAGATAATGGAGAGGGAGCGGTAGGCCGGGACAACCGCCTCGACGCCGGCCGGAAGGTTTCTCTTCAGGAGCGTCGTCATGGCCCGCACCTTTTCGTTGATGACGGGGTCGATTCCGTCGCCGTATTCCACCAGGAGCGCGCGGTCGCCGCTCAACCGGAATCGGGCCTGTTTGTAAAGTATCGCTGCCATGGCTTGGGAAATACCGTTATGGAGGGGATGTCAAGCCGATGCGCCCAGCGGGACGATGCGAAACCCCTCGGCCTCCAGCGCCTGCCGGATCGTCCTCACATGGTCAACGGCCGACGGATTGTCGCCGTGCACGCAGAGCGTATGCACCTCCATCTCCAGGCGCGTGCCGTCCGTGGCGATCACCCTGCCCTCTTTGGCCATCCGGAGTGCCTGCTCGGCGGCCCGCTTCGGGTCCGTGATCACGGCCCCGGGAAGTTTCCGTGGCGCCAGCTTTCCATCGGGCGTATAGGTCCGGTCGGGGAAGGCTTCGAAGACGACACGGATCCCCGCCGCGTCGGCGATCTTCTGCGCAAGGCCGGCCTGAGCCCCGCCGAGCGTCACCCAGAGGAGTCCCGGATCGACGGCAGCAATGGCCTCGGCCACGGCCCTGGACAAGGGCTCATTTCCCACGCACATGTTGTACAGGCTGCCGTGGGGCTTCACATGCTGCAGCTTCACGCCGTGGAGGGCGCAGAAGCCGCGCAGGGCCGCGATCTGGTAGATCACATCATCGCGCACCTCGTCCGGAGTGCAGTCCATGTTCCGCCGCCCGAATCCCGCGAGGTCGGGGTATCCCGGATGGGCCCCAACGCCTACGCCGTTTTCTTTGGCAAGCTTCACCGTCCGGTTCATGACCCGGGGATCGCCGGCGTGGAACCCGCAGGCGATGTTGGCCGAGCTGATGTACCGGATCACCTCGCCGTCCATGCCGATCGTGTAGGCGCCGAAGCCCTCCCCCATGTCGCAGTTGATGTCGATCCTATTCATCGGTTCATCTCCTCGTACGGTATGTCGAATCATTATGCCATTATTTAGCGATCATCCTGCTCGGAAGGAATCACTGGGCGCTGGAGAGAGAGGAATCAGCCTGGCCCAACTTTTCCTGAAAGCCTTTTCGTTTCCCTGAGGTTCGAGGAGGAGCGCAGCGTATGAGTGAAAGCGAGATTTCTTGTAAAATAAGTTTGGGCAACAGGCCCCTGACCCTTGATTTTTGAACCCTTTCCTTGAATGTTAAAGTCCCAGGAAGGCCTTTTTGATGTCTTCTGCATTGAGGAGTTCTTTGCCTGTCCCTTCCTGGATTGTCCTGCCCGTCTGAAGAACATATCCGCGGTCGCATATGTCAAGGGATTCAAAGACATTCTGTTCCACAAGGAGTATAGTTTTCCCGATTGTCCTCAGCTTTGCAACGGCTTCGAACATTTCATCTACCAGTTTCGGCATGAGCCCCAGAGAAGGTTCGTCAAGCATGAGAAGTTTCGGGTTTGACATGAGACCCCTCCCGATGGCAAGCATCTGCTGCTCGCCGCCGCTTAAGGTGCCACTCAACTGTGAGCGTCTCTCTTTCAACCGTGGAAAGAGGCTGTATATGAAATCGAGATTTTTCTTTGTTTCTTCGGAATTATTTAAAATGTATGCACCAAGCTCAAGATTTTCTTCCACCGTGAGAGGCCCGAATATGAGACGCGCTTCAGGGATATAGGTAATGCCAAGCTTGACAATGTCCGGTGTTGACAGTTTGTGTATATCTTTGCCATCGAACTGTATTGACCCTTTTGTCGGATGAAGGGCCCCTGCGATGGTTTTGAGGAGAGTCGATTTCCCGGCGCCGTTTGAACCTACCACCGTAACAAGCTCACCCTGCCCGACGTGGAGTGAAACGTTGTGGACAACAGGTATGCCGCTGTAGCGGACTTCGATCTCAGTGACTCTTAGCATATTTCTCTCCCAGGTATGCCTTGATCACATCTTCGTTTTTGACAATTTCACCGGGCAGACCCTCCGCAATCTTTTCGCCATAATCAAGTACAATGACACGATGGGAAACAGACATAACCATCTCCATAATATGCTCGATAAGAATGAGTGTTACCCCTTTTTCGGCGTTGAGTCTCCTCAGAAGCAATACCAGTTCATCCGTCTCCGTGCGGTTTAAGCCTGATGCGACTTCGTCAAGCATAAGCAATTCAGGTTTTGTCGCCAATGTCCTGGCAAGCCCTACCTTTCTCTGCATTGCAATGGGTAATTCATTCAGATGATATTCTTTTACGCTTTCCAGTCCAAGAAAGTTGAGCACCTCAGAGGCCTCTGACTGTGCCGTATGACGGTCATCGGTCCTGCAGAATGCACCTACCATGACATTTTCGATGACGCTCATGCCAGTTGTTACCGTCATAACCTGAAATGTCCGGCCGATACCCGCCCTGTTCGTGTCAAAGGGTCTCAATCCCGTTATGTCCTTTTCTTTAAAAATCACCTTTCCTGAATCGGGTTTATAATAACCGACAATGCAGTTGAAGAGGGTTGTTTTCCCGGCGCCATTGGGGCCGATAAGACCAATGATCTCACCCTGTTCGATCTGGAACGAGACGTTGTTGTTTGCCACAAGTCCGCCAAAATTTTTTACGATGTTCGATATTTCAAGAAATGCCACAATCAGCTCCCTTTTCTTCTGAACTGTTCGATGATGCCCCAGATACCCCTCGGTTGATAGGCAGAGACCACCATGATAAGCATTGCATAGATCATGAAATCAAGGCCGATCAACCCTCCATGGCCGCCAAGCCAGCTTCCGAGGAAACGGTCAAGGGGAACGAGAAAGGCAGCGCCAATAGTAGGCCCCCAGAGGGAACCTGCCCCTCCGAGCATTGCCATGAGGGCAATTTTAATAGAAAGGTCTAAGTCCATGACAGAAACAGGGTCTATGTAGAGGTTGTAAACGGCCATAAACCCACCGCCAACGGCAACAAAGGCTGAGGCAATGGAGTATGCCTTTATCTTGCACCAGCGTGTATCTATGCCAAGGCTTTCAGCGGCATCCTCGTCATCTTTTATCATCCTTAACTGATAACCCAGTTTTGATCTGCGGAACCAGTTCATGTAGAAGATGGCCACATAAAAAAGTACCATAATGAAGTAGTAGTAATATGTGTCGGATTTGAACTGCATGTAGAGAAAATCAGGATGGTCATGTATCGGAAGCTCTATCCCTTTGGCGGCGCCTACCAGTTTCCAGTTTGCAAAAATATCCTGCAACACGAGGGATGTAGCGATCGTGGCAATAGCAAAGTAATGCCCTTTAAGACGGAATAAGGGATAGCCGATCATGAAGGAATAACCAACGGCAAGCAGAATCCCCATGGGCATGGATACCCAGAACGGGATTTTCCACCACACCATGGTAAGGGCCACAGTATATGCGCCGATTCCCACATATTGGGCCTTGCCGAGCTCTACCTGTCCACCATATCCGCCTACGGTATTCCATCCCATTCCAAAGAGGGAGAACAGGAGGAATTGAATCATGACCGCCTTTACGAATGACCCCGCACCAAGCCAGGGAAAGAGGAGCAGAAAGATGGAAAAGATGGTAAAACCGACCTGCTCGGCCCTCGAAAAGTCTCTGAAATCTAAGGCGTCCTTTAGTTTTTCCATCCAAATAACCCCTGAGGTCTGAAAACGACAATGATAAAATAAGCAAGATAGACTATGGTAAATTTAAAATGAGGACCGAGGAAATCCGAGTTCACGAGAGAACCGAAGACGGGGAAAACCATTTCGAGAATGCCTACAAGTAAACCGGCGAAAAAGACCCCTTTAATGCTCCCGAACCCGCCCAGAGCGACACAGGCAAAAGCGATCATGACAAAGAGAATACCTATCGTGGGGTAGATGTAATAGAAATTCGCCAGCAAACCCCCGGCAATACCAACTGTACCACCGCCTATAGCCCATGCAATGGCATTCATTTTGTCTGTCTTGATGCCCATATAAGAAGCGGCTTCTTTGTTTATCGATGTTGCCTGGAGGGCCTTTCCTGTTTTTGTTTTATTGAGAAAATAGTATACGAATGCGAAGGCAAACAGACTGAGTATACCCGCAGCAAGTTTTGTCCAGTCAAAGATGAAGGGACCGATGGAGAGGGACTTTCCAATCAGGAGACCCTTCTGGATGATCCGATAATCTATTCCAAAGAGGAACTGTGCAAGGTATCGAAGAAAGAGCATGAGACCGAAGGTCCCGAAGAGCTGAGCGATTGCAGGGCCACGGAGGAGATACCTGATCAGGCTGTAATAGGACGCTATGCCGAGCAGAACCCCTACAAGGGCAGCTACAGGCAGTGTAAGAAGGGGATCGATGTCAAGGAGGAGACTCGTCCAGTACGTGGTGTACATACCGATCATAAGGAATTCGCCATGGGCGAAGTTGACTATGTTCATAACGCCGAAAATAATGTTCAACCCAAGGGCAACAAGGGCAAAAAGAAGCCCCATCAGTATTCCCTGTAATAATGCATCAATTAAAGCCATGGAGTATTGTTTCCTTAAAAAATGATCAGTTATCAGCGGTCAGCAGTCAGCAACTTCCTAATGCTGAATGCTTGAATGCTGACCGCTGAATGCTTACAACGTTATTTCCATCCCGGGAATGGATAGATCATATTGGCAGTGGCAAGCTCAAAGGGGTAAATGATCTCGAGATCGATCATGCCTTCTTTGGTCTTCTGGTACTGCCCGATAAGACCTCTGCCGAGAATGTTCTGGCCGGTGGCATCGAATTTAACGCCTGCCCATGGCATAACCAGATCATTAGCGGGGATATTGATCTCATTGCATGCCTTCTGGATAGCCTTGGGGTCAGTTGAACCGGCTTTATTCAGAACGTATGCCCATGTCTGGACCCCTACGACTGACCGGGCAGTGGCTCCTGTAAGGTCATCGCCATATTTTTTCTTATAAAGGGCATTGACCTGACCTGCAACCTTTTTTACCTTTGCAATCTTTGCGATAAAGACTGTTCTCGTCAGAACACCGTTTGTGTCTGTGCCAAGTGTTTTAACAAAATCAGCCATTTCAAAGCCGGCATCCTGTCCCCAGAAAAAGTTCGTTGATGCCTTCATACCCTTCAAGGTTCTGATCATGAGGAGCGAGTCAGAGAGGTAAGATGCAAAAAGCATAACATCCGGTTTTACAGAAACAAGGGCCTTTGCTTCGGAGGTGAGGTCGGGCGAGTTTGCATTGTAGAGTATCCTTTTCGTTATATTGAAACCGTACTCTTTTGCAAATCCCTCTATTGATTTTGCTACACTTGAACCCCATTCGGTATTTTCACAGGCATAGGCAACGTTCTTAAGCTGATCTTTAGGAAAGGCCTTAACACCCTTTACCTTTCCTTCTGTCAACCCCTTGAGAAGCTCAAAAAGGTCTTTGTTAAAAATATCATCATGGGGTGTTGTACGCCAGAACCATTTCAATCCTCTTTTTGTAAGTTCGGGTGATGTCGATGAATCATTGATCATGGGGATTCCATGGCGCTCGGCCACAGCACTGACGGTCTTTGTAACTGAGCTATGGTAGGCGCCCATTAACCCGACAACTTTGTCGTCAAGAATAAGTCTTTTTGCAAGGTCTGCTCCACGGTCAGGCTCGCCCCGATGGTCTGCAAAGATCAGTTTGATTTTAGCGCCACCTAAATTCGGTATCCCACCCCACTGTGCCATGGGTATATCAACGCCAGGAGTTTTATTATTGATAATCTCTGCGGTCAGCTCTGCTGCCCTCTGAAGGTCTCTCCCGATTGTAGCTGCTGCCCCTGAGAGCGGATAGAGAACACCGATCCTAATCTCTTTTTCCTGCGCAAAAAGCGGAGGAAAAATAAAAAGAAGAGACAAGAACACAACGATGAAAAAAAGAACTGTTTTCCGGTATTTCATTGTACTACCTCCTGTAGTGTTTTGATCATATTTTCGCTTCATTGTTCCCTCCCGATTCTTGTATTATGATTTTCGATGCATCCATACGTATCTCATGCCGAAATCATGGCTTTCCGCCTCTCTTTCCAACCACCCCCTTCCATAGATTACACGGCACTGCTCAAAGGAACATATAACGGCTCAGAATCCAGGATTCAAAATTCAGCAGAATGGTAACCCTGTAAATCACCAGCAACTTGCTGGCTTATTCCGACAAATGCGCCCTTATGCCATGCCCTCTAATCCCGAAAATCCTTAGCGGTCTTCCTATGAATCTCCATCCTGAATTCAAGCCCCTGGCTTCTGAGTGGCACAGCAATTTCATCCTTAAATCCCACGGGGCGCCCCGGGTTATTTAAAAAAAGTCAGGAAATGGCCATTTCTTCTATTTTTATATCTGTAATGAACATATGACAGGGTTTATGGGTAATCATGAACGGAACCTTTGATTTCATTGCTGCCAGTTGCGGAGTAACACCGCAACCCCAAAAAACAGGCACATCCCCCCTGTCGATTACGGGAGGTTCGCCAAAGTCAACCTTTTCAAGATGCGTGATTCCGATTGGCTCCCCATTGCCAATATGGACGGGCGCGCCATGCGCTTTAGGAAATCTCGAGGTTATCTGAACCGTCCGTGCAACAAGATGGCCAGGAATCGGTCTCATAGTGACTACCATGGGCCCCCAAAAAACCCCGGCTGACCGGCACATGACTGAACTGATATATACGCCTGGATCTTTTTGCTGGAGATAATTCTTTACGGGAACCCCTCCCCGAACCAGGGCTTCTTCAAAGGTATAACTGCAACCGATTAAATAAGTTACAAGATCGTCACGCCATAAATTGGTGATCTCTGTTCTTTCCTCGACCAGTTTTGAATCCTTGAAGATGCAATATTTCGGGATATCGGTGCGGATGTCCGCATCGGGAGCTGCTTCCTGTACAATAGGGTTTCCCGGATCAAGGATTTCAATGATCGGGCAAGGCTGGGGATTCCTCAAACAAAAGATGGTAAAATCGAGAGCGAATTCCCTCGGGAGGATAACGAGATTGGCTTGGACATAGCCGGGACAGGCCCCACTGGTAGATTTTTGCCATTTGCCCTGTCTAATTTGATCGCGGAACTTCCCGGGATCTTGTTCTTGTCTTTCGTTACACATAATAGCACCTTACCTGAATCCGTGGCATAAAATGTGCCTAAAGCCTCGTAACTATTCAGCCCCTCCATTAATTTATAATTTATTTACCTCTCACCCTCCCCCCTAAAAAAGTCAAGGGATTTTTTTAAATTTTACTGATTGAATCCACGGCTTTATTTTGCGCGGTCCGGTTTTCCTGTTTTTCAGCACCGCTTCTTGGACGACTTCGCAAAAAGTCGAGATCACCACCCCGAGATTTCCTCCCCGATTTTTTCTCTTAAATCCTCCGGCAGCCGGGGCCGGTCAGGCTGCTTCGCCCCCCGGTCCCGGGGGTGACCTGGATCTGCGTGCCGATGCGCTCCTTGAGCGCCGGGACGTGCGAGATGACGCCGATCAGCTTGCCTTCCTGGTGCAGTCCCGCCAGCGTCGAAAGCGCCGTTTCGAGGGTCTCGTCGTCGAGGGTTCCGAACCCTTCATCGAGGAAGAGAGAATCCACGCGCACATTCCGGCTCGCCATCTGCGAGAGGCCGAGCGCCAGAGCCAGGCTGACGATGAAGCTTTCGCCGCCGGAGAGATTCTTCGTGGAACGGATCTCGCCCGCCTGATAGTTGTCGATGACGTTCAGTTCCAGCGGTTGCAACGGGTCGCGGATGAGCATGTAGCGGTCCGTCATCTTCTTTAGCTGGAGGTTGGCATGCACCGTCATCCTCTCGAAGGTCAGCCCCTGGGCAAAGTTCCGGAATTTCTTGCCGTCAGCGGAGCCAATGAGCAGATGCAGGTCGTCCCAACGGGCGCACTCCTTTTTCCGGGCGTCCAGGGTCCGGAGGCGATCCTGCTGCTTTTCCTTCAATTTCTCATTTTCACCCAGACTGTTTGTGATTCCGCCGATATCGACCCGGATCTGTCTTAAGCTTGAATCACAGGCGCCGATCGTTTCCCGAAGCGTCTCGACGGGCTGATCCGTCAAGCGTCTCTCCCGTTCGGCGGCCAGCGCCTCCGATCGGTCCCTCCGGCGGGCGTCCAGTTCCGTTTTCTCCTTGACCAGGGCCTTTTCCCGCGCCGCGAGACTCTCCCGCGCCTCTTCGGTCAGGCAGGCGGACCGATAGCCGGCCTCGTCCTCGAACCCCGCCTTGATGATCCGCTCCACCAAGTTCGCCTCCGCCTGCGCCAGTTCCCCCGCCCGCTTTCCCGTCTTTTCCTGCAACAGCGCGATTTTCTCCTTCAGGGCGCCGATCTCTTTTTCCATTCGCCCGTACTCTTCGCGCGCCTTTTCGAAGTTCCTGCCTGCCCGATCCGTGACGTCCGCCAGCCGTTTTTCCTCCTGGTCGGCGTTCCTCTCCCCGAAGAGTTCCCGGCGGGAGGCGCTAAGGGATTGAACCTGCATGAGCAGGTCGTCGCGATCCTTGCGCCTTGCGGCGAGATCCCTTTCGAGGCTCGAAAGCAGCGCGTTGTCCTTGTCCAGCGCGGCCTTCAGATCGCCGATCCCCTTCTCCGCGGCGGTTTTTTCATCCTGCCTTGTCTGCCACGCCTCTCTGCGCCCGGTGAGCTCCCGCAACAGGGCGTCGATTCCGGTTACGGGAATCTGCGTGATCCCGAAGGGCTCCACTCCCTTGAGCGCAGCCGTGCGGGCCTTTCGAGCCTCCTCCCCCAGGATTTCCTGCTCCCGGATCAACCGTTCATACTCCCGACCGGCCGTCTCCCGTTGATGCCGCGCCTCCTGCAAGGCCTTGTCCGACTTCTCGGATCCCGTCCTCAACTTCTCCAGGGCCGTTTGCGCCGCCTTCTCTCTTTTGCTTTTCTCTTCCGCAACGGAAACAATGCCGGAAGTTTCGGCCATTTTCAACCGGACATCGGCAAGAGCCGCGCATATGGGGACAGATTTAAAATCTGTCCCCATATGCGCGATACCCAGCTTCAGCAGCGCTTCACCACACGCCTTTTCGTCCGCATCCCGTGCGGCCCTTTTCTCCCCCATCTCTTTTTCCGCATGCCCGATCTCCGCCGCTGTTTTAACCTGCTCGGTTTCCAGTCTTCCCAGCGTCTCGGAGGTCTTTTTGTATTCGGCCTTTCTCTTTTTTAGCCCCGCTTCCGCCCTGTTCAATTCGGGGAGATTGCCCTTCGCGTAAGGATGATCGGTGGCGCCGCACAGGGGGCACGGCCTGCCGTCCTCCAGCCGCTTCCGTTCCTCCTCGAGGTCGCGGATCCGTCCAAGGAGAGCGACCTCCGTTTCGAGGGTTCCGATTCCCTTTTCCAGGACCGCTTTTTGCCCCGAGCAGGACTGGATCTCACCCGAGATCTTCTGATGACCGTTATGGAAGGCTTCAAGGACCGTTTTCAGGCCTTCCAGCGCCCGACCCGTCTTGTCGATCCGGTCGATCATTTCGCCCGCTTGAATCAGAAGACGCTCGCGCTCCTTCAGCGCATCCACCCGATCGCGCCACCGGCCGATGTCAGATCCTTTGAGGATGGCCGCGAGCTCAACGGTTAGACGCCGAAGTTCCGTCTGCCCCTTCTCGAATTCCCGGCGGGATTTCTCATGGTCGGTTTCGAGCTTGCCGCAGGTTAAACCGGCCGACGCCTTTTTCCCGTCTGCCGCGGCAACCGCTTTCTTCGCCTTGATCTGCTTCGCCTCAGAGTCGCGAAGCGACTCGAATTCCCTTGCGATTACGGCGAGGTTGGTCAAAAGCGCGGCATCGGCGGCGTGTCCAGCCAGGTAGTCCCGGATCGCTTTTAGGTCGCCCTGCACCTTTTTCAGCGCCCGTTCGAGATGTTCGATGTTGCTTTTAAATCCCCTCCCCTTCCGCTCGCCATCCCCGATCGCCTTGACCTTCTCTGCGACCTGTTTTTTCTGCTCCCCCAGCCTGGCATCGAGCTCGCGCACCTTCTTGAGGAGCTCCGCTTCGACGACCTGCCGGGAGCGCGCCTCGGTCAAACCGGCTTCCGCGGCCTGTTTCCGATTCAGCGCAGCGGCGCATGCCTTCTCCTTTTCGGGCCGTGTGGCGGCGGCGCCGGCGAGCTCCCCGGTTTCACTCCCCTGCTGAATCCGCAGCGCGGCCACCCCCCGGTAATCGCCTTCCAGACCGAGGGCCTTGCGGGATTTCGCCAATCGGATCGATTCCGGCGCAAAGGCAAGCCTGCGCTCCTCGAAATCCAGCAGCAGCCCGTCCAGTTCCGTGATCTCCCTCTCCAGGGCGGCCACCCGATCCAGCCAGAGGGCCGCGTTGCGAAGGCCTTCGACCCGGCCCTCCATTTCCGCTTCCAGTGACCGCTTCTCCTTCAGCACGTTTTGCAGATTTCCCTCTTCCTCATCGCTTAAAACCTGGATTCCCTGCAGTTCCGCCTGCAACAGCTCAAGAAGGTTCCGTTCTTCCGCGTGGCGCTCGTGAACCTTCATGGAGATTCGACTGTAGATTTCGGTCCCGGTGATCTGCTCCAGGATGGGCGCCCGCTTGTCGGGATCGGCCTGGAGAAAGGCCGTGAATTCCCCCTGGGCGAGCAGCATCGAACGGGTGAAGCGCTCGAAGTCCATGCCCGTGACCTTTTCAATGAATGCCACCACCTGGGTGATCTTCGATTCCAGGACGGCCCCGGAATCGGCGTCGGCGATTTCATGCCTGGCCTGCTGCAACTCGCCTTCAGGGTGTTTCCGGGCGCGGCGCTGACTCCAGTGGCAGCGGTACCGGCCTTTCTGCGTCTCGAAGGTCACCTCGGCAAAGCACTCACCGGTCTGGCGCGACATGATCTCGTTGGCGCTTTTCGTCACCCGGTCCAGGCGGGGCGTACGGCCATATAAACCAAGGCAGACGGCGTCGAGGATGGTCGTCTTTCCGGCGCCGGTCGGGCCGGTAATCGCGAATATTCCGTTTGACGCATAGTCCGGATGGGTGAAATCCACCTGCCATTCACCCGCGAGGGAATTCAGGTTTCGGAACCGCACACCGAGAATTCTCATACTTTTCTCCGCCCCGGCTGTTCGGCCATCGGGTCCGCTTCCCGCAGGGAGACCACCGCCTCCCGGTATGCGGCCCAAAGCTCCGGCCGCTGCTCTTCCGGAACTTCATGCGCCTGAAGGCAGCGCTGGAACACCTCCGTCACGTCCAGGTCGGCAAGCGTTTCCTCCGCAGCCGTCCCGCTCATGGCGCGTTCAAGAACCCGGTTGTTTTTAATGCGGAGAATCTCGATGCCGCTCCCGGCAACGGCATCATCCAGGCGCTCGCGCAGACTGCCGGCAACCTCATCCCCTTCGTAGATGATCTCCAGCCAGGCGCTGCTCCCCCGCGATTTCAGGCCGTCGATCTCCCGGGCGATGGCCGACCAATCCCCCCGCAGGGTCTTGAGCTCCTGGAACCTGGGAACCGGTATATTCGCGACTTGCGGCAAATGACCCGAAAACTCCACGCGAACGACGCACTTGTCCTGCTCGGCCTCCCCGAAACCGATCGGCAGCGGGGAACCCGAATAGCGGATGAAGTCCGATCCGCCCACCCTCTGCGGGATGTGAAGATGCCCCAATGCCAGGTAGTCGATACATTTGGGAAAGACATCGGTTCGAACCTGGGCGAGCGAGCCGATATAGAGCTCCCGCACACCGTCGCCCTCCACCGTCCGGCCGCCTGCCGCAAACAGATGCCCCATGGCGACAATCGGAACCGATTTTTTCAGCAGGGCGCGTTTCTGTTCGGCCGCTTCGCACACCCGACGGTAATGCGCCCTGATCCCCTCGATGATCTTTCTCTCCTTCTCCTCGACGCTTTCACCGGCCTCGGCGGTGCGGATCTCGCGGTCCCGGAGATAGGGGATTGCGCAGACAATCAGCCGGGGCTCCCGGTCCGGCCCGCGGATGACGATCAGTTCATCCGCGGGAGGATCGGCGGCGCACCCCACGACATGGACGTTGAGGCATTTCAGGAGCTCCCGGGGCGCATTCAGGAAAGAGGGCGAATCGTGATTCCCGGCGGTCACCACCACGTGGCGGTTGGAAGAGACCGCCATGCGACACAGGAAACGGTAGTAGAGCTCCTGGGCATGGTTGCCGGGGGTGCTGTTGTCAAACACGTCCCCCGCCACCAGCAGAACATCGATGTTTTCCTCCTCGGCCCGAACGGCCAGCCAGTCCAGAAAGGCATCGAACTCCCCGTACCGCTCGCGGCCATAAAGCGTGCGGCCGATGTGCCAGTCGGATGTGTGCAGAACCTTCATCGCTCTCCTTTTCACACCGTTTTGCCGGTCAAGCCTGACGGCTACGTAAAAAGTCAGGGAGCGCATCATACCACAGAAGCCGTTCCGGGAGGCCGAAAAAAGGGGCGGGCAAAAGGAAATGATATTTTTTTCTTGACTTCCCGGCGGGAGAAAATAGAATGCGACCCCCTCCCCGGATTCGAAGGGAGGCAGGCGAGCCGGAGCGAATCCGGTAAAGGTAAAGAATCAATAACTTATTAATTAAGGAGAGCCAAAA
>Ga0100399_1001267_pt1 | contig 18583 bp, 21 predicted proteins | sample CryGeymeta201523_FD_81545 | JGI IMG/M metagenome (GOLD analysis project Ga0100399, IMG submission 81545) | Groundwater microbial communities from Crystal Geyser aquifers in Utah, USA - Crystal Geyser metaG 2015-23 | ecosystem: Environmental > Aquatic > Deep subsurface > Groundwater | place: USA...
CTACTATGCTCTTCTGCTTATTTTGCATATTTACTTGTAGAACTAGAGGGCTTTATTCTGTAATTGTGTACCGCCTTTTATCTATCCACCACTCATCAAAAGTTTTTCCTTTAACGAAAATACCAAGTCGCTTCTTTATAGTTTTTAGAACATGAGTAAGCTCTCTTTTAGAAGTGATTACACCTTCTTCGACATAATGAGCGATCAAATCATCTAAATCTATGTAGCCAAACTGTTTTTGTAATCCCTCGAAATTCTTTATTTCGTTTAAAACGAGATTTAGGTAATGTTTTTCCGTCATAAATATTTATTATTAATTTTAAGACTAACTTCGGTCTTTATTATATTTAAACATTGATAAAAGTCCTTCCCAGGACTTTTCTTTTGAAATCATGGACTATAGTTTCTACCTCGGGAAGTTCTGGCATAATAAAAAAACCCAAAAACAAAATTACTTTTTGGGAATCTTATATGTCGCTTATTTTTAACCTTTTATTTATTCTGAGTAAAGGTATCAAGACTTTGGGAAGTAAAATCTTATAAATATTTTCTAATCTTGTTAACTATCTCTTCAAGGGTGAAATGAGCCTTTATCAGGTAATCCTCTGCCCCTAATTTCTTTGCTCGCTCAACATCTTCTTTTTGGCCAAGGTTAGAGAGGACAATGACTGGAATTTCTTTAGTTGCTGGATTCTCCTTAGTTTTCTTTAACACTTCAAAGCCATTAATTCCGGGCAAAATCAGATCCAAAAGAACAAGATTGGGATTTTCTTCTTGGATTTTCTTTAATCCTTCTTCTCCGTCGAAGGCGGTAGCAACAGAAAAATTATCTTCGGTCAACTTCTTGTAAAGCAAATCCCTCAGAAATTTATCATCTTCGATGATAAGAACTTTTTCCATAATATTGACAGTTTAGACAATTAAGGAAGCAATAACTACCCTATCTGTCTTTTCACTTTACTGACGACTTCGTCTGGGTCAAATTGGGTCTTGATAAGATAATCTTTAACTCCTAGTTCGAGAGCTCGGGAAATCTCTACTGGCTGGCCTGAATTGGAAATAACGATCACTGGAATATTTTTAACCTCCGGAGTTTTTTGCATCTCTTCCAAGACCTCAAACCCTCCCATTTTTGGCATAATAATATCAAGCAAAATTAAATCCGGTTTTTCTTCTCTAATTTTCCTAAAAGCCTCCTGGCCATCGTGGGCCAGAGAAATATCATAACTTTCCTCTTTTAATTTTTTAGCCAAGAGATCCGCTAAGATTTTTTCATCTTCAACTATTAAAACTTTCTTCATAAATTTCTAAATTAAGGGTTTATTTCATTTTATTTTCTTTTACGACCTTTGTCAAATTAAAAAGTGGGAATAACAAAATAAAAAGTACTTCCTTCCCCCTCCGTAGATTCAAACCATATTCTTCCTTTATGGGCTTCGATAATATTCTTGGCAATAAACAGTCCCAGACCCGACCCTTCAGTTGCCATTCTCATTACGTTTTCTCCTCGGAAAAACCTAGAGAAGACTCTCTCTTGTTGCTTTTTGGGAATGCCAATACCTGTATCTTTAAATTTTAAGAGAATCTCTTTCTTATCTTTATGACATTCTACCGAAATTGCTACTTTTCCGCCAGGATTAGTATAATGAACTGAATTTTCGGCTAAATTTTGAATAGCCACACCTAATTTTCCTTTGTCTACTTTAACTTGAGGGATGCTTCTCTTTGGAAGGGAGATTTTAAATTTAATTTTCCTTATTTTGGCTTCATCTTCAACAGGTTTAACACTCAGCTTAAGAACTTCTCTGATGTCTTCTAGTTTTGGGTTATAAAGGTATCTTCCCTCCTCAATTCTAGTAACATCTAATAGGTCATTAATTAATCTAATCATCCTTTCGTTGGATTGATAAACCTTATCTAAAAGATCCTTTCTTTCCTCTTCTTTCATCTTCTCTTCACGGAGTAAAGAGAGACTCCATTTTATTGCTGAAAGGGGTGTCCGAAGCTGGTGAGCGGAAATAGAAACAAATTCACTTTTTAATTTTTCAATTATTTTTTCTCGTGAAATATCGTGAAAAATAACTATGTATCCTCCTTCTCCTAACCCTCTTAAAAGAACAGTGGTAATCTCAAAGGTGGCAGTTTCTCCGAAAGGAAATTCAACTCTCTCTATTCTCTTGAACCTATTTTTTGGGAAAATTAAATCTATTATCGCCGAGAGCAAGGTCTGTTGTTTAAGCTCCTCAATATTTTTCCCCTCAATTTCTTCTTTTTTAATTCCGAGTATCTCCTCAATTCCGGGATTGACAAAAGAAAGATTATTCTTTTTATCAAAAACCATTAATCCGTCTGTAAGATTGTTAATAATAGCTAAAGTTCTATTCTTCTCTTCTACAGCCAAGGTTCTTGATGTTTCGGCATCCTCTAATATATTTAAGAGGACCTCCCTTGTCTCTTCAAGGTCCTTAGCTTTTTGTTTTAGCTCTTTAAGTTCTGCTTCCCTTCCTTCTCGGATTTGAGTCAATTCAAAATCTCTCCTAGTTAACATCTTGGCAATCCTATCTAATTCTTTTAGAGTAGATTCTAAATTTGCCTCTTTCTTGCCATTTTCCCCTTTCATTGGAAATATCTTAAACATGAAATAAATTTCTCGGAATAATTAGCGAAAATAAAAAAACTGAGTCTTTTTAAAAAACGTAAAGGTTTCTTCTCTTTGTTCTTCTTACTAGAATCGGAATCTTAACACTACTCTCCTAAAGCTACTAAGGTCATGGTCTCATTATGGAAAACTGATTTACATTTGCTAGATTCTATCTCTCCTCCTAACGGTGCTTGTTCTCCGTAGGTATAAAAGCCGAATAAAGGAACATCTTTCCCCAAAACATTGGAAATCGCACTAATCTCTTCGGCTATCCTTGGGCCCAAGAGTTTATTCCTGGCCATACAATCAAAAACTAAAATCATCTTCGGTTCTAAACCTTTAAGTTGGGTACGAGCATTATCGGCAGCTTCTTTGGCGGCTTGGATTGCTTTATCTGAATCTCCCAGCATTAATCGAATTTCAGACCCCTGAGGAATTTCAGCTGCACAGTTAATTTCGCCTTTTTTATTAGCAATAACCACATCTCGAATTAATAGTTCATCTGAACCTTCAACACTCATGCCCAAGGGATAAGTATAAGCCATCCTTGCAATGGGTTCTTTAATTAATTCTTCAGCTTTTTTGCCAAAATAGTCTTCGTAAATCGTTAAGGCTGGCTTTTCATTAACTTCTATTAATTTAGCTCCTTGGGCTTTGGTAACTTTCATTGGCAAACCAATTGGTTCCCAACCGTGCTTAACTCCAATGCCAAAAGAAAAATCCCCAGACAGGCCTACTCCAACTATTGTTCCGCTTAAAACTTTATCATTAAAGTACTCATAGGTCTTCTCGAATTTAAAATCATCGCCGGCAGACCCACCCATGATTGGGAAATTCTTACCTAGAATTTTTTGAACTCCTCTGACGGCTGCTGCTCCATTTTCAGCTAAGCCATCTGGGAACATTAAGAATAAAGAAAGGGGTTCCTTCGCTTTATTTTTAATTTCCTTGGTTACCTTTTCCCCCGCCTCAAAAGAATTCTCGGTGGCTCCCTCTCCAATTCCGATTGAGAATTTAATCTGATCGGTATTGATTGCCATTACCGCTACCTGTTTTGAGCTAGGACCCTGGGTAGTAATCTCCCCGGAATCCGAGCAGCCGACCAAAGGAATCTCTTTGGAAATAAATCTTACGCCCTCTAACATTTTATTTTGCTCATAAGCTACCGTAGAAAAAACTAAAATTAAATCGGCTCTACCGCCGGCTTTAAGTATAGCTTGTTCGCAAGCCTCTTTACCTGCTTCAAGGGCATTGGGATTATTACTCCTACCTATTCCAGCTTTAATCATAAATTTAAAATTTTAAAATTAATTAGATTCGACCTTTTTTCTCCAACTTTTTTTTAAGACTCTCAATCTCTTTTTTTAACTCTATCATCTTCATCTCTCGTCCAACGGTGACTCTATGAAACCTTTCCAACTCGTCAACTCTTTTTTGAAGTTCTTTAGTTCTCTCTTTAACTTTTATCTCTAACGACTCTTTGGCTTCTTCTAATCCTTTTCTTGACTCCTTAAGTTTTTCTGTCATTTTGTTAAATTCTCGCGCCACTTCTCCTACCTCATCTTCGGTCTTTATCTCTAGCTTATAACCTAAATTTCCACCTCCAACAATCCTCGCTCCTTCTTCCAAATTTAAAAGAGGTTTTATAATCTTGATGGTTAAGAAATTTACCGCATTTACGGCAATGGCTATCAAAAGCAAGGTGAAAAGAATAGCCCTGACTATATCCCATTGGATTTCTTTTTGAACAGTTTCATAAGACACCGAATAAACTATGGAATATTGGTGTCTTCCCCATTCATCCACGAAAGGATAGACAATTTCGTTAATTACTGAGGGTGGTTGATCTGAGGAGAAAATTTTTCCTTGACTGTCTTTGTAATGAATATAAGAAGGTTCCAATTTTCTTACTTCCTCCAGCAAAAATGGGTCGATGGTTTCTAAGTCTTTAATCTCTTTTCTCGTAAGGTCTTCTGTGTCAAAACGAACTCGGCCCATCATATCCACCAAGCGAACTCTTGCTATGCCCCGGCTCCATTTAACAGTATCTTCCACTATTTCTTTAAATTTACGAAAACCAGAGAGGTAATATTCCTCATAGACTTCTACCAAAGACCTAGTCGAAAGGCCAGCAAAGGCTTTAACCTCATCATTAATTCCATCTCTTAATCGTCTCTCAATTGATATAGTATTGACTATACTCTGACCAATAAAAACAAGGGCCAAAAGACAGGATGTTGCCACAATGAGCTTACTTTTCAAACTCCGAAGTTCAATCATGGGTTTGATCCCCACACCAAAATTTTTGGTGGTGGGGTGAAGTAAAAAAATCAACTGGGAAAAATCCCCAATCTTAAAATATTGATTTACCCTAGTAGTGAGATTTCTCTACTACAGGGTTTAGTCAATCTATTTTTGCTAATCTTAGAAAAACTTTTTACTTAGCAAAACTAAGGTCAGCAAGATTTAGGCTACCGTCTGGTCTTTGACTAAATTCTAAATCTTCTCGAACTCCGCCCAGGAACTCCGAAATATATAAAGGCAGATAAGGAAGGTCTTCTTCAATAGTAATCCTCATTATCTCTTGAGCGTACCCATTTCTAGCTTGTTGGTCCAAAGTTCCCATCGATTTTTCTATTAAATCATCTACTGCGGGATTTGAGTAATTAACTAAATTTAAACTGCCATAATCTTCAGTTGGAGTATGAAACATAGCACTAGCAAGACCGGCGGCATCAAGAGCTTCATCGAGAATAGTCAGGGGGAATAAACTAGCTTCTCCAGCAAATAATTTATCGAAAAAATCTCCTCTTGGTAAAATCTTTACTTTTGCTTTTATTCCTACCGTTGTAAGTTGTTTACCAATCATCTCAGATACTTTAGCCCTTTCGTCATCAGGAGACAAAAGCTCTACCTCAAATCCTTTAGGATAACCAGCTTCGGTTAAAAGCTTTTTCGCTTTCTCTGGGTCATAAGGATAGGATTGAAGCGTGGAATTGTATCCGAAAGCTTCGGGAATAGAGATTTGGGTAGCTATTCTTGCCCGCCCTTTAAAAACCTCACTGATTATTTTTTCCTTATCAATTCCGTAAGCAATAGCCCTTCTTACCCGAGCATCGCTAAGAGGATTTTTCGCTAACTTAATACCCGCCGTCTTCTTGGCATTATCCATACCCAGGAAAGTAATGCCGATTGAAGGGGTTACCGCTGATTTCATTCCAGTAGTTTTTTCTACCTTATCTATCCCGGCAAGCGTCAGCTGGGTAGTGAAATCTACTTCTCCTTTACTTAAGGCCTCGATTCTCTTATCTTCTTCGGGAATAATTTTATAAATTACCTTTTTGGCGATGGGCTTTTCCCCATAATAACCTTCGAATCTTTCAAGGGTAATCTCTTTTCCTTTTTCCCAATTGACGAATTTATAAGGACCGGCACCCAGAGGGTTGGCATCGTAACCATTCTTTTCGATATAGTCTTTCGATAAAATTGATAGTCCTGATAAGTCGTTCATTAACAAGGGATAAGGTTTTTTTGTGGTAATCTTTATTTTATAGTCATCGAGAATCTCTACCTTATCTATTTGAGCCACACTTTCTTTTGCGTAAAAATCTTTTATCTCTTTAGGGACATCAACCAAAGAAAATTTCACGTCCTTAGCGGTCAATTCTGTATCGTCGTGAAACTTAACTCCTTTTTTTAGGTAGACTTCCCAGCTAAGGTCGTCAGGATTAGTCCAATAATCAGCCAGGTCTGGAATTAATCTTCCTTCTCGGGAAAAATTTGTTAAGCTACTGAATATTTCACTATTGACCGAAGTAGAAACAACCTCGGCTTCCGTCTTGGGGTAGATCCCGTCAATATCCTTATCTATAGCAATAACAAACTGCTCTAATTCCTTTTTCGCGGGAGCAATAAGACCTCTGGAAAAATACCATATCCCTGCAATTACTAATATAACCACTACTACAATAAAAAAACCAACAACACTTTTATTTTTCATATAATTTATCTTTCCTACTTAATTTATTTATTCATTTTCGACCTTTTTAAATTTATATTTTATTCTACTATTTTCTACTATTTTAATCCAGTCCTTTCTAAGTTGCTTCTTCGATCCCCCAAAATAGAAAAAATAAGGTGAGAATTAAAAAAATATAGGAGCAGCGCAAAAAACCACATTGCGACCCCTGGATAAAACCAATAATGGTAGCAATCAAAGATAAAAAACTGAGAAAGAAAAGGGGACCCGAACGATCTAACCCTTGTACAGAAGCCATATTTTTTCAACAGGTAAGATGTAAAGCAGCAACAACCTTTTTGCCCGAAGATTTTAATTCATTAAATTTCTCACAAGCTTCTTTGGTGCTGAGAACGAGACATTCTATCCCTTGGGTTTCAATGAAATTTTTCACTCCATCGGGTACTTTCATAAATCCAACAGCGCCGTTGCCAATAATTAAAATCTCGGGCTTTTTCTCTAAAACTTTACTTAAATCTTCTTTGGAAAGTAAGTGTCCCTCTTGCCGCCGCCAAGAAGAAAAAACCTCTTTTTCAAATATAATAATATCTTGGTCGTATTTTTTTCCATCGATAACAATTTCTCCAAATTGATAGGAGTCAATATGCATTGGAGCTATCGGAATATTTTATTAAACTCTTCTATTATTTTTACCCCACTACTTGTGCCAATAATATCGGCACCGTTTTCTATCATCATTACCAGGTCTTCCAGAGTTCTAATTCCTCCAGCCGCTTTAATCTTCAAACCCGGCGCTGATTCTTTCATAATCCTTAAATGTTTTGCTTTTTCGTCCAGCTCAAGGTTGTCTAGGGGATCTTTTTCTGTTGCTGTTTTAACGCAGAAAGCTCCTGATTCTTTTACAATCTCAGAAGCTTTTTGGATTTCTTTGTCGGTTAAGTAGCCACTACCAATAATCACCTTGGTAGGTAAAATTTGGCTAATTTCTCTTAAGTCTTTCAAAATCTCTTCATATCTTTCGTATTTTAAATCAATGATATCCATTACAACATCAATTTCGTCAGAACCATCTTTTTTAGCTTTATTTGCCATTTCCATCCTTTTTAAATGAGGAGAAATTCCCATGGGTGGGTCAATCAGAGTAATGACTTTAACTTTAGTATTTTTTAATTCTTCTTTGGTTATTTTTGTCCATTGGGGATTAACGCAGAGCCCCCGAAAATTATATTTTTTGGCTTCTTGACAACTTTTTTTAATATCATCTTTGGAGACGTTCTTTTCGATATTGGTATGGTCAATGAACTGAGCAATGTCCATATAAGTTTCCTTGAGAAAATAAGTTTTTTTATTGAGATTCTTTTTTAAACCTTTCCCTGGCCTCTTTAATCATTGATTCTGCCTCTTTTCTTGGTCCCAATCCTTTAATTTTTACCCATTTGCCGCGTTCTAACTTTTTGTAAGTTCGGAAAAATTCTTGAATTTCGGTTCTGGCGTGCGAACGGAGGTCATTAACATTCCTAAACTCTTTGAACCTTGGGTCTATTTTGTCACCAGGCACAGCAATAACTTTATTGTCAATTCCTGCTTCGTCCTCCATCCACAAAAGACCAATGGGTCTTGCTTCGATAAGGCAGCCAGGAAAAGTAGGGAAGTTTGACAATAAAATTACATCAAGAGGGTCGCCGTCTTTACCTTTTGTCTCTTTAATAAATCCGTATTCAAAAGGAAAATAAACCGGCGAAAAAAGAGTTCTATCTAATTTAATCATTTTTAGTTCTTCATCAAACTCGTATTTTTGATGAGAAAATTTTGGTATTTCGACGATAACAAAAATATTCATATTTTATTATTGATGCAAAGTGAAATAGACCTTTTAATGTTTATTAAAAATATAATTTATGTTTGAATTATCTTTTTTATATCTTCAACGCTTTCAGGATTAGCTAAAGTTGACAGATCACCTAATTCTTCTTTTGTCCAAAGTCTTTTTAAAATTCTCCTCATTATTTTAGCACTGCGAGTTTTTGGTAAATCTTTCACAAAATAGACCTTTTTGGGCAGGGCAATGGGACCAATTTCTCTCCTGACATCTTCTATTATTTCTTTCTTCATCTCCTCTCCAGCTTTTAATCCCGTTGCCAAGACAACAAAAGTCAAAGGAACTTCTCCTTTTATCTCGTCTGGAATTCCCACCACCGCACATTCACTAACCTTTTTATCCCGAGAGATGGCATTCTCAAGTTCGCCAGTTGAAATTCTATGACCGGCTACTTTGATTACGTCGTCTACCCTACCGACAATTCGAATGAGGCCTTTTTTATCTTTAAAGGCACCATCACTAGTAAAATAAATCTTATTTCCGTATTGGCTCCAATAAGTCTCGACATACTTTTCCTGATTTTTGTAAATTCCCCTCAACATCCCTGGAGCAAAAGGAGGTAAAATTACTAAATTGCCCTGCCTGCCGGCAGACAGACTTCTTTTCGTGTCATCAAGAATATCGACTTTAAGAGCAGGAAAAGGTAAGCCGGCAAAAACCGCTTTAAAGGGGCCAATACCAGGCAAAGAAGTAATTAATATCCCGCCGGTTTCGGTTTGCCACCAAGTATCAAGGAGGGGACATTTTTCTTTTCCTACTTCTTGAAAATACCATTGCCAAGCACTTTCGTCTATTGGCTCTCCTACCGAGGCGATAATTCTTAAGGTATCAAATTTGAATTTCTTTTCTATTTTGCCGAGCTGTTTAGCAAACATTCTAATAGCTGTTGGTGCAGTATAGAATATTGTCACTCCGTATTTTTCAATAATTTGGCACCATCTGTCCGGGGTTGGCCAATCAGGGGAACCTTCAAAAATCAAAAAAGTAGCTCCATTTAGCAAAGGCCCATAGCAAGAATAGGTATGGCCGGTAATCCAGCCAATGTCAGCAGTTGACCAGAAAATATCGTCTTCTTTCAAATCGAATATCCATTTGGTTGTTAAATAGGCTTGGACAGTGTAACCGCCGCAGACATGAACTATGCCTTTGGGTTTGCCAGTAGAACCAGAAGTATAGAGGATAAACTGAATATCTTCGCTCTCCATTTCTACTGGTTTACACCAATTTTTCTCGTTTTTTACTAAATCATTCCACCAATAATCTCTATTTTCTTGCCAGGCTACTTCGTTGTCCGCTCTTTTTACTACTATTATCTTTTCTACTTTTGTTTCTTTAATTCCTTCCCGCCCATGGCGAGGCTCGCCCATCAGGGCGGCGTCAGCGTTTTGTTTTAAATTAATAACTTTCCCTCTTCTAAAATAGCCATCAGCCGTAATTAAAACCTTGGCTTGAGTATCCTGCAATCGAACTTTTAAGGCTTGAGAGGAAAAAGCAGAAAAAACTACCGCGTGAATTGCCCCTATTCTGGCACAAGCTAACATCGAAATAATAATTTCCGGAATCATTGGCAAATAAATTCCCACTCTATCGCCTTTTTTCACTCCTAATTTCTTAAGGGCGTTAGCAAATCTATTTACTTCCCGAAAAAGTTGATAATAAGTGAAAATCCTCTCTTTCTCCTCGAAAGGTTCTGGCTCCCAAATTAAGGCAACTTTATTTTTTCTTTCTTTCAGATTTCGATCGAGAGCATTCTCAGTAATGTTTATTTTACCTCCCGAAAACCAATGAAAATAAGGAGGGTTATGGGAAAAAGTTTTTTCCCATTTTCGAGACCAGAAAAGCTCTTTAGCTGCTTTCCCCCAGAATCTGATTGGATTTTTCTTGGCCTCTTTATAAATATTAGTGTTTTTTAGCCAGGCCTTTTTTTTGAAATCGGTGGTGGGGAAGTATAAATTATTTTTTCGAGGTAATTTATCTTTGGGGATAGTCATATCTCAAAAGAGCTTTGATTAAACTTTAGATTTAGTTAAAACCTCTTGACCTTTTAGATACAAAAAAGATAAAATAGGTTTATAATTTTATTTTTATCATTATAATCTAACCCGATAATCTAATCAAGATTTTTCGTCAAACCATGAAAAAAGATTATTCTATTTTAATAGGCGGGGCGGCAGGAGAAGGTTCTCGGGTAGCCGGACTGCTAGGAGCCAAGTTGTTGAATAAACTTGGCTATCGAATTTTTATTTACGATGATTATCAGTCTCTAATAAGAGGTGGTCACAATTTTTCAAAAATAAGAGCCTCTGAAAAAAAGATCCTCTCTCAAAGGAGAGGAATTGATTTTCTTCTTGCCCTAAATAAAGATACGATAGAAAGGCACAAAGATAACCTAGGGAAAAAAGGAATAATTATTTATAACAGCGACAAAATGAAGGACAGAGGCATAGGAATTCCAATCGAAAAAATTACCAAAGAAGAAGGGGGCATTCCGATAATGAAAAATGTGGCACTCCTTGGTGGTTTTGCCAAGGTCATTGGAATGGATTGGAAAATAGCCGAAGAGGTTTTTAAAAAAGAGCTTACTAAAAAAACCGACTTGAACCTGAAAATTGCCAAAAGAGCTTACCGGGAAACTAAAAATTTAATAAAAATAGAAAAGCTCGACCAGGAGCCATTATCTCTTTTGACTGGAAACGAAGCAATCTCTTTGGGAGCAGTTAAGGCAGGACTTAACCTTTATCTTGCTTACCCTATGACTCCTGCCAGTAGCATCTTACATTATCTAGCCGCTCATCAAGAAGAATTTAACATCGCCGTTTCTCACCCAGAGAATGAAATTGCGGTAATTAACATGGCGCTTGGTGCGGCCTATGCTGGGGCAAGAACGATGGTTGGAACTTCAGGAGGAGGTTTTGCCTTAATGACAGAAGCCCTAAGTATGGCAGCTCAAAGCGAAACACCTATTTTAATTGTCGAAAGTCAAAGAACCGCTCCTTCTTCTGGCGTTCCCACTTATACTGGCCAAGGAGATCTTTTCTTTGTTATGGGAGCGGGCCACGGTGATTTTTTGAGATTCGTCATTGCTCCCGGCGATGCCGAGGAAGCTTTCTATTTAACAGGGGAGGCTTTAAATCTTGCTTGGAAATATCAAACTCCGGCAATTTTATTGGTTGATAAAGAAGTAAGCGAAAACACATTTTCCGTTGACAAAGATATTGAAAAAAAGGTAAGACCAGAAAACTTTTTAGCCCGGAACAAAAAGGGTAATTATAAAAGGTATAAAGACACAAAAGAAGGGATTTCTCCTTTGGCTTTCCCTGGCCAGAAAAATATAATTTCCAAAGCCACTAGCTACGAACACGACGAATTTGGAATTAGTACTGAAGAAGAAAAGGACATAGAGAAAATGCAAAATAAAAGACTAAGAAAATTTAAAAAAATGGCTCAGGAGGTAGAAAAACTTGAGGCGGTGAAAACATACGGCAAAAAGAACTCTCAAAAAGCCATTGTCGTTTGGGGTTCAACAAAGGGACCAGCCCTGGAAGCGGCAGAAAAACTGGGTATTAAAATGATTCAACCCATTTTCTTCCAGCCCTTTCCGGAAAAACAAATGAGAAAAGCACTAAAAGGCGTGAAAAAATTAATCTCGATAGAAGGGAATTCTTTAGGCCAAATGGAACAAGTTTTAAGATGCTACGGAATAAAGCCCGATAATCGGATTTTAAAATATACCGGCCGGCCATTTTTGCCTGAAGAAATCGAAGAAAGAGTAAAAAAGATAATCTAAATACTACGAATTTACTAATCAGTACGAATATACGAATAAATTTATATATCCGTAGAAAATTTGTATATCCGTAGAAAATTTATGGAAAAATTAGATACCTATTGCAAGAATACCTGGTGTCCAGGCTGTGGCAATTTTGGAATTTTAGAAGCAGTAAAACAAGCGGTTGCTTCCCTAGTGAAGGGGGGGGTGTCAAAAGAAAATTTTGTCCTGACTGCTGGGATCGGTTGTCACGCGAAAACCATTGATTACCTGAACTTAAATTCCTTTTATTCTCTTCATGGAAGACCAGTGGCTACGGCCAGTGGTATCAAAATTGGCAATCCCGAACTACAAGTTATTGCATTCTCTGGCGATGGCGATTCTTATGACGAAGGAATTTGTCACCTAATTCATGCCGCTAAAAGAAATAGTGACATTACCGTCATAATCCATGATAATCGAAATTTTGCTTTAACTACCGGACAATTTACTGCTACCAGCCCCAAGGGTTTCCCTGGAAGATCCACTCCTAAGGGAAATCCTGAAGAACCATTTAACCCCTTAGAGTTAATGCTTGCCGCTGGTGCTAGTTTTATCGCCCGGGGTTATACCGGTAAAATAGAACACCTGAAAAATTTAATTATCGAAGGGGTAAAACACAGAGGTTTTTCCTTTATAGAAGTTCTCCAACCTTGCGTTTCCTTTTTTGATAATTATCAATTTTATAACAAGACTGTTTACGAACTAAAAACCCACAACTTTAGTTCCCGAAAAGAAGCTTTAAATAAAATCAAAGAGTGGGATTATTTAAATGGGGACTCCAAAATCCCTATTGGCATCTTTTACAAAATTCGAAAACCAACTTACGAAGAAGAAGTACTCAAGGGGCTCAATCCTTCTAAAATAAAAAAAGAGTTTCCTTTAAAAGAAACCCTCGAACGTTTTGTATAATAAAAGCGAAGTTATTTTGAACCCTCCTCTTTTGCTCCAACTACATCAATTTTCCAACCTGCTAGTTCTGAAGCAAGGCGAACATTTTGTCCGTCTCGGCCAATAGCTAGGGAAAGTTGGTCTTTCGGAACTTTCGCTTCGGCTTTATCTTTTTTTATCTTAACTTTTATCACTTTAGCCGGCGAGAGCGCATTTTCAAGAAACTCTTCGGGCTTTTCTGCCCAGGGAATAATATCAATTTTCTCTCTGCCCAATTCTTGCATTACGGCATTAACCCTCGTTCCTCTTTGACCTACGCAGGCCCCAACTGGATCTACTCCTTCTTCTTTTGAAGAGACAGCAATTTTTGAACGCGAACCTGCTTCTCTGGCCACTGCTTTTATTTCAACCACTCCGCTGGAAATTTCTGGTACTTCTAATTCAAAAAGTCTTGATAAAAATTTTGGATGAGAGCGCGAAAGGTAGATTTCCGGGCCCCGAGGATTGTCTTTCACTTTTAAGCAAAAGAACCGCATTCTGTTACCAATCTTATAAAACTCGCCAGGAATTTGTTCCTCTCTCAATAAAAGGCCAGTCGATTTCCCTACATCGATAAAAACTATATTGCCTTCTTTCCTTTGGATAACCCCTGAAACAATCTGCCCTTCTCTTTGGGCAAATTCACTAAATATCGCTTCTCTTTCTGCTTCTTTCATCCGTTGCAAAAGGACTTGTTTGGCAGTGCCGGCAGCAATCCGCCCAAATTTTTCCGGTCGAGGTAAGGGAAATTCTAACTCCTGGCCTACTTTTATATCCTTTTGGGTCTTCTTCGCTTCCTCTACCATTATATGGCGAGCGGGATTAAACTTTATCTTTTTTGCCTCTCCTTCCTTTACCTCTTTTGGAGGTTCTTCTCCTTCTTTTAGAATCATACTTTCATCTACTACTTTTAGAACCCTGACAAATTCTGCCTTGCCGGTATTTTTATTAAATTTTGCCCGATATTTTTCTTCTTTCTTGCCGTAATCTTTTTTATAAGCCGCAGCCAGAGCTGTTTCTATCACTTCAATTACTTTCTCTTCTGGTATCCCCTTTTCCTCAGCAATCTGCAAAATAGCCAAAGATAATGTTTTTAAATCAAGTTGCTCCATAACTTTAATAAAATTAAAAACCCTAAATGGATCTTTATTTAATTCAATAATATATATTTTTTAGAAGACTGTCAAAATATTAGTTTACGCTGAGCGAATAGTTTACACCGAGGAGCGGAGCGACAAGGTGCTCTATATTGAAAATAGTTCGAACAAATTTCGCCGCCTGTGACGGCGAAAACAAACCCCCCTAATCTGCAGCTTGCCCCCAAGCGGGCTCGCCGCGTTTATAGAGAGAATTTATTTTTTGGTTTAAAAGCTACAAATTTAGTGCTAACTATTTTCCCTTCCATTTGGGCTAGTTTTTCTTTTGAGAAAGGGGGAGAAAATTTTTTACCTGGGCAACTTGCCATTTCCTCTAATTCTTTTGGGCTGAGAACATGGCGGGCTACTACTCTAAGTTGATCAAAGCCTACATCCTGAACTATTTTTAAATACTCATCTTCTGGTATTGCTCCTCCTGTGCACCCTGCCCAAATTGACCGGAAGTACTCACGAACTTTAGGGCTGACATCTCCAATGGTTACGATATCAGAAATAGCCAGCCGGCCGCCGGGTTTTAGAATATCAAAGGCTTGTTTATAGACACAGGGCTTGCAAGGGCAGAGGTTTATCACGCAGTTCGATATTACTACATCGGCAATATTATCTGGAACCTCAGGATTTTCTATATCCAGTAGAATAAACTCGGCTCTGTCGGATAAATCAGCTTCCTCCATTACCTGTTTTGCTTTTTCAATCATCTGGGGAGCAAAATCTATTCCAATCACCTTTCCAGTTGGTCCCACTTTGTGAGCTGCCAAAACAAGATCGATACCGCCGCCACAACCAAAATCAGCAACTATCTCACCTGGTTGGATATTAGCAAAACCAGTAGGATTTCCACAACCGCGAGAAAGGCGAATAGCCAACCTGGGAATTAGGGCAAGATCTTCTTGACTATAGAGTCCGTGTTCTAAAGCAAAACTTTCAGTTCTTCCTCCAACTAAAGGACAACAACCCTCAGCCAAACCACCTTCTTTGGCAAATTTGTCGTATCGTATTTTAACCTCTTTTTTTATTTCTGTTACGGTTTTTTTGGGAAACATTTCTTCTGGTTCTCCCCCGCAACATGGTTTTTTCACTTTGTTCATATTTTTGGTATTAAAGTTACTTTTTTGTCGACCTAGTTGCAAATTTATTGCCACTCAAGGAAAATACTTACTTATATCTTAAACGTAATTAACTTGAAAAAAATTTCTTTTAAAAATGTGTTCAAGCCGACCCGCTTCGTCGGAGTTTCAGCGAGCCGATATTTTTCTGGTTCTTTGGCAGTTTTTGCTTCCTGAAAGGAAGCGACAATTTCAAGTTTTTCTTTAACGGCAAGTTATTCCAAAACCCCAAAAATAAAAAGTATTTTGTTGCGATTATTCTTTCTCTATGTTTAGGTAGTAATTTCCCAGAAGTTTTTGCGATCGAGAAGGAGAAGAATGAAGAGAATAATTGGATAAAAAATACCGACTTCCTCGTCTCTTGGAAAACTGCCTCTCTGAAAAAATATCAAAATCGCACTTATGAAAAGGCTAATTATAATAAACTGCCAAGCCCATTTTTTTCTTCGCAAAAGAAAAATAGGTGCAATAAAAAATGCTCCTATAAAATAAATTAATGTTAAAATGAGCGAGAGAAAACTAAGGAATTTTCCAGGGAATTTTTCAGTCAATGAAAGAATACCAATAGCCGTCGATAAAGCCCACGATGTTCCAAGAGGAGTTACGCCTGGACCAGGAGTCATATAAAATCCATAAGCTCCGATATTTAAAATCCCAAGTATTCCAGAAACTATCATTATCCAGGCGGCAATTTTTGTTTTTATTGGGAAACTAATTTCCTCCATAATTTTATGTAAACTATTTTCTGTTTTGATTAGCGTTATTTTAATCTTCGACTTTTAAAATAATTGAATAAAAATTTTCTGTTACCCCAGTAGTACAAATTTTTCAATTTGACTACGGGGCAAGTAAAATGTGGTTCGAGTTATGCTTAATTAGAAAACCTCTATTTCACGACTGGCTCTAAAATTTACCCCGATTAAATTTTTTTGCTTCTTTATAGATGGTTCCTAAGGATTTACCAGAAAAAAGTTTAGGCCTAATTTTTAAATAATCAATTTTAGAAGTAGTCAAAATCTGCCACAACTGAGTGGTTTTCCTTGGGCCTAAATTTTTCAGTAATACTTCTAAGGCAGAATGGAGTAAGGTTTTTTCCTCAATTTTTGTATTTTTCATATTCTTGTAGAAATTGTCGGGGGCTAATTACTTTTAATTCTCCTTTATATTTCTTAATTAAATTATAATCTGAAGTAATAAAAAAATCAACCCTCGCAAACTGAGCAGATGCTATATGTAAGGCATCAATAAATTCTGTTTTGAATTTTTCACTTAAAATTTTGGCTAATTTTTTAATATTCAAATTAAGCTCCTGAAAGCTTTTGGATAACTTCAGAATTTCTTCTATAAAAATTTTCCTTTCCGGAAAGGGATTAAGAGAGTTTTCATATTCAATCATTGCTGAATTAACCAAAATTATTTTGTCTTTCTTGATTAAATCTATAATCCAAAACAAAATCTCGGTCTCTAAACGATTTATAGTAATCTCTGAATTGTCAAAAGGTCTATTTAAAACACTGTTGTCCAAATAAACTTTCACGTATATTAAAAATAAAAAATTTTATTTTAAAACGTAGTTCAAGCCGACCCCGATAGTAGAAACTTCGTTTCACTACGGGGCAGGTATTTTTCCGGTTCTTTGGCAGTTTTGGCCTCGCAAAGCGAGGCGACAATTTCAAGTTTTTAGCGAGCGAAGCTCGCTAAAGCGCAAAATGGAGAAGAAAAATGAAATCTGTCCCCAATTTCTTATTTTTCTTTTAACGATTCGGATTCTTCACCATATTAGCATTTGCCAAAGTCGCTGGGCCAGCATTCCTCCTCTGATAAGAAATGCAATAACCGTTCCCAAAACAGCAGTTACAAAGTAGGGATTACGAAACCACAGAGAAATTTTTTCTTTGGGTTTCTCAATGAATGGTTTCCTTACTTTTACTAGTAAAAATAGAAAAAAATGTTAATTCCTGCGAAAATAATAGAATTAGCAAAGACCACGAAAAGAATCAAAATAATGCGTCCGGTATCCCAAGCCCATTTTTCTTCTCTTGATAATCCTTGTGCAAGACAAAGAAATACTAAACCTTGGAGGGCTACGACGATTTCCCGAGGACTTGCCCGAAAAAGAGCATGCTTAAGAATAAGTAATATTAAAAACAAGCATACCAAGATTATGCTGAGTAGACCAAAAATTCTTAAAATCCATACGAAAATATTGAGCAATTTCATAAATTTTTATTTGAAAACTAAAAATTAAAATTGGTTAGCTTTTATTTATTATATCAAAAATTATCCGTAAAACAAAAACCCAGAAAAAAACAAAAATTTCTATGAGATTTCTGTTTTTCTTAATGTATAAAAATTTTCTTTTACCCCAGTAGTACAAATTTTTCAATTTGACTACGGGGCAAGTAAAATGTGGTTCGAGTTATGCTTAATTAGAAAACCTCTATTTCACGACTGGCTCTAAAATTTGCTTCTGAAGAGGTCTTACTATCGGTTTAAATACTCTTGAAGCGTTTAAAATCTCAATGCCAATTACTTGACCATTTGAGTCAAGTTCGATATTAATTCCGGGTGAAATCTCAACAAATTCTTCTTCGACTCCCTTTTTCACTCCGATATATAAGACATCACTCTTTGGATCGTAGTTTATTATTTTCTTAGAATTTTTCATAGTTTTTGCCACCTCCCTGATTTTATCCTACTTATTTTCTGATAATTCTTCAAGGGATGAATGGTAATTAAATTTATTTGATTATTCATTTCTTCATAGATTACTGCTATTTCTCTTAATTTGTTTTTAAACTTTATTTTCTTTATTGCTACTCTTTTCAATGTTTCTTTATCAAAATAATATTCTTTAGATGATTGATAGATTTCTCTTGGCAAATCATAAGGAATTTCTCTCAGTTTTAAACGAAATATCAAATGAGAGGAATAAACAATTTTTTTCATAAAAATGAAAATGTGCCCCTACCAGGAATCGAACCTGGATCATTTGCTTAGAAGGCAAATACTTTATCCGTTAAGCTATAGGGGCATTTTGCAACTTTTAATTATAAAGATTTTCTTCATTCGGTCAACCCCGC
>Ga0100399_1001271_pt1 | contig 18554 bp, 10 predicted proteins | sample CryGeymeta201523_FD_81545 | JGI IMG/M metagenome (GOLD analysis project Ga0100399, IMG submission 81545) | Groundwater microbial communities from Crystal Geyser aquifers in Utah, USA - Crystal Geyser metaG 2015-23 | ecosystem: Environmental > Aquatic > Deep subsurface > Groundwater | place: USA...
CCCGGAATGGATGGCCTTGAATTTATCAAAACCATTCGCAGTGATTTTCCACCCACAAAAATCATTGTGCTCAGTTTGCACGACGAGCCGCATTTTGTGCGCAATATTATGAAACTGCGGGTGCAGGGGTATATTCTGAAAAACGATGCCAGCTCAGAACTGGTTGAAGCGGTTCACAGGGTTTTGGCAGGCAAAACTTTTTTCAGCAGCAAAATAAGCCAGATAATGATGGATCAAATCAATTCGCCAGCCAGCGAAAATTTGCTGACTGAAAGGGAAATTGAGATAATAAAACTGATTGCAGGGGAAAAAAGCAACAAGCAAATTGCTGATAAACTCTTCATCAGTGAACGCACCGTTGAAACCCACCGTAAAAATATTTTCAGAAAAACAGCAACAAATAATATTGTTGGTTTAATAAAATTTGCATACGCCAACAATCTTATCGTTTAATTTTTTCTATTTCTCATTTACTGAATATTACAACATTTAGTAAGTACCACCCCGTACAACAATTTACCCAATTTGCGGGATTGAATTAAGGACTTGCCGGTCTTATTTTTGTCGTAATTATTCAACGAATAAAAATTACAAAATGATAACGAGAACGATTTTATTACTGCAATTTGTATTTTTCCCCCTCTCAGGTTTTAACAATCGGAGTAACCGGAAAAAACAATTTTTACTTGTCGTACTTTTCTTTTTAACATTGGCAAATGGGGTTGCACAAAACTGGAAACCAACCGGGGCATTGTCCGCAAGCGGCCCCGACTGGTATTTAACAGGAGCAACCAGTGTAGGCAACGATGTGTTTGCGGTAAACGTGCTTCAAACCATGGTATATTCCAGCGATCTTGGAGTTACATGGTCGGCTCCGGCAGCTTCAAAACTTCAGGGTACTTATGCTTACGTTGTTGGAATAGAAAATCGTTTATATGCTTCAACAAAAATAAACACTTACGACTACGAACTTAATTATTCAACCGATAAAGGCGCAACATGGAAGCCAGATACCATTGGACTCCCTCAGAGTCCTGCTAAAACCGGGAAATCGGCAATGATATTGAAATACATGGAAAACAATTATATGCTTGCACACAACAACTTAAAAGCTTTCTATAAAAAAGTAGAAGAAACAAATTGGAAACCAACCTCAATCGATTTTGCAATTGTTGACGTTGCCGCAACAAAAGATAAATGGTTGGCAATTGGTGCGGCCAAAATACTTCAAAGTACCAATAACGGCGAAAGCTGGACAATGATAACAACTACCGGGTTGCCAGCCAATTTTCAGGGAAATAAAATTTGTACAAATGGTTCGCGAATTTACATATCAAATGCACCTGCCAACGGTGGACAAGACATATATTATTCTGACAATGGAGGTTTAAATTGGACACTTACCAATTCAGCAGGAAAATATAGTCATGCTAATCCATGGATACAATATATGTATGCGGTTGACGATTATTTGTTCGCAGCCATATTACCAAAAGACTCCAAAGATGCGCCACCTTTCATTGTCTCGACAACGCCACAACCCAACTTTTTGGTAGGCGATGTGTCAGGATTTATAATCGGAAAAACAACAAGCAGTTTGCCTTTTTTCTTCCACGTAAAAAACAAGTTATTTACCATGATGTGGGATTTGTTCAGTTCGGAACCCGGGTTTAACAACTCAACAACAACTGCACAAATTAACTTAACTGATTATGAGTCCATTTCGGTTTATCCCAATCCGGCCACAAATAGTATTCAATTAAAAACAAACAACACCGAAATTGCGGAAGTTGAAATTTATAATATAAGAGGTGAAAAGATTTTCAGTCAAACCGGCCCTGAACTCCCTCCCATTGCAATTTCGGGTTGGATAAAGGGAATGTATTTGGTAAATACTACAACCCGAAGTGGAAAAACAAATCAAACAAAATTTATTAAAAATTAAATTTTACAAATTTCGTATCCAACAAAACTTAAATCCATTTAAAAAAAAATCGATTATGAAAAAGTTTATCTTATTCCTTTTAGCCGGAGGTTTCATCTTCTCTGCAACCCATTCACAAAATATAGGGGAAGTTAACTTTAAAGATTTTGGCTATGCTCAGAAAAAGTTTGACAAAGCACCTAAAAAGATTTATGTGGCACAGTTTAGGGTAGTTTACCAATTAATGGCCGACTGGACCGAATCGACACAAGGTGGGTATCAATTTGGGGGCGGAGTAAAAGGAAAGGCAACTGCGCGGCTTGCCGTTGGGTTACAGGGAATTGAAGAAATTGATTTAAAAGATATTACCGACAATTTATACAAAGAGTATATCGACAAACTAAAAGCAGAAGGTTATGAAATTATTCCTGCATCAGTTGCTGCAAATACCGAACCTTATGCCGGGTTTGAGCAAAAAACCGGTGGCGACCTCAGTCTCGCACAATATCCGGGCTACATTATGTCTATCCCATCGGGATTTGAATATTTTGTAAAAAAAACCACAAAAAAAGGAGTTGAAAAGAAAACATTCCTCGATGATTCGCCAAAACTTTCGGTTGCAATGGATGGTGCCGTAATTGCGAAAATAAACCTTGTTGTAAAATTTGTTCAGGAAGCTGAATCGGAAGCCAGCAAAGCGTTGGGAAAACTGTCAGGGAGTGTTGCCAAACTGGTTATGGAAACTGATTTACGGGTTGCCAACGACGCGGCCATGGGAGCCGGAGCAATGACATCCGATATTGTGCAAACTCAGGCAATGTACACTTATGCCGTTCGTAACATTGCCCCGGAAGCACAATGCAGTTTTCTTTTGAAAGATAAAATCAATATACCCGGCATTGTGGAAAAGAAAAAATACAAATCGGTTGAAACAGCCAACGTGGATATGTGGGGAACAGAAGTGGGCGCTATGCGAATATTCTCGGCCGACAACACCTATTTTGAAAATATCCAGGCAGTTCCGGTGGAAGCAGAAAAATACAAAAAAGGAGTTTATGAAGCCTGCACAAAATTTATCGATGCAACGCTTAGTGACTTTTTATCTAATGTGAAATAAATGCTTTAGTTTTCTTCTCCTACCATTTTACAAAACCGGACAAAGAACGACCTGTACAATCGTTCTCAGACCAAACAGCCTGCAAAGATTTATATCGGCGTGGGCTGTTTATTTTTCTGCAACTGGTTCAACCCAAAGATTTCGGAATTGGATTTTTGACCCTTCAGCCTGTAATCCTATACTGCCGCGCGAAAAAGTACAGTTGACAGCCACATTTTGCAGCAAACCGTTTACGCGCAACTCGATTGTATTTCCTTTACAGGTAATATCGTAACTGTTCCAATCGCCAGCCGGTTTTTCGTTGGTTGGGTGAAGTTTTGCAATAAGTGGTTTTAAATCTTCGGTTGAAGTATAAACCGTGTCGCGGATGGTAGCGCTGTTGCCCACTCCATGCACAATGAAGTCACCGGCATTCAGGTGTTTTAACTGTCCCTGGTAATGGCTTGCCCAAATTTTGTCGGGACCCGTGGTATGTACAAAAATACCGCTGTTGGTAGGCTCTTCGGGGTAACGCCATTCCAGGTGGAGATGATAATTTTCATATTCTTTTACAGTACGTAAATATCCCATAGGCACACCAACGGTTTCAATCATTCCATCGTTGACATAAAAAAATGTTTCGGGTTGAATTGAATCATTTTCAACATAAATTGTCCAGCCATCAAGGTTTTTGCCATTAAACAGATATTCCTTTTTATCACCACAGGAAGCGAGGATTAACAGCGCAAGAATAAAGTAGATGATTGATTTCATAAGTTTTTATTTTTTGTTTTTAATTCATTAGTTTGACGCCACAATTTAGCAATCCAATCCGAAAAATTGATCTTTAATCGACCAATTTTTAACAAAATAGTATAATGGCTATTAAATTATAAATCTAAAAAAAAGTATCACGAAAAACAATGTTGTATTCCGTGAGTTGCTGATGAATTAGGATCCACGGGTTCGCTGGTACATTTTCAGGCAGCGTACAAATCTTCAACCGATGGAGTTTTAGTCTATTTTACAGCTCACTCTGGAGATCTGGCCAACGAACTTTCGCGGGTTGAAAATGCCGGCGGCCAAATTTTGCAGGGGAAAACACAGATTTCGGCAGAACATGGTTTTATAGTTTTGATTACTGACAGCGAAGGAAACCGGGTGGCTTTGCATTCGAGGGAATAAAAATTGCCATATTGTGTTATCTTTCAATTCACCACCTCTCAGTTTTTTAAATATATCGGGCATGAATTCCTGTCCCTGTCTATCAATTATTCCGTTTCCGGAAATGGCAATATTTTTTTTAATTGATTAGTCTTCATCATCTTTTACTGCTTTTTTGCGTGGCACTCCTGAAATCAGTTCCTCCCCATGTACTTCCTTTACGTAATCCATTAATGGTTTTTCGAGTTCTTTCACTTTCTGCGGATATTTTTCGGAAAGGTCGTTCAGTTCACCCAAATCATCTTTCAGGTTATACAGTTCAGTTTTTTTCAGGTTCCAGAATTTAATGAGTTTATAATCGCCAACGCGGATTGCCGAATGTGATTTTCCAAAATAATGAAATACGAGCGCCTCATTTTTCCTTTGAATTTCAGCCTGATTGCCATTTTCAAGTGCGGAACGAAAACTAATACCGTCGATGTTTGCAGGTAGCGGATTTTTATTTCCAGCCAGTTCGGAAATGGTTGGTAATAAATCCCAGCCTACAACGGGAATATCACATTGACTACCCGCTTTTATTCCGGGGCCGATTACCATAAACGGTACTCTTACACCGCCTTCATACAAAGTCCATTTACCTCCCCGAAGCGGATAATTGCGCGGGTGTTTTTTAAAAGTTGAAGGATGGTCAAATTTATTTTTAACGGGCGGAATAAATTCTGCACCTCCGTTATCTGCCAAAAGAATGAGATAGGTATTATTGGCAATTCCAAGTTCGTCGATCTTGTCTAAAATCTTTCCAATTCCTGTATCCAGACTTTCGAGCATGCCTGCCCATGCAGGATTGGAATGAATTTCCCCCTTCTTTTTCTGAAAGTATTTGTTGTAGAGTTCTTCGGTAGTTTGCATATCAACATGGGTTGCATAATGCGAAACCTGCAAATAAAATGGGTTGCCCGATTTTGCATTTCGCTGCATAAAATTGATGGCGCGGGCAGTGAGGGTTTCAATCCGTTTGGGATCATTATTCAGGTAGAAATCAGTCCATTTGGTTTGTTTGGTTGAATTCATATCGCCGTTTTTGTTTCCCGTATTTCCGTCGCTTTCGTCGTAACCTAGATCTTCCGGAAAAATATCAGCACGCAAATCCCACTTCCCGTAATGCGCTGTTTTGTATTTTGTGTCGATTGATTTCAGAAGTTCCGGTATTGAAACCTGGGTTCGGTTTTCACCAAAATATTTTTGTTTAAATTCGGCATCATCGCCCTGCCGCATAGGAGTCTGTCCAAACTGGATACTTCTGCGGGTTGGACAACACAAGGCACAAGGTGCGTAACCATTGGTAAACCGCATTCCCCTGTCTGCCAGTTTTTCAAGAACCGGAGTTTCAAAATAATCGCTTTTTGAGTTTGGCACATTATCATCCATTAACTGCGATGTTGAAGTCCAGCCCTGATCATCGGTAAGAATAAATATAAAGTTCGGGCGCTGGGCAAAAGTTGCCGGTGAAAACAAAAATGCGGCTAGTAAAAGTGCTGCAATTCTAAGATATGGATTCATTCGTTTCATTTTAATTTTTTAAGTAATAACAATTCAATTTGTCAATTATTTACTTATCCTGATTTATCATTTCATGTCCGTTTAAAAATTCCGTATTATATTTTCCCCGTTCCTTAAATCCGGGGAAATCGCGCATAGCGCCAAACCGCGGATAGGATTCAAAAACATCCCCATTTCCAACCACTCTCGGGTCGCCCTGTTTTGTTAATTCATCCAGTAAAACTTTGTTTAAATCCGTTTTTATCTGAATGAAATCCGGATTCTCTGCCAGATTGTTTACACAGCCCGGGTCGTTTTTTATGTCGTATAACTGTTCTGCCGGTCGTTTACTGTATGCCAAATCAAAATACTTTGGCCAAAGTTGTTTTTCTTCCAACAGAAAACGTTTTGATGGCGAATCATCCACGTCATGATAACCCGGGAGTAAATCTTTCATTCCCTTTGTTGCAGAAGGTTCCAACGCTTCTTCGGGAACCGGGTCGCCTGCAGGCCAGCGGTCGGGTTTGAAATTCAACACATACAAATAATCGGCTGTTCTCACCGCCCGTGCCGGATACCCAAAATTATCAGGACGTGCATGAGTATGACGTTCGCGGCCTGTAAAAACATATTTTCTATCCGCATCGATAATGCCCTGTTTTTCGGAAAAAAGAATGTTGGAAAGACTTTTTCCTGTCATTTCAGGGATGTTTTTAATTCCTGTAATTTCCAAAAAAGTTGGGGCTAAATCAATCATTGCAACCAAATCGCCAATTACTCTGTTCCCTTTTATTTTCTTTGGCCAGCAAATCGCCAGCGGAACATGAGTCCCATATTCCTGAAGATTGGCTTTTGCCGACGGAAATGGCATTCCGTTATCGGCAGTAACCACAATAATCGTATTTTCAAGTTCGCCTTTCTCCTCGAGAAATTGCAGCATTTTGCCCAACTGCGAATCAAACCATTCAATTTCCAAAGCAAAATCCAACACGTCGCTTTTTACCAAATCGATTTCAGGTAAAAACGAAGGGATAACTGCATCCGAAAGATTTTTGCCAGACTTTGTTCCAGAGCCATCTTCATAAACACGGTGGGGTTCATGACCACCATACCAGAAAAAGAAAGGTGCATTTTCAGTTTTACCTGAATAGAACTCCCTGAAATTTTCGAAATAATCTTTTTTATTGATTCCGCTTGCCGGGACAGAAGCAAATGATTTTTCGTTAAATTCAGGTCCAACCGGGTTACGCGACCAACCCGCATCTTTCCAGTTTCCCGGCCCCCAGGGTTTCCCGGTGAATCCAATAGAATATCCGGCTTGCTCCAGCAAATCGGTAAAAACTGTGAATTTCTTAGGAAAATAGCTGCTGTGTGTTCCGGCTTCTTCAAGTTGCCAGATATTTTTCCCGGTTAAAATTGCCGCTCTTGATGGACTGCACTGCGGAGCTGCCACAAAAGCATTGGTGAAAAGAATTCCCTGTTCAGCAACTTTGTCGAAAGCCGGTGTTTTTACTCCACATTCGCCATAAGCCGATGCGTATGGAAACGACTGATCATCGGCAATGGCAAACAAAATGTTGGGTTGTTTGCTTACTTCAGTTTTATTCATTCCCTGTGTTTTTATCTGGTTTTCGAAATATTCGTTTGCACCATTCTTTACAGCAGGCGACCAGTATTCATTTCTTTCCGGAAGAAATTTAGCCAATGCCGATTTTATCACCATATTCTCTGATTTTCCGGCAATGTTTTCAAATTCGTTTGGATCGGTATTTCTATTATATAATTCTTCCGAGCCATCTTCGTAATGAATGTAGCGGTAACCATTTGAGACTACTGCGTGATTATTTCTGCCATACGAAGTTATCGCATAAAAACCGGAATCTGCTTCAGGATTTTCAATCAGCGGTTTTAAACTTTTGCCTTCGTTTGTTATGTTAACAGGCAATCCGCACAAATCGGCAAGTGTTGGATAAATATCGAGCATTTCAACAGGTACGTTGCATTTGCCGGTTGTTTTTCTGCCGGGCATTGAAATGATAAGTGGAGCATTGGTAGCCTCCTGCCATAAAGCGTGTTTTGCAAAAGTTCCTTTTTCTCCCAGTCTGTAACCATGATCCGACCAGAGAATTACAATTGTATTATCCTTGTATTTGCTGTTTTCCAAAGCATTTAGTACTTCGCCGATATAATGATCGACAAAAGTAACACAAGCCAGGTAAGCCTGAACCATGTCTTTCCACTGCCCTGTTTCTATCGCCCAATCCGTCGATGGCATCATTGGCATTTCATGTGCTTCATTTGCGATGGCTGGTAAATCCAGTAAATCATCTTTTTTATACGGAGGAGTTTCTACTCCTGAAACCGGATGCATATCGAACCATTTCTGCGGAACATACCAGGGAACATGGGGACGCACAAAACCCGCCACAAGAAAAAATGGTTTTTCGTAATTTTCTTTTAACCGCTCAACTGCCCATTTTGCAGTGCGGTAATCGGGCATTTCTTCATCGGTTGCAGGAAAAGCCCCCCAATCGGTTGAAGTTCCTTTTTTGTCCCATTTGAATCTTTTTTCCGGAAGTGGTCCAAATCCTTTTTCCCTGCCGGCCGATAAATCAAAAACACCGTCGGGTGCATGATCGTGAAAGATTTTGCCTTTTCCCATTGTGTAATACCCATTGTTTTTAAAATATTCCGGAAGAAACACAATTCCATTTGTGGCTTTTCCGGCAGTACTGATTTTCTCGTCTGCAATCTGTCCGTAAATACCTGTTGTTGAAGGGCGCAATCCGGTCATAATCGAAGCTCGTGAAGGGCCGCAAATGGGCGCCTGGCAATGTGCATTGGTAAATAAAATCCCTTTTGACACAAGTTTGTCCATATTGGGCGTTATGGAATTTGGATGCCCACCCATGCAACCCAGCCAGTCGTTCAAATCATCGACACAAATCATTAAAACATTGGGATGGGTTGCACTATTTTTTTGTGCTGAACTATTCAGACAAGACACGGATAACCCGGAAAAAAGCAAAACTGAAAATATGGTTTTCATGATGTTCTTGAATTGGTTATGGTTAATTTTTTTATTGGTTATTTGCAGATTTTTCCATTTTTGAAACTTTTTGAATGGCTTCCGGAATTTCGTCGGTACACTCCATGAATATTTCTTTACCATCCATTATTTCAATCAGTTTTGAACTTTCTATTTCTTCCCCGACTAATTTTTTCCCTTTAAAAGTTAGCGTACCACCAGAAACCAGCATTGCAGAATTATTATTATTCCAAACCTGAATATTTGCAGGTTCCGATGCATTCATCTGAGCTTTAATATTCCAGTTTCCAACCACAAAATCTCCCATTTCGTTGTTGATTACCGGCTCAAAACTTCCATCAGGTTTCACCTGAAAAATGGCGATATATCGCATTTTGGTGCATTTACCTTTCGATGTTCCTTTAAAATGCCACTGATTTTCAAATACGACTGTATCACCATCTTCGTCAATCTTATTTGTCCAGTTTTCAACAGGAATAGAAAACTGGTCGGTTACCCGAAAATCAATTGCTGAAGATGAGAAAAGAGAAACTTTCGCTTTTGCCATTTCATTTTCAGCAAGAATAGTTTGCTTGCCGGCATCAATTTCCAATCCGGTATCGTTGTGAAGCAGCCAGCTCCATTCTGCATTATGGTCGGCTTCCAAATCATCATAAATTACGATTATTGACGGGCGAAGCATAATGTAATGACGGCGGAAATGTTTCATCCCAGGATCGATATTTTGGCCTTCATCATGTCCTGAATATGCATTGGAGGCATCTCCAACTGCATACGAAATCTGCTTTCCGTGAAGGAAACGGGGAATCCAGCCATAAGCTCCGGCGTTAAAAGGCTGACCTTCACCATCAATTAAAATTCCGTTATGTCCCTGAGTATGTTTGTACCAGCCCAGAAAATGCGGGTCGCCCATGGCCGGACGATAACCTGAATTGTAAAAAAGCCTCTTCCCGCCATACGCAATGTTGAAGGTATTTTGGTCGGCGTGGGTATGTGCCAGCGAACCAAACGGACTACTGCGCAACGACAACATCAGATCGGTTTCAGGATTCTGAACCGAAGTATGCAAGAACGCCACCCCAACATCGGAAAATTTTGCAGCCTGCGGAAGGTCAAATTCTTTAACCGGCTCAGGCACATTCATTTTATATCCTCTTTGAATTCTGTACCAACGAAATTCATCGTCATCAGTAATTTTTAAACCAAAACCTTTGGCAATCTCGTTTGCATACCAGGCTGCATAAGGATCATTAAACATACGGGCTGCGGCATCGGCATAACCAGCATAATTAATTGTTGGTTCAGGATGTTTATTTCCATCGTTGCAAAAACCGTCGGCAACCGAGTTGGGTGGAAATGCATAAATCAACCAGCGCGGATTATTTTTATACCATTCGGACCACATAAAATCAACACCCGACAATTCTTTAAAATTAGTAGTAATATCATACATGGTTAGCGTATTCATCCTGAAATATCCCGTTCCGTTAAACCATGCGCCATCTTTTTCACCCATTTTTGGAGATTGAGCAATCCACAATTCATAAATATATTCGAGCCAAAGGTCTGCTTCCGGAACTTCTCCGATAAAAGCCAGCGATGTCTGAAAAACGCGATGAAGAATGTGTTGCCAAACGTGCATTGATGAAGAACGGCTTTCGACCTGGCTTATCCAAAGTTTATAAAACTGACTGGCACGGACTGTAGCAGGATTTATTATTTGGCCTTTTTCGGCTTTTGTAAGCAAATCCCAGAAAGTATCCACACCAACGGCCATACCTGTCATGATGCCGGAATCGCCAAAATCACTTGCATGGGATGGTCCGTTGGGATCCCATTTTGAAACTTCGAGCATCCATTTTTTAGCTGTTTCGAAATATTTTTTGTCACCGGTTAAAATATAGGCCTGTGAAAGTGAATTAAGCACATTGTAAATATTCCCACCTGACGTTTTACTGGCGAGTTGGGCAATTTTGTCGTTTTCAAAATCATTTTTACCGCTAAACTTTGGAAATGCAGATTCTTCTGATGGAGGCAATAGATTCAAAAACTTATCGGCTTCCTGAATTATAATTGCCGATTCTTTATACTCTTTTGCTCTTTTTCTGAGTTCATCCAGTTCTGCTTTTTTGGCCAAAACTATTGGGTGTGTTGCAGGAATGGCTGCCAGAATTGTTTTTATATCAGGAGTTGGAAATTTGGGAGTAGATGACAGTATTGAAAAAGAGTCAATTGCATTCCATTTCTCATTATTGATTTTATATTGCCAATACCACATTCCCTCGTCAAGCATTTTATGCGGATTAAAAAAAGCATAGGGAATTCCCTTTTTTTCAATCAGATTTTTGTTAAAATTTTTTGAGGATGAAATCCTTATTCCGTAAGTGGCCTTTTTCTTTGAAGGCCATTGAAAACCGGGTGAATTAAATTCCGGTTCTTCACCATGCGAGGGAGAAGTCCAGATTCTGATTTTGGGATAAATGACTTCCGGAAATTCTTTTTCACCTTTTGCAATTTCAGAAATTTGAAAGGAGGTGAGTATTAAAAGAACAACTATTAAAAATGTGGCTAAAGCCAATTTATGTAGCAACATTGCTAATCCGTCAGCTAAAGCTGACGGTAATAGTTCACTTTGTAAAACTGAATTAAAAGTTGGCATTTTTTCATTTTTCATTTTTCAAAACCTCTTTGTATTCCGGCCTGGTTTTCCACTGTTCAAAATAAGGCTGGTATTCAGGTAAAGTGTACCAAAATTCATTTTTCCCGTTCGGCTCCTGAAGTCCGTTTGGATAATCTTTCCCGGCATTACTTTCTTCAACCGACTGATTCCATTTCTTAAATTCATTTATCATCCGGGTTGCAATTTCCTTTTCCATGTCGATAATATTTTTTGTTTCGTTGGGGTCTTTTTCCAAATCATACAATTCAAATTCATTTTTGTTGATATTGAGCGAAATGAGTTTGTAATTATTATCAACAAAAGCTGCTTTGCCCTGATAACGGAACGGAATTGGTTTGTCGCGTTTTATTAAATCTTTTGTAAAAAGCGTGTTGATGCTGGCTCCGTCAACCGGCTGAATCATAGCTGAACCGGGCAATTCGAGTATATCGGCAATGGTTGGAAAAATGTCCATGGTTGATGCAGGATAATCAGTAATCCGATTTTCTTTTATGCCAGCCGGCCACTCAATTACACACGGAACCCGCAAACCGCCTTCATAAATTTTGCCTTTGTATCCGCGAAGCCCGCCAACTGTTTCCGACCCGAAATTGGGCAAACCACCGTTGTCGCTGTTAAACCAAACGAGTGTATTTTCGGCTATTTTCATTGAACGTAACCCTTTTCGCAAATCGCCAATACTACTGTCCATACTTACCAGTTCGCCATAATGATTTTGGTAATTTTCGTCCAGAGCATGGAAAGTCCTTTTTTCACTTTCCTCTGCTCTCCACGGGGCATGCGGACTTCCATACCAAATGACAGCAAACAGCGGCTTTCCTTTGTCCTTCTCCTTTTCGATAAACCGAAGCGCTTCGTTTACAATAATGTGCGACGATTCTCCTTTCATTTCAACAAATTCGCCATTATGGCTCATAACCGGATTGATGTCGAAAAAATTGGAAACCGACAACCATTCGTCGAATCCAAACTGCCCGGGATTTCTTTCATCGGTCGCAAAAATTGGCACTCCCGGCCCTTTCAGGCCATTGAGATGCCACTTGCCAAAATGAGCAGTTTTATAACCTGCTTTTTGTAATGCCTGGGCAATGGTTTTTTCCTGTTTGCACAGTGCGTATCCATGTGAATAAACTCCGGTACGATCGTTGGAACGACCTGTTAAAACGCTTGCCCGCGTGGGTGAGCAAACGGGCGCTCCGGCATAAAAACGATTAAAACGAATCCCGTTTTCTGCCATTTTATCTAAATTGGGCGTTTTCAAAATGGGGTGATTATTATAACCGGTTTGTCCCCACCCCTGATCGTCGGCCATCACCAAAATAATGTTTGGCCTTTTTGTTGTCTGCGCTGAAAGCGTCAAAAATCCAACAACGATAAATAATATCAGATTTACTGTTCGTTTCATTATTTTAATTTTTCAAATTCCACACTTTAAAATTACGGTATCGGAAATGCGTCCATTGCATTTGCCGGAATCCCATTTTTCCATCCTGCCAAACCGGTTGGGTATTCCCGTTATCTGTCCAGTCGATTATTTTTCGATCGTCAACAAACATTACAATATGGGCATTATCCTTAATTAATGTCATTTTATGGATTTTGACTGAATGAACCGGAATACCCGGTTCTCCAACCTGAACCACCTCGAAACCTTTGTTTTTACGCAAATGGGCGACTTCCCGCTCACGATTGTCTTTTCCGTTTGCGTAATATGAAATGTGGTAATTATTGAAATATTCGCTTTTTGTATATTGTTTAAAAGTTCCGTCCCTGGCAGGAAAAGAAGGATCAAAAATACTTTCTCCGTTATCTCCTTTTGCTGAAAAGAAAATAATTACCAATCCGGCATCTGTTTCCAGGTTTTGCAATTCCCATTCTGCAACAAAATTTCCCGGAAAATCATTCGGACACCAGAAAACATGGTGAAATTTTTCATCGGGAGAATACATTTCCATCCAACCGTCTTTAAATTTAATCACTCCGGGACCTTCCATTTTCCATTCGGCAACATCGCTTTCCGATGCCAGTGAATTTTGGTAAATCAACTTTCCTTTTTTACACGGATTCTCGTACCAAACAACTCCCAATCCTTCACTTTTTTCGCCAAAATTTTCTTCACAAATCAATACATCCAAATCTCCATCATTATCCAAATCAATCAGTTCTACTTTATCGAATTTTGAAATATATTTTCCCGAAATAATCTGCCAATCATATAATTCAGGATTTTCAAGATATTTCCCGTTTAGCCAGATGATTCCATTCTTTTCTTGTCCACGGGTTTCGGTGCTGAGAACAAAATCGGCAACACCGTCATTGTTTATATCACCAACTTCAATTGATTTAGCTTTTCCCGTAAACTCAGGGATTTGAATAGATTTTCCCTCCCATTGATTTCCTGGGTTATTTTTTGCTGAATAAATTTTGACTGTGTTTTTCGTGCATTCCGGAACAATGACTTCTTCTCTTCCATCCTTGTCCAAATCGGCAAGGCACATAAACATTACTTCAAGATTTTCAGCGCCAATAAAATGGTTTTTCCACGGTCGTTTTTGTGCCTCTCCAACTCCGGGATTCTCCAACCACCGACACCCCTGAAGCTCACCACGCCGATCGGAAATTACAATGTCGGTATCTCCATCTTCGTCCATATCTCTTTTAATGATTGACATTACCCAACCGACAGGTGAAATTTCGTGCCATTTCCAATCATTTAAACTTTCGGGATTTTCAGGCGCTTCGAACCAGCCAATTGCGGCATTTTCATTTTTACCCGCGGCTACCAAATCAACTCCGTTGCGATTATCAATTTGAAGTGGTTCAGCATACATCCACATCATTAATCCGTCGGAAGCCGGCAATACTTCCTGTTTCCAGTTCTCAGTGTTCAACACTTCTTTCCCCAAATTCCATTGAACAAATATTTTTTTTGTACCACCTTCAGAACAGCTAACCACATCCAATTTTCCATCATTATTCATATCGGCAAAAACTGCATCTTCCACGTTGGGAGTTTTGCCAACAATTACTGCGGGCCATTTATATTTCACCGAATTGATGCCGGGGTGGAGATATAATTTCGTATAACCACCTTCTTCCCAGCCGGTGGCAATATCCTTTAATCCATCGTTATCTATATCCTCCAGTTTTACGCCATCTGCGCCGTTTAATGAATTGTCAATTACATGCATTTTCCAGGAGTTTTGGGCATGAACGGACAAAACCGACGATAATAAAATAAGCAGTAAATATTTCAATTTAACTGAAAATTTTGTTCTCATATCAATCCGTTTAAATCGGCAATAAATACCTGTCGTTTACCTTCCGGCGCCCCGTTAAAACACACCTTTTTATAATCGCGGCTCCAAACCGGATGCGGATCAAGTTTAAAATGGCTTCCGGGTTCGCCTTTTTTATACGCCTTTCCATCGTTTCCAACATCGGTTGGGACTGAACAAATCATTTGCTCTTCATCGGTATTCAGGTCAATCAAACGGATTGGAACCTCGCCTTTGGGTGACGGAATCCAATTTTGCTTCGGATAAGTATCTGCAAGCAAATAAGATGAATCAGGATTTACACTTGCATGCCCGCTTCCCAGATGCATTTCTGATAAAATTTTAAAATCAGAACCATCGTATTTAAACTGGCAAAACATCATATTTTTATAACCCAGCCACCGGGGAATGCAATTCATGATTACATGCTCGCCGTCGGGGTGCCAGTTGGGATGGTTTCCGCTGCCGCCAAATTCGGCCTGTTGATTCCAGTGTTCTCTTGTTAAACACTGTTTCAGATTACTGCCGTCAACATTCATCGAAAACAATGAAGCGTCTCTTCCTTCATTATTTTTTAATCCTCTTAAAACCTGTAATATTCTTGTGTTCTGTTTATTGAATTTTGAATGAAACAAATAAAGGATGCTTTTTTTGTAATAGTCCAAATCTTCCGCCGGGCCTTCCACTTTTGAGAGAAACTCGGGAAAAGCAACAAGCAATTCTGTTTTGTTGGATTCGAGACTGGTTTTCCAGAGCCCTTCATTTTCAAAATCGTTTTTTGTAAACACGTCCCGTTTTCCGTATTCTTTATCGGGCACGGCATACCCGTACTGATGAATATTCATGGTTAGCAGGTTCGGACTGATGACAGATTTCTCATCCGGAGCAATATCATATTTTGCTCCTGAAAAGGCTTTTGCTTCACCGGTTTCAATATCGATACGAACACAAACCGGCTTTTCACCGATAATATCGTTACAGTACAGAAACCTGTCGGATGCTGAACCCCACTGCACATTTGCACCTAACTGAAACGACCAGGCTTTTGTTTTATAAACCATTTCAATTGTTTCGTTTTTTAAATCGATTATACACACTTCGGCAATATCTCCCCAAACGGGGGTTTTTCCCTGGTAGGGAAATTTTGTAACTGTCAGAAAATTCCGTTTGGGACTCCACGGACAAACATCGTAAAAGGTATGAACATAAAATCCATCGTCGGGAGTAACGCAGGTAACCGGGGCAAGAAAACGTCCGGATTTGTAGGTTCTGAATTTGAATTGCTTTTTGTTACTTTTTACATTTGTAAGCGACCAATAACCCGGAGCAACAAGAAGTGCTGCAAAACCTGCCGAAGTTTTATATAGAAATTGCCTTCGTTTCATTTGTATCATCGTTGTGAACTTTAAATTTTGTATGCGTTTTAAAGTTCCTCGTCCTCATCCTGAATTTTCTTCTTTTTGTCTTTGGGCTGTTTAGTTTCTTCTTTTACTACCATTTTAGAAAATACTTCGCGGAAAGTAGAAATCAGCTTTTTTTGTTCCGGATTCAAATCGTTTTCAGCAATGGGATTTTGTTCCAGTGGATCGTTGATAACATGATATATTTCGCCGGTTTCATACAATTTCCATTCGGCGTTGTGCACAAAACGTCGTTTTTCGAATCCACCTTTTTGCGGGTCGTAATGACAAAAAAGCCATTCCCTGGCAGAATATTCCTGCCCCAGCATTTGAGGGAGAAAACTTATTCCGTCAGTAATAAAAGTTTCGGGTAATTGAATATTGGCTGCATCGCAAATGGTAGGCAGGAAATCGGAAAAATCAACAAGATTTTCGTTCACCTGGCCCGGTTTAATTTTTCCTTTCCAATAAGCAACAAGCGGTACATGTGTGCCATACTCATTTGTAAATCCTTTCATTCCCGGAATTTTACGTCCATCTTTCATGGTTGAAATGATTTCCCTTCCGGTTCCGTTATCTCCGGTAAATAAAATCAGTGTATTTTCACTGATTCCCAGTTCATGAATCTTATCGATAATATCACCAACATTTTTATCTATATAAGACATTTCATCCTTAAAATAAACTGTATCGGAGCGACCTCCACCGGCTTCTCCTTTTGCCACAACCTTAAAATCATCGTAAACTTTTCCGTTATCGGGCGAAGGAACAAACGGACGATGGGGAAGCACCATGGGATAATACACCAAAAACGGCGTGTCCTTTTTTCGCTCCATAAAGTTTTTTATGAAATTGACGAAAAGTTCTGGTCCGTACTCACCGTTTTCATATTTTTTTCGTTTTCCATTTTCCAATAAGCGGGGATTTTTATAGCGCTCACTGTAAGTGGAAGCTGTATCCATTATGTTCCACAAAAGGTATTCATCAAATCCAGCTTTGTAGGGTGCAAATTCATCGCCTCGCAACTGCCATTTTCCGGCAATGCAGGTGGAATATCCCTGCGATTTCAAAATATGGGCAAACGTGGTTTCATTCAGATTGAGGTAGCCAAAACGTTCATAATTCCTGAAATTGGATTTCCCTGTCATTATTTTCACTCTCGATGGCGTGCACAGCGGTTGCGAAAAACACTGTTCGAATTTTACACCCTGCTCAGCCATTTTATCAATACGGGGTGTTTTATAAACAGCACTTCCGTAACAACCAATTGTTTCGAAACCCATATCATCGGCCATAATCAGGATAATGTTCGGTTTTTTTTCAGTCTGTTTTTGAGGAGGAGCTGAACACGAGAAAACATGTAAAATGAACCAAACAAACGAAGGGAGAATTAAAATCCAAAATCCTGTTTTTTTCATTTTTACAAGTTTTTTTTCGGTTTAAATACAAACGCCATAAATACTTTCATTCGAAATGCATCCTATTTTCCCCAATTCTTATTAGGGTTTGGCCCCATGTTTAGGATTAATTCGCCCCCATTTACCAAATCGTTGTGTGTAATCCAGTATTTTTGAACAGGACTTTTATTTAATGTTGCCGACTGAATATAAACGTTGTCCGGACTATTACCGATAATTTCAATATTCAATTCTTTTCCCGGATAATATTTCTGATTTAGCTGAATTTTAACTTTGTCAAAAATCGGACTACCCAACTGGTACTGTGGATTTTCCTCTGTTCCCCCATTCATTTGAAACAAGCCGATTTTCATCAGTACCGAAAGGCTGCCCATCAAACCCTGGTCTTCGTCGCCATTGTAGCCTGTATCGGGTGCCAGCCCGCTAAATGCTGCTGATAAAACTTTTCTCGACCAGTATTGGGTTAACCACGGATGCTCCAGTTGATTAAAAACAAAAGCTGTTTGCATGGAAGGTTGATTTCCGTAGTTGACTGGAATTCGGCGGTATTCCGGGTGAACTTCTTTACTATGTGCAGTTCCTGAAGTAAAACCAAGTTTTTCAGCTTCCCTGAAAGAGGAATCCAGTTTTTTTGATGCCGCTTCGTTTCCTCCCATTAGAGCTGCGAGTCCAGGCAAATCGTGCGGAACAAACCAGGTTGCCTGCGCACTATTCGATTCCACAAAACCATTCTGATATTCATACGGATCAAAAGGTTCTTTCCAAATCCCGCTTACATTTTTCGGACGAATCCAGCCACTCTCTGAATCGTAAAGATTTTTATAGTTTTCAGACCGTTTCATAAAATAACTGTAATCATCGGTGTGCCCCAGCGCTTTTGCCATTTGCGCCAAAGTCCAGTCCTGGTAAGCATATTCAAGTGTTTGCATGGCACCGTCCTGATGAAATCCAAATCTTCCATCGGGCAACGGGTAAGGTATATATCCGTTTTCAATATAATAGTTCA
>Ga0100399_1001314_pt1 | contig 18223 bp, 18 predicted proteins | sample CryGeymeta201523_FD_81545 | JGI IMG/M metagenome (GOLD analysis project Ga0100399, IMG submission 81545) | Groundwater microbial communities from Crystal Geyser aquifers in Utah, USA - Crystal Geyser metaG 2015-23 | ecosystem: Environmental > Aquatic > Deep subsurface > Groundwater | place: USA...
AGGCGTTCAAACTGCAGCAGCGACCAGTTGCGTGGATCGGTATCCAGCAGCAGGTTGAAGCCGCTCTCCCCCTCCTGCGCGAGTTGCCGCACCATCAGCTTATTGACCCGTGCCGTCGCTTTCCAGTGGATCAGACGCGGCGGATCGCCGGGCACATAGGCACGGATATGGAGCAAATCACTGCCGAGTCCGGCCGCCCGGCGGGCCACACCAGTCAGAAAGCGCCGACCCGCCGGCTGGGGGCTGAAGTGATAAGCCACCCGCGCCGGCCAGACCAGCACCCGCTGCTCCTGCGTCCGGCCCTGCGACTTGTGGATGAAGCCGAAGGGGAACTTGGAACTGGGCCCCAGCAGCGAAATCTGACAGGACCCGCGGCGCTGCGGCGTGAAGGTCCACTCCAAATGAGTCGATCCGCCAGCGGAAACCGCACCCGCCAGGTAGAGCCTGTCGGCCTGCGCCTGCTCCGAAGTGCTTACGCGGAAGCTGAGGCTCATGCTCGGAAAAATACGCTTACGGTTGGCCAGGGCAATCTCCGCCACACCGAGCTCACCTGCTTGCAGATGCCTGGGCAACTGCAAGTTCCAAATGAGCTGCCGGAAGTTGAGCCAGGAAAGAATCCCACTCAGCAGCAGACTGCTCAGCATCAGTGATAAGGTTAGAAAGAGAATATTACTGGCGGTGTTATACGCCGCCGAGCCGATCCCCAGCGCCACCACAATCAGGATCCAGCCAGTCAACGTCAGCCGGGTCTTTTGCACCCGGTTCGGTAATAACTGACGCATAAAGAGCGGCAGAAAGCGGTGTTCACTCTGGCGGCTTTCGGCAAAGAAATCGGGATCCGTCCAGTCGTTCCAATGCCGGAACTCAAGCTGTTGGTTACTGGCCAAAATCTTAAACCGGTTTGGGCGTCTGCTGCAACAGCTCCGCCAGCAGGCCCTCAATCGAGTGCCGCTCCTCCAGCGGATCCGACATCGGCTTGCGCAAGGACAGCCGGTGTCCGAAAACCGGCAGCAGCATCGCATCGACATCTTCCGGAATCACAAAGGCCCGCCCCTGGGTCAGCGCCCGGGCCTGCGCCGCTGCTTTGAGCGAGAGCGTGCCGCGCGGACTCACACCGGCGCGAAAGCTCGCCTCCGCGCGGGTCGCGGTGGCCAGGTTCACCATGTAGGCATACACGCTGTCCTCGATAAAGACCTCGCGCACAAAGTGCTGCAATTGCAGCACCTCCTGGCGCGACACCACCGGATCGGCATCCTGCTGGTCGTAGTGCAGGTGCCCGCCCTGCAGGATCTGCAGCTCGAAGGCGGGTTCGGGGTAGCCCATGCTCATCCGCATCAAAAAGCGGTCCATCTGACTCTCCGGCAGCGGGAAGGTGCCCTCGTAGTCCACCGGATTCTGGGTGGCAATCACCAGAAAGGGCGGCGGCAGCGTATAAGTCTGCCCGTCCACAGAAATTTTGGCCCGCCCCATCACCTCCAGCAGGCTCGACTGGGTCTTCGGTGTGGTGCGGTTGATTTCATCCGCCAACACAATGTTGGCAAAAATCGGCCCCTGCCTGAAGCTGAACTCCCGTGTGCGCTCATCGTAAACGGACACGCCAATGATGTCCGAGGGCAACATGTCACTGGTAAACTGAATGCGCGAAAAGCTGCAATCAATTGACTTGGCCAGACAGTAAGCCAGCGTGGTCTTGCCCAGGCCCGGCAGGTCCTCGATCAACAGGTGCCCCCCCGCCAGCAGACAGATGATGGTCTTGTCCACCGCCCCGGTCTTGCCACGGATGGTGCGCTCCACGTTGACGCGCAAACGCTCGACAGTTTCAAGCGCACGGGGCGCAGGGATCAAATTTATATCTGACATGTCAACAAGGTGTGCAATAAAACAGCACGGCGCAACCCGAAGTGTCGGTCTCGATCCAATGTTCTCCCAGCGGCATCCTGCAGCTCATAGTATTGGATAAGCGGCTGGAAGCACGCTTCTACCATCGATTAAGCCGCTTAACTAAGTGCCATTCGGGTTAACACCCGCGCGGCTCCGAGCAAACAAACACAGTAGTTCTTGCCATTTCCTTTTTTATCAATAATCTCTTTAAGATTTTACTATGCACCAGACAGAACTCCAACACATCCGTCCGCGTCAGTCGGGCTTCAGTTTAATTGAGATCCTGATTGTCATCGCGCTCATTGCGATTCTGGCTACGGTCACCATTACCAACGTCGGTGGTATTTTTGAGGGAGGTAAGGAAAAAGCTGCAGCTATATTTCTGCAGAATTCGAAAGCCGCTTTTGTCTCCTACAAACTGGATGTCGGCAACTACCCGAACACCGAAGAGGGTATCGCCGCGCTGCTAAAAGCCCCCGCTGGCAAGGAAGCCCGCTGGAAAGGCCCCTACCTGGAGGAAGTGCCCGTTGACCCCTGGAACAACGCCTACCAATACCGCTTTCCCGGCTCCAAAAATATCAACGGCGCCAGAGGCTACGACATCTGGTCGCTGGGGCCGGATGGCGCGGAAAGCGCCGATGACATTGGCAACTGGAAATAATTTGAGCCGCCGGGTGCGCAGCGGCTTCTCGCTGATCGAGCTCTTGCTGGTCCTTGCGCTGATCACAATCGCGGGTAGTGTCGTGATCATCAACTTTGTTGCCTTCACGGACCGTGGCGACAGCACCTCGCCCGAAGAAGTGCTGACTGCCGCGATCCGCCAGGCCCGCTTCAGCGCGGCAGCGGACCGGGTCACGACGCGCCTGCGCTACGACCAGGAAAGCGGCAGCCTGCAGATCATCCCCGGCGGCGAGAGTTTCCATATCAATGCGGACTTTGGGCCCGGGGGCCGCGGCGTAATCCGGTTTTTCCTGGTCCCTCCCGGCGAGGGCTTGAGTCCTCTGCCGGATCCGCAGCGCAGCACCCTGCAGGTGCCGGCCGTCGCCTTCGCCCCGGACCGCAGCTCCAGCCCCTTTGTGGTCGAAATCGACAGTGGCAGCGGCACCCCCACCCGGCTCCGCTACGACCCCTTTTCCAGCGTGATCCGTACCGAACAATGAGCACCCGGCACACAGTCCGCGCGCAATGCACAAGGTCCAGACGGCAAGCGGCACGCAGCAAGCCGCAACGCGCCGTAACAACAAGGCCGCCGGCCGCCCATCCCCCCGCCTTCACCTTGATCGAGGTGCTGATCGCCCTAGCGATCTTCGCGATGGCCAGCACCTATTTGACCACCACCTTCGTGAGTGCCCTGACCGCGCGGGAGCGCAGCTTCAACAATGACGTGTTGCACGCCGACATCCGCGCGGTGCGCATGCAGTTGCTGCTGGAGCCCAACCGCGACGATGCGGAGGACGGGGGCAGTTTCCCCACCCTGCACCATGGCGACGCCAACTGGCGGGCCAGCATTGAGCCGACTGAGGTGGTTGATTTGTTTAGCGCCGTGCTCACGATCGAATTTTCACAAGCACCGGAGGACAGTCCCGGACTCTACGAAGAGACGCTCTTTCTACTGCGCCCTACCTGGTCGGAAGCCGACGAACGCTCCGAACTGCTGCAGGATAAGCGTGACGCACTCGAACGCAGTCGCGACTTCAGCCGGTTTTAAGCATGTCTGCACAGCCTACAGTCCAGCCGCGCCCCACCACCTGCCACCAGCCGCCGCCTGCCACCCGCCCCGGCGGCTTCACGCTGCTGGAAGTGCTGCTGGCGGTCGCGATCACCGGCTTTGTGCTGGCCGCCGCCAGCACCCTGTTGGTCTCAGTCACCAACATCTGGTCCAGCCGGCTGGATCATAACTCCTTCGAGGACCATGTGGATGGAGTCGCGGAATTTGTCCAGTCCAGCTTCACCCGGGCGGGCATGGAGATCGCGCTGGGAGACAGCCAGACCACTGCCCCGGAGAATGATGCGCCCAACCAAAACCTGGATGAGAACACCAACATACCGGAGATATCCATGCAGATTGGCGACAAACGCACGACCGGCAACACGCGTGCCGGGCCGTCCGGAACCGGGCTGCTGCGCCAATCCGAAGCACCCATTGGCTGGGCCGAGCCGCCGGGTTTTGCCGGATACCGCGACCCCTTGCTCAATTTTAAACTGCGCGAACAAACGCCGCTGTTGGTCAGCATCGATGGTGCCCCGGTTAGCGGGGTCGATGCCTTTCTTTATTTCGACCGCAACGAGGGACTCAGCCTGCTGTGGTATTCGCTGCTGCAGGAGGACGTTGAAAACGAGAACGACCTGCGCCGGACCCAACTCAGTCCCTATGTCCGGGAAATGCGCCTGATTTACTGGGATGAGCGCTTTGAACGCTGGGAGGATGAAACCGAACCCAAAGAAGGCGAGACCGACGAGTTCCTGCTGCCCCGCTTCATCAAACTTGTTTTCGAAAAAGACGAAATCATCCTGGAGCGCACGATTTCGATCCCGGTTCCCTCCCGCAGTATCCTTTTGTTCTAGCCATGCACCGCACCCAGACAACATCGGCAAACCGGGGCTTGGCCCGCCAGCGCGGCAGTGTGCTGATCGCAGTGCTCGCGATCATCCTGTTACTCTCCTTCCTGATCACCAAATTCATGGAGGAAGCACTACAGGACCTCGAATACCGCTCCATCTTCAACGAGCCCGCCGATGTCCGCAGCTACGCCTACAGCATCCTCGAAATCAGCCTGGCCACCATCCAGGAAGTCGCCCTGATTGACGACGGTAAACTCTATGCGCCGGAACAAGGCTGGAACCGTCCGCTCGAATATGCCAATGTCAATGTGCCTAACGGTTGGGAGGTTTCCGTCCAGGTTACCGACGAAGGTGGCAAGCTCCCGATCAACACCATGGAGGAGCCGATGCTGAATAAAATGTTCGAAGAGACCTTCGAGTTCGACTTCGGCACCGCCCGCGAGCTGAGCAGTATGCTGCTGGACTGGATCGATCCTGACGATGCCCGGCGCCTCAACGGGGCCGAGTCCGAAGACTACCTGCGCCGCAACCCGCCCTACCGCGCGGCCAACGGCCCACTCCAGTCGCTGGAGGAACTGCGCCTGCTGGAAATCTGGGAGGACGAGTTTTTCGACGAAGAGGGTCAGCCGAATGAACTTTTTGCGAAACTTTCCAACCTGGTATCCGTTTATAATTCCGGCGCCGTTAATCTGAATAAAGCCTCACCGGAAGTGCTGGAGTTGTTGGCACTGTCGGACGGCTACGACGAACAACACATTTTTGATGGTCTGGACAAGCCCTACCTGACGCAACTGCCCGGCTCGGCCAATACCGCCACCAGCGGCGTCGAAGCCAAACTACTGCGGGTCACCGTCAGCCTGTTGCGGGGCAATGTGCCCTTCACCATCAGCGCCCTGGTCGAACCGAATTTCAATACGCAAGGATCGTCCGCCGCCAGCACTCCGGGCCAGCGCAGCGACTCGGACGCCCCGCGCACCGGCACCGCAGAGGAGCAGGCCGCGCTGAATTATCCCTTTATCATATTACAATTGAGTGAATATGATGCCGGTGACGGCAAGGATGCACCGTCCGCTCGCGACTCTACTCTAGACATAGGCGACGAAATGTCTTCATTCTGACCGTTTATCCTCCTTTTGAACGAAGCCCATCCAGTCGAAACACCCGCAGTCGAAGCAGACAGCCCCCAACCGGTGCTGGTCGTGCCGGGGCATCTCTTTTTCGTGGAGCGCATCGATCTGCCCGCCGGACTGGAAAGCCCAGAAATCGACGACTTTGCCGAACTCAGCCTGGAGAATCTTGCGCCCTTCCCGGTCGAACAACTCTACTGGGGCTACCTGCACAGCAAATCCGCCGGGAGCATCCTGCTGTATGCCAGTTTTAAAGAGCGCCTGAAAGCCCAGGGCTTTGAAGCCATCGAGAGCTACCTCTGGGTGCTGCCCGATTTTGCTACACTCTTTGGTGCGGTCTTTCCCGCTGCCACCATCGTCCAACTGGAACATACCGGATGCTCCAGCCGCATCAGCTACGCCGCCGGGGACAGTCTGCCACAACAAGTCGTCTCCAATCCACCTGGGCAATCGCCGGACGCCGAAACGCCGGTGCTGCGGCTCCAACCCGGACCGGTTGATGTCAGTGAACAAGGCCTGCCGACTTTTCACTTTACGTCCATCGACGCATCCGCAGCGCAACCCGCTGCTGCCGGATTGGATCAAATTGCACCCGGTGAGTCGGCTCTTTGGCGCGCGGATATCCGGAGTGCCGGCTTCAAGCAAGCCGAACGCAGTGCCCGTCGATTAACCGCCCGCATCAGCAAGGCGACCTTCTATGCCGTGCTGTTTGCCGTATTTCTACTGCTGCTGGAGGGACTCATCTACGCTGGCGACCTCTGGCTCGAAACAAAAAGCGCCAAAATTGCCGCGCAGGCTCCGGAAGTGCGGCGGATCGAAGACAAGCAAAGCCTGATGGAAAAACTCGATCAGGTGGCCCAAAACGAACTGCGCCCGATTCGCATCCTCGAAGCCCTCAACCAGGTGCGCCCGGAAGGCATCTATTTCACCAGCACGGTGACCGAAGGCAGCAACCGGATCAGCATCGACGGGATTTCCAATACCATCACCGAACTGAACAATTACACTGACGCGCTGGTCGCCTCAGGCAACTTTGTCATGCCGGAAAATCCGCGAACCCTCACCCGCGGCGGCCAAACCACCTTTACCGCTACGCTGGATTATACGCATTCCGAGAGCGCGGCCCGGAGCGGCAGCACCGACAGCACCCCGGCTGACACCGTAGAGGAGGAGGCCGCCGAATGAAAGCTGCCACCACCACACTGAAGGCCCTCTACCGGGGCATGAGCCTGCGCGAGAAACTACTCACACTGGCCTTTATCCTCGTCGTGCTTTTTCTTTGGGGCAACAACTGGCTGGGGCGCCTGTCAGAATGGAATGCGCAACGCACATTCGCCGCCAACGAGCTTGAATTTCAGCAACAAATCCTTGACCGCGGTCCGGAGTTCGCCGAAGGCCTCAAGCGTGCCCTGGCCCGGGTGGACCCCGCCAAGACCTATGCCGCCGCCCAATTGTCCGGGCGCGTGGATAACCTGCTCCGCAGCACCGGCCTCTCCGGGCAGGCGGATATCGACTCCGTGCGCACCCGGGAAGGCGAAATCTTCAACGACCATAATCTGCGCGTCCGGCTCAACCGAATCTCCATCGAGCAGCTCATTAATTTTAATGCCCGCTTGAAAGAGGATACCCCCTACATCAACATCCAGAGTGTGCGCATCGCCGCCAACCGTAGAAACCCCGCAGAACTCGACGTGCGTTTCGAAATCAACTCCTTTGACCTCAAAGATCTGAATCTTTAAACCGACCGTTACGATCCTTCCATGAAAATCACTTGCCCCCGCCTCCTGATCAGCCTGCTCCTGCTTACCAGCACCTGGCTGCATGCCCAGGAGACCACCCCGATCACCCCGGTCGAACCCGAGCTGGAACAGCCCGAAGAAATTATTGGCACCCTCATCCTCAGCGATGAATCCGCGCTGCAGGTGCTCGACCTGCTGGAACAACTGACCGGTAAAATTATTTTGCGCCGCCAGGATATCTCGCCGGCCAAGATCAACTTCAACTCGCGCGGCGAGATCACCAAGCGCGAAGCCGTGCTCGCACTGGAGAGCCTGCTTACCCTCAACGGAATCATGCTGACCGAGATGGGCGGCCGCTTCATGAAGGCAGTGCCCGCCACCGATGTGAACCGCCACGTCCCGGAGATGCTGACCGGCAGCACGCTCGGGCTGGATGCCAGCCAGAAAATCTACGCCAAACTCTTTAAACTGGATTATCTCAATGCCGAGCAAGCCAGCGGCACCCTGATCCAGCCCCTGCTCTCGCAGAACTCGAGTTTTCTGCCCTTCCCCAAGTCCAACGCTCTGTTGATTACCGATGCCCTCGTCAATTTACAACGCATCGAAAGCATCCTGGCAGAAGCGGACCAGCCGGAGTCCGTGCGCGAGAGCGTCAAATTTATCAAACTTGATTTTATTCAGGCCAGTGAAGCACAAAACCAAATCGAGCGGCTCATTCAGGGTCCACTCAAAAGCTACCTGGAAGGCAACACCTCCGTCAGCTCCGACGAGCGCACCAATCAGCTGATTCTGGTGACCCACTCCGGCAACGTGGATATGGTCATGGATGTGATCCGCAATATCGATGTCGATGCCGCCCCGCTCACCGGCAGTGAGGTCTTCCAACTCCGGCAGGCTAAAGCCGAAGAAGTCGTCCCGATCATCAAGGAAATTATCGACGGCCAAAAACAGGGGCGCGAAAAAGATGCTGAAGTGGCCCGCGATAATGAACGCCGCAATAACCGCAATAACAACAACTCCGGCAACATGCCCACACCACCCGCAGCGGCAAACGCAGCCCCCGCCGCAACCGTGGCCGCGACCGCATCCGGTTCAGAGACCAACGCCTCCCTGCAATTCTCCAACTTCGTCGGCCTCTCCGCCGACGAACGCACCAACGCCATCGTCGCCTACGGCACCCAGCAGGATCTCAAGACACTCAAGGAGTTGATCGAGAAGATCGACATCCCGCTGCCCCAGGTGCGGATTGAGGCGATCATTACCGAAGTGTCTCTCGGCGAATCCCAGGCCAGTGGGCTTAGCTCATTCTCTGCTTTATTCACAGATGGTGGTGTCAATTCTAGTGGCGATGCATTATTGCCCTTTCCAAAAGACACGACAGGGCCGCTCTCGCTGGGACTCAATAGCCTCCAGGGTGCGGGAACATTCGGAAATTTCAGCGTCAATGCGATTCTTGATATCTCGGAGTCCGACTCCGATATCAAAATCTTATCCACACCCACAATTGTGGTCAGCCATAATGAAGAAGGGATCATCAATGTCAGCGAATCGAGGCCCTTTCAAACCAGCAGCTTCCAGGATACCTCCAATGTGAACTCCTTCATCCGCGACCAGGTCGAATACCGCGATGTGGGCATTCAACTCACGGTCACCCCACTGATCGGCATTGACGGTTCTGTAACCATGACAATCGAGCAAACCGTCGATACGGTTCGAAATGATGGGGAAGCAGATTCTGAATCAGTCAATACCCGTCCTATTATCGGTAAACGGGAGGCCAACTCCACCATTACCGTATCTGACGGAGAAGTGATCATTCTGGGCGGCTTACAGGAGAATACCAGGGATTTGAGCACGGTCTATTTCCCGCTGATTGGCCGCTTGCCGATCATCGGCGATCTGCTGAATGGTGAAAAAGCTGAATATGTCCGTACCGAATTGATTATCTTTGTGCGTCCGACCATTCTCAGATCCCCTGCCGATGCCGAGGCGATGACCAAACAAAAGATGGACGTGATCCAGGGCAGAGAAGGCGTCAAAAAATATCTGGACGAAGGCACCACCGGTGAGATCTACATGGAAGGCAGCGAGCTGAAGGAAAACACCACCAAAGAACGAATCCGGAACAACTTCCGCTTTTTGCGCGACTACTAGTTTTGTCCAATCTTATAAAATTGTAATATAAAATGTTTCTTCAATCCGCTAGCGCAGGTCCGTCCCCGGACCGCAGCAATCTTCGCCTGGCCTGCTCTGGTTCGATGCAGACAATGCGTCGCGCGGGCAAGCGGGGTGAACTTTGTAACAAGTCTGCACGGCCCGTTTGCTTATTTTTGCTCGTGTGCAGTTGCGCAATCCCGCTTCAGCTCTTTTCGCAAAATCAGCTCGCTGAAAAATCCCCCTTTCTGCCGCCGGGTTATGGTCAGAAAGTCGAGCCCCCCAAGCCCACACCGGTGATCCAAACCCAGGGCCCGATCAGCCGGGAAATCGAGTTTCGCGGGATCGTGCAAATGGGCGGCGTGTATCAGTTCAGCATCTACAACACCAAGGAGCAGAAAGGCTACTGGTTAAAAGAAAACGCCGTTGAAGACGGTATCGCAGTCAAAAGCTACGATACAGATGCTGCCACGATTGTCGTCACCATGAACGGACGCTCCGAGCGGCTCACCCTGATGGCCGCCAGTGAAAATCCCATGCCGGTGGCGCAGGCCGCACCCAGCACACCCGCAAAAACGCCCGTGCCCCCACAGCTGCAAAACCAGAGCAACAACAACAGCAATAACCGCCGTGTCGTTCCCCGCCGCCGTGTCATCCTGCCTAAAAAATAATGTGCTCCAGATCGCCGGAATTTAACGGGGATTTGCAGTAGGAGCGCAGTAGGAGCGCAGTAATGGAGGCGCAGTAATGGACACCCACATATTGTACGTACCCATGCCCTGAAAGGGCCGGTGCGAACAGACACGCCTGGAATGGTCCGGTCGTGCCTTCAGCACGGGTGCATCCCCATGCCCTGAAAGGGCCGGTGTGAGCAGACTCACCTGGACTGGTCCGATCGTGCCTTCAGCAAGGGTGCCATCTCAGTCGCCGAAATCGAACGGCAGATTCATAGTATGTCGTGTAAACTATCTGAATTATGGAATAGAAACTTACGCCTAAAAAGGTTGTGCGACCAAATCTAATTATACAACTGTAGTTACTAAAATTTTTGAACCAACAGTCTGATATCCACCGAATATACAAACTGAAGTATTTGATACTCTAAACAAACGTAATGTAACAGAAAAGTAACATTTACTCCTATTATGATTCAGTCAACCATGAAGGAAAGTATTCCAGCATCGCTGCGTTTCGGCATTCATCGTAGCTTATTGATGGTGCGGTGTCCGCCTACTTGGACCAAAAAAAACTTCGGTAATGATTCGATGCGAGCCTTCACACTGGTGGAGGTCATAGTTGCTATATTCATTATGGGCATCACACTTGCTTCGGTGGCAGTTACCATGCAAGTCGGTATGGTGCAGTATGATAACGCGCGTTCCCTCGGATATGTGACAGAAGTCCTGCATAACTTTGCAGAGGAAGCGCGTCGGCTTAATTGGACTGCTATCCAAACGCTCCCAGCAACAAGCGAAATGAGCCTTCCTGATGGCTTTCAGGTAGAACAGTTTAACACCGAACGATTTGAATACACAAGAAGCGTCGCAGACGTCGACGGTCTATCGGACATAAAGAGCATAAGTTTTATAGCCGCTTGGACTAGTTTGAAAGGCGGGCAGCGAACAAAAAAGTTAGTTGTGCGCTACGCCAAGAACGGTCTCTACGACTACTACTACGGAGTCAGCCAATAGATTGGAATGAGTGCATTTTTAAAAAAGTGTGATTCGCCAGTGCGAGGATTTTCGCTGGTTGAGTTAATGGTGGCGACTGCAATTTCAGCCATTGTTGTCGCGACGATGCTTTCAGCTTTCATTTTCTTCGCGAAAACCAGCCTGAAAATGTCCAATTACTACGATATGTCTCAAGCCAGTCGCACGTTTCTCTTTTATTTTAGCCGGGACATACGAGAGGCAGAAGCAATTGAGTGGAAAAGTAACACCGAGTTTGCGCTAACCAGTAAAGGTTCCAAGACGAACTATGCCTACGATTCGCTAATGGATACAGTCTCGCGACAGGTAGCGGGCGAAGCACCGTTGAATGTGGCGAGCGAACTGGAAGATTTAGAGTTTCGAGCTTTTAGCATTTCAGGCGATTCATTGCGGTTAAATGGCGATTTGCAGACAGCAAGCCAGGAAACCAAGGCCGTCCAAGTCCTTGGCGGTTTTCGTAGAATAACCAGCACAACGGTAGAAACCACCACACCACTCATCTCCGCGCGTTATATGCTGAGAAACAAGGTGGTCAAAGCTCCGTAAATATTATGAAAAGATTAAGGACAGGTAATAAAGTAAACTGCTCGAACCAGGGCAGTGCCCTGATAACAGCCATAATTTTCACAACGGTATTGTCGGTCGTCGCGATCACATATCTGGATCTCAGCAACGCGGCTATGCGGGACTCAAACCGGGCCTATTACAATATGGCTGCCTTTAACCTCGCAGAATCCGGATTGGAGCACGGCGTTCAAGCATTGAGACAAAACGTAAATGGTAATTTGTCATGGAAGGATTGGGTATGTTGATGGCAACATCGTCCGAACCAGCATGGATAAGGTCATCTATGAGGGTGATATCATCGGAAACACCAACATTAGCGTATTCTTCGATACAAGTGATGATCCGAAAATTGTTGTCAAAGCCACCATTAATTTACCCTTCGGTCCGCCCATTGAAAGATACATGTTAGCGGAATTCGCGGCCACATCAACCCGGGGTCTTTTCGCCTATGGAGTATTGATGAAGAAATTCATTCATATACCGCACGGCAGAATCATCTTCGACAGCTGGAACTCCGATCCAGATTCAAACCCGGCTACCCCTTTCGTGCCTTACAGTCGATCTGTAGCGAGAGACAATGCGAGAATAGCGACGGCTGGGACCGGTGAGGGCGACATTGATATTGGCATTTCCCAAGTTTATGGGACGGCTGCAGTTGGTTCGAACTCTTTCAAAGGCCTTAAAGTGAGCTGGTCCGGTCAAGTGGGCCCCAAAGACCCGAACGAATGGGACCCCTCCGATAAATCTGCTTTATGGATGAAAGATCCTCCTGGATGGAAGGTTTCAACCAAGACCGAGGCGTTGACGACTGGATTTACTGCCACATTTGAGGAAATCACTGCACCAAGCGAAGCGCCAACTGAACCACGGTGGACAATAGAACCTCTGACCACAAGCGGGAAATCTGGAGCAGGTCACGCCGCAAAAGTAACTATTGGAAGTCCGGGACAAGCAACCAGGCTTGAACTGGGTGAGTTAATTTTAGCGGGCAACGCCAGACTTACGATTCAAGGCGATGTTACCATCCATCTGCCGGTAGAAAATAAGAAATCGCTTGAAATTAGAGACAACGCCAGAATTGAGATGACAGATGACGCCACTCTGACCATTTACACAGCAGGCGATGTCTCCGTGAAAGGGGGATCCACGTTTAATGAAACTGCGGCACCAAAGGATTTACAGATCTGGGGAACGGCAAAGGAAAGTCAAGAGATCGAGTTCAGGGATTTCGGAAAGTTCTCTGGTATCGTTTACGCTCCGAATGCGAATATTACGATCAAAGGAGGTTCGTCTCTATACGGAGCAGTGGTCGGGAAGAGCGCAATACTCAAAGACAGTGGCTCCGTTCACTACGATGAATCGCTAACGGACTTCGATGGCGGCGGTGGCGGCGGCCCCGCCAGTGTGAGCTACGTCGAAGAACTTGTCGGAGAAGAACGTGAGTCCTATCTAAGTCTCCTGGACTTTTGATTATTCCAAGGTGAGGAAGAATAAAGGATACCTATTGTTGCGCTGGATTTCAGGACAAAAAATGTGGGTGTCCTTAAACGTCTTCCTATTCCAAAACTCATCGAAAAATTGGATTCGGATGATCTTTGGCTACGCGTCAAAGCCGCCGAAGCGCTGGCTGCCATCGGCGAACCATCCAAAAAGAAAGCGGTGTCGGCTTTACTGAAAAGGCTGGCCATCGGCCCGACCCCGGAGGATCCGCGAGCCATGGAACAACGCTACATTGTTCGGGCGTTAACATCTGAACCCGCACCTGAATAACACCGCGCAGTTCACCCTCCTTGTAGCCGGTGGCGCGGTCTTTGGCATAATGGGCCCCGAGGGCCTCTTTGACTTCGTCGGCAAAAGTATCCGGATCACCGTGGCAAGTGAGGCACATGGGCAGGATGCGCAGGGGTTGATAGTAGCGCGTCACTTCGCCGGACTCGGAAATGGTCCACTCGCTGAGTGCCTTGTTCTTTTGAAAGCGCTGCATGGCAATTTTGTCGAGCCGGTCGGCCTGATTGGCGGGGTTGCGCCACTTGTCGGTGCGACGGTGGATGCTGAGCACAGCCGGGTCCACCTGAGCGGACTCTGTGGTGAGCGGCATCGCCTGAGCCGAGCAGATCTTGATGGCCCCGGCGATGTCACCTTTACCCAAAGCGGAACGGAGTGCGCCCATCAGGTTCTTTTTCAGCTCCATGGCCGCGGAGGCCCCTGCGGCTTCGACGGCAGGCGACATGTCGGCCGCCGAGAGCTGGAATGCGAGAAGCAGGGTGAGGGCAGACCGGAAGTATTTCATCATTTCGCGCAACAGGACGGCATGTTGGCGCGGCCCTTCATTTTACCTTTTCCTTGACCCTTGTCTTTTCCACCGCCGCCCGCGAGTTGCCGTTCAAATGCAGCGAGATGATTCTCGGAGCCGCGTCGCAGATTGTTCAGAATCTGTGCGAGTGCCGGTTCGGGTTTTTGTACGAGAACTTCATCGATGTCGGCGATGTCGAGCTGCTCGAGTTGGACGCCGACCTGAGCCGCGGCCTGTGGAGACGCTTTACCTTCGGCCAGCCATTTGTCGTAGAGCGTCTGGGTGGCTTCGAAGTGGAAGTCGCCCTCGAGTTTGCCATCCGTGCTGCCGGGGAAATGGGCTTTGGTATAGTCAACCAGTGCATTGAAATGACGCTTTTCCGCATGCGGGATGTTTTGGAAGGGCCGCATGTTGGGGTGTTCTTCACCGAGCTGGGTGTAGAGCCGATAGGCCATGCGTTCTTCGTCAATCTGCCGGAGGAGCAGCGTTTTGATGTCCGTCGTGGCCCCGGTCGGTTTGGAATGGGCCAGGTTGAGCACCAGGGGCAGAGCGAGTGCGAGGTATGGGAGGATTTTTTTCATCATGTTTTTGCTTGGGGTTTAAATAAATAAATTGGCGTGGGTTTCGGAGGCGGCGCCCAGGTATTCGGCGACGCCGCCGAGTTCGACACCGTCGATCAGTTCTTCCTTTTTGATGCCCATGGCCTCCATCGACATGGTGCAGGCGACGAGGCGAACCCCGCCCTCAATGGCACTCTTCATCAGGCCGGGGAGGTTGGGCAGATTCTTTGCGGCCATGCGTTGTTTCATCATGGCGGTGCCCATGCCGGCCATGTGCATGTTGGAGAGGGGGAGCTTATCCGGTCCGGTGGGCAGCATGAAGCCGAACATTTTGTCCATAAAGTCCTTACCTGCAACTGGGGGCGCGGGGTTTTTGCGCAGGACGTTAAGGCCCCAGAAGGTAAAGAAGAGGGTGGCTTTACCGCCCATGGCGATCGCACCGTTGGCGATGACGAAGGCGGCCATGGCCCGGTCCAGTTCCCCGGAAAAGACCACGGCGGTGGTGCCCTTCGGGGCCGGTCCGGCTGGGCCGCTCGCGCTGGCGACGGTGCAACCGGCAACTTTGCGGAGGCGTCCGGTGACGATGCCCTTTTCGGATTCGACGCCCAGGCATTCGTAGGCGTTGGCTTTACAGAAGGCGGGGAAGTCGGTCATGAAGCCCGCATCGGAGGCGGAAACTTCGAGAATGCCACCTTCGGGAAGTTCCGCGGCGGCATCACGCACCCGCATGATGGGGCCGGGGCAGGCCATGCCGGTGGCGTCGAGCTTGGTGACGGGTTGGCCGGACGAGTGGGTCGGATTCCGGGTCATTTCGTTATGGTTTGAACGTTGTGGCGGGTTAGCGGATTCAGGCTTGCTGACGGGTGCGGCAAGTTTCCATCCGCCGACATGAGTGCGCACATCGAAGCCGTGTTGCTTGAGAATGCGCGAAGCAAAATAGCTCATCTTGCCTAATGCGCAGACGGCCACGACCGGGCGGCTTTTGTCGAGTTCACCCAGACGCGCGCGCAGTTCAGGATAAGGGATATTGATGGCATGGGGGATCGGCTTGAGTTGGACCATTTGGGCGGGACGGGCATCGATCAGTTGCACATCGGGTGCATCGTTCAAGTCATAGATCGGCCGGGTGAGCCCGTCGCGGAGATTGCTGCCGGAGAAGCCCGCGGTATTGATCGGGTCCTTGGCTGCGCCAAAAGGCGGCGCATAGGCGAGCTCGAGGTGGCTGAGGTCTTCGATGCCGAGTTTCCCGCGGATGGCCGTGGCGAGCACATCGAGGCGCTTGTCGACCCCGTCGTAGCCATTGACCTGTCCGCCGAGGAGGCGTCCGCTTTCTTTTTCCCAGAGCACCTTGACGGTGAGATGGGTCGCGCCCGGGAAGTAGCTCGCGTGGTTGAAGTCGGTTACAATCGTCTTCTCGTAATCGATGCCCAGTTGTTTGAGACGCTTTTCGCTGTGTCCGGTTACTCCGGTTGCGACGTCGAAGACGCGCACGATGGCGGTGCCGATGGAGCCGGGATAGGGCCGGGCCTTGTCTCCGTTGACAATATGGTCGGCCGCACTGCGCCCCTGCCGGTTGGCGGGACCTCCGAGGGGGATGGCAGCGGGACCACCCAGAATGGGGTCGACCCCTTCACAAACATCACCAACGGCGTAGATGTCCGGGTCGGAGGTCTGCAAGTTGGCGTTAACTTTAATGTGCCCCCGGTCCCCCAGTTCGAGGCCTGCGGCTTTGGCCAGTCCGCTTTCCGGGCGGACTCCGATGGAGAGAATGACGAGGTCGCCGGCGAGCTTCCGGCCGGAATTGAGTTCGGCTTCGAGGCCGGATTCCGCTTGCTTGAAGCCTTGGATGCCGTCGCCCAGTATGAGATCGACGCCGCGGTTGATCAGTTCCTGTTCGACAATTTTGGTCATTTCCGGATCCATCTGGGGCAGCACTTGATCCGCCAGTTCAACGAGGTGGACGGACTTGCCCAAGTCGATGAGTTGCTCGGCCATTTCGAGGCCGATAAAGCCCGCTCCGATCACCAGGACGCGTTTCGCACCAGCAGCAGCGCTTTTGATGCGGTCCATGTCCTGCAGGTTGCGCAGCGTATGAATGCCGGGCAGGTCGATGCCGGGAAGGGGCGGCTTGAGAGGGCTCGCGCCGGGGGAAAGGATTAATTTGTCGTAGGGGAGGTGCTCGGTGGCGCCGTCGGCCCCGCGCACTTCAAGCGTCTTCTTATCGCGGTCGATGCCGGTGGCCTCGGTCTCCGTGCGGACCTTGAGGGCGAGCTGTTGTTCCAGCGAGGCGGGTGTCTGCACGGCAAGCTTCGAACGGTCCTGAATTTCGCCCCCGATATGATAGGGCAAGCCGCAATTGGCGAAGGACACATCCGGGCCACGCTCAATGATCGTGATTTCCGCGAATTCATCGAGGCGTCGAAGACGGGCGGCAGCGGAAGCGCCTCCGGCGACGCCACCGACGATGAGAATTTTCTTTTCTTTATTCATAATTACAATTTAGTGCCTTCTAAAATATAACACTTAAGTATTTCCTAAAATCAAGCTTCTTTTGAAAAAAACTACACGAGTCTCTCCGGATTTAGCCGATTTATTGGACATGGACTGCAATGGGGAGGGCCCCATCTGCCGCGCGGCCCGGACGATGAACCAACTCAGCCATCCGCATCGTCTGCGGGTGCTCTGTCTGCTGGTAGAGGAAGGCGAGCTTTCGGTGGCGGACTTGCTGGAGCGGGTGCCGCTTTCCCCCTCCGCATTGTCCCAGCACCTATCCAAGTTGAAGGACGAAGGACTGCTGCGCTCCCGGCGCCTGGGCAAGAACGTTTACTATGCTATCGAGCGTTCGGACATCATGCAGATACTTGAATTATTGCATCGCTTGTATTGTGAAAATAAATAAGCCAGCGGGTGGTGGTTTTATGCTTTGGGTGGGCGTGACGACCGTCGTTCTTTTCTCATTTACGGCAGCAGCTACCTTGCGCTGAAGAAGGAAGGAGCCTTGCAGTAGGACCGGATCGTTATTAACTGGCTTTGAGTTGATTCGGTGAGCTGGCAGCAGGTATCCGCGTTTTTAATATCTGGCCGGATGGTGAATAGCATTCTTGTCCACCGGGCAAATATACTGCAATTTGCACGAGATAAGAATCAAGGGGTTCAACGGCTTCGCCCGCCTTTGATGATACGATCCAATTCCTGCTGGAGCTCGGCCAGTTTCGCGGGTTTCTGAGCGGACAAATCATAGAGCTCAGCCGGATCCTCGGCTAAATGGTAAAGCCGGTCGCCCGGCCTACCCTTCTTTCTCGGCCAATTGGCACCGGCCCGTGGTTGGCTGTATTGCTCTCGGCCGCGCACCAGTTTCCAATCGCCTTTGCGGAACCCGAAGTTCCCGCCCTGACCGTTGTCCTGTTGCACCAGGCTGCCCCGTCCCGGTGCACCCGGCTGCCCCAGCAGTGCTCCCAGCACATTCATGCTATCGAGGCAGTCCTGTTCGGGCAGTGGCACACCGGACAATGAGGTGGCCCCGAACCTTGGACAGGTTGCAGTGATTGTTTAGATGTAGTCCAGTGGAGCTTCGGAGGGAAGTCCAGTCTGGAAGGTTGTTGGTTGAGGTTGTGGTTGGGAGGCTGCTGCC
>Ga0100399_1001325_pt1 | contig 18174 bp, 13 predicted proteins | sample CryGeymeta201523_FD_81545 | JGI IMG/M metagenome (GOLD analysis project Ga0100399, IMG submission 81545) | Groundwater microbial communities from Crystal Geyser aquifers in Utah, USA - Crystal Geyser metaG 2015-23 | ecosystem: Environmental > Aquatic > Deep subsurface > Groundwater | place: USA...
TTAAACCCTCATTTCTTTTCTTACGGCCAGTTCCCTCTATATCTGGCATATATCAGTGATCAGACGGTAAAGAAAGTATCTTCCTTATTTCTCTTTTTGGTACCTTCCCCAACCGTCAAAACCAGTTTAGAAACTGACTTCCCTTCTGCAATTTTCTGGTTAAGGTTTTATAGTTCTTTGTCTTCAACCCTAATTGTGTGGATTGTATATAAAATTACCGAAAAATTAACAAGGTCCAACTTTTTTTCGCTTCTTGCTTCTTTATTGACAGCATTTACACCAGGTTTGATTCAAGCAGCTCATTTCGGAACAACAGAATCTTTGCTTACATTTTTCTTTGTAAGCTCCGTATATTTCGCATTTAATTTTTTTGAAAAAACAAAGACACTATCAGCAATGAAATTCGTTAAAACAAAAATTATAGATATATTAATAATTTCGGTAATTATCGGTTTATCTTTTGGTACCAAGTTTACCGGCATTATGTTTATGGCTCCCCCTTTTATTGCTCTACTTATTAAGGTGTTTAATCCTGACCATAAAAAAAACTGGTTAAAATGGACCGCGGTTTATACTTCAATCGCCTTATTCATCGCTCTTTTTAGCCTGGTAATTACTATATTATCTTCACCTTATAATCTGATTGAATATCCCAGTTTTATTAGTGCGGTATTTGGATATGAGAAAGATGTTGCTACAGGCAGATACGAAGCATTTTATACCAGACAATTTATCAATACCACCCCTGTCCTTTTCCAAATAAATAAAATTTTCCCTTACACGCTTGGCTTACCTATTTTAATCACCGGATCATTAGGACTTCTACTCTTAAACCTGCAACTTATTATGTCTTTTGCGCGATTTATCCATCAGATAGTCCGAAGGTTAATAAAAAGTAGAAGGAATAAAAAGATACGAATTGTAATCCTTAACTCTGAATTAATATCTCTTGTTATTATTCCCTCAATATTGATCTATTTTGTTCCAAATGCTTTTCTTTACGCCAAATGGACAAGGTTTATGACGCCGCTATTGCCTTTTTTCAGCATCTTTGCTGCTTTTGCCTTATTCCAAATTTATCTGCCTTTCAGATCAAATGAGAATGATAGTCAGGAATACTATAGAAGATCAGAAATATTTTCTTCCAAATTTAAATTTTACATTCTGGCTTTTGCATTTTGCACTCCGGCAATCCTGCCCGGTATCGCTTATATGTCTATTTATGTAAACCAAGACAGTAGAGTCCAATCTTCATACGCTATCTATAAGGAAATCCCGAATAATTCATATATACTTTCTGAAACCGCAAATGTAATTGATATTCCTGTGGGAATCCCGAATATGAACATTCCTCCAAGGAACTATACTGTTATCTCATTTGACTTTTATAATCTTGATGAAGTACCCTCTCTTTTCAATGACCTTACCATGCATCTTGAAAAAGCTGATTACATATTAATCCCATCAAGAAGGATATTCGCAAATTATTTGTTATTTCCGAGAAAGTTTCCACTGGTCACAAAATATTATCAATTGTTGTTTTCCGGCCAGTTAGGATTTGCTAAAATTGATGAAATATCCTCATTTCCCCAAATATCTCTGGGTAACTTAAAATGGGAATTCCCGGATGAAAACGCCGAGGAAACATGGACTGTTTTTGATCATCCTGTTATTAGAATTTATAAAAAAACTAAGTCGCTTACTAGAAATGATTACCGCAATTTGCTTCTTTCAAATTCAACAAAGTAATAAGCTTCGTCATGACCATTCGGATAATAAATAATTTTTTTGATATCTATATTTCTTCCCACCGCTTCATCCGGTCTGATAACATACAACATGTTACCTTCATAACAACTATCAATAGCTCTTGTCTCTATTTTATTGTAAGTATTTTTGGGGTCGTAAAAACGTAAGTATAAATTCGGTAGAAATGCAATTCTAGTTGTCAGGAATATCCTTTCATACTTATCATAATAATCAGACAAATTCCTAAATATATCCCTTACTCCATACTGCCAATTAGAATCGTCCGCAGCTTTTACATTGAGCTCATATGAATACAGAAAAAACATTTCCCAAGCCATAATAATACTAAGTATGACTGCCAGAATAAATTTTTTATCTATGGTATAGATTTTTACTATTTTCAAAGTTACATCAATACCATATATGATAAAAATATAATAAATTGGTAGAAGGTAAACCGAACGATAACTGTCAAATCCCCTTAAAGTCAGCGACGCCGGAATTATGGAAACAAAGAGACTAAAAATAATAAGAAGTCGGAAAAAGTTTTCCCTGGTTTTTTCATAACAAAAATAAGAAAAACCTACCAGCCAAAACGGAAACGTCACTAATAGTAAAAGAGAAGTACCGGTAATGCTATGGGTCAGAACACCATAATCCCAAGGTATATAAGTATTGCCAAAAAATAATATAGGATTAAAATGAGATAAAAGATTGCGTAGAAGACAGATAAATATCAAAGAACCGCATTTATTTAACTCCTGACTTCTATAAAAAAAAGAAGAATCTATGAAGAATCTATAAAGTAGGAGAGAGACAAGAGAATAATCAGAATATTTAATAATACATACACTAATTTTATTTTCCCGGAATATTTTTTTCGTCTAAGCAAGAAATAGCCAAAAATCATCAAAATCGGTGCGATAATTTTTCCCGGGGCATATATGAAAAAAAGAATATCTAAAACTAGCGAAAGTATTATTGCATTCCAAAGATTTACCTCTTTCCGATAAATATAATCAATAAGATAAATTACTAAAGTAAAAAAGAATGCCGAGGCAGTAAATTCCATACCGATTCTAGAGGTAAGAAAAACCCAGGAAGTCACCGACCAGAAAAAAGCAGCAATATAAATTGATTTTTTAGAAACCCGTCTGTTTAATAATAAGTAAATAAGATATAAAAGTCCTATTGAGAAAAATACACTTGGTAGGCGTACTGCAAATTCTTTAAGTCCCAATATATATAGAAAAGGTGTAATTATATAGATAAATAAATGATGGTTTCTTATCTTTTCCCCCGGATTTAAAAAAAACCTAGGTAAAAATTCTCCATTTGAACTGTAACCCCCAGTCTGAAGTAAAGAATATGCCTCATAACCGTTAATCGCTTCATCGATAAAAAATCCGGGAGGGTTTTTCTCCAATCTATACGTAAATATGCAAAATGGGATAATAATAAATAAACTGACTAAGAGAAAATTTCTAAACATATATTTTTATCCGGAAACTAAAGTGATATGAATATACAAAATAATATTCTACCCAAACTAAAAACATTCTTATAATTGTTTTAATAATAGTATAGAATACAGATATATTTATTTCCGAACCCGAATGATTTAAATTTGAAGAAACGATGAAGAACCGACTCAATTATATAATAATTGCATGCATTTTTATGCTTGCTTCTTTTTTACGCTTGTATGGGGTCAATTGGGATCAGGGACAACACCTCCATCCTGACGAAAGATTCCTAACTATGGTTACAACAGGCATCTCCTGGCCTGAAAATATATTTGAATATTTGGACTCCTCTACTTCGCCTTTAAACCCTCATAACCGGGGGTTTGGATTTTTTGTATATGGCACCTTTCCGATTTTCTTCACCAAATATATTGCTGACCTACTGAAGATGGACGATTATGGAAATCTAACTTTTATAGGCAGACAACTTTCTGCCTTCATTGATTTAGGAACAGTATTACTGGTTTATCTAATAGCTAAACAAATAAATCCGAATCTCGGAACTCGAAACTCGGAACAATCCCAAAATTCAAATGACCTAAATTCCAAACGTTTCGAACTTTTGAATTTGTTTAGGATTTCGGATTTCGGATTTCGGATTTTCCCTTATATTGCTATGTTTCTTTATTCCTGTATGGTCCTGCCTATTCAGCTCTCTCATTTTTATGCTGTTGATACTTATCTTACCTTTTTCATAACTTTGTCTTTTTACCTGTTGATAAGAATAATCAATTATAAATTTATTCTTAATTCCAAATTCATAATTCTAAATTCTATCCTTGGTATTTCCTTTGGACTTGCTATAGCCAGTAAGATCTCTGCCTTAATTTTTACCCCAATATTGCTTCTTGGCTTTGGTTATATCCTGTATAAATATAAAAATCTAAAGTTTGCCTTCTCTCTTGGTATTATCTTTATCCTAAGCGTATACTTTACTTTGCGATTATTCCTACCTTATCTTTTCGCCCAGGCCGACTTACTTAATCCATCATTAAATCCAAAAGTATTAGATAACTGGAAACAGCTTAAGTCTTTTGACGGTCCGGATACTTCTTTTCCTCCGGCACTTCAATGGATACCAACCAAACCTTATATTTATCCTTTTACTCATCTGATTTTCTGGGGGCTGGGTTTACCTTTGGGAATCTTATCCGTAACTGCCTTAATTTACTGTATTGTTTATATTGCAAAAACAATCCATAAAAAAACAAAAAACATCCTGAGAAATGACGTTTTTACACTTATTCTCATTATTCTGTTCATTATAATGCTTTTTGTCTATCAGGCAGGACAATTTGCCAAAGCCTCAAGATATCTGTATCCTTTCTATCCTTTTTTGGCTTTGCTTTCTGGATTGTTTGTAAATAATTTTATTATCTTTTTTCACAAAAGAGTTACTAAGCATATATATTTGTATTTTATTTTTGCCTTAATACTCTTTCTTGCTTATCCATTTTCTTTTTTCAGTACTTACTCCAGACTGCACTCCAGGCAACAAGCCTCACTATGGATCTATGAAAATATACTGCCGAACGCTACTATAGCAACAGAGCACTGGGACGATGGTTTACCTCTATTTCTGCCAAATGGAGATCCTAGAATATACAAAGGAGTACAATTGGCTTTATACGACCCTGATTCTCCTCAAAAATGGGAAAAAGTGGGACAGGAACTTGAAAAAACAGACTATATTATTCTCACCAGTAACAGGCTTTGGAGATCTCTTTCCGCTTTGCCCCAAAAATACCCCCAAACCAGTAAATATTACCGGGCGTTATTCGACGGTTCCCTTGGATTTCAACAAATTGCAGTATTTTCCTCGTATCCTTGCCTTATACCGAAACTTTCAGAAAACCAGTATATTCCTCCTGAAACTACTGCTCTGGAACCCCCTCCTATCTCTTTTACCACCACCCCCTACTGTACTCTTGCGTTAAACGATGATGGGGCTGAAGAAAGTTTTACAGTCTATGACCATCCTAAGGTAATTATTTTTGAGAAAACCGGTCAATATTCTTTTAAAAAATTAAAATCCCTTATTGGCCTTAGTTACTAAATCATGTCCCAAATAATCGATCAGCAGCAAAAAGAGCATTTTGATAAGGAAAACAATCAATACGACTGGCGTAAAATCGCAAATCCGGCGCATGCGCAACTTCTTGAAATCAAGCATTTACTGAAATTTTTAGCTCTTTCTCCACCGAAAAAAATTCTTGATTTTGGTTGTGGTTCCGGTAGAATGACTATTCCTCTTATTCAGATGGGGTTTGATGTCTGCGGTTATGATATTTCCGAAAATTCCCTTGTAAACTTGAAATCTTATTATCTGAAAAATAGAAAGAGGAATTGGGGTAAACTTATAACCACAAATAAGTTGCCTAACGTTAAATTTGACGCAGTAATAGGAAGCGATATTCTACACCATGTTTCCATCCCTCATACCCTTCCCCGTCTTGCTGCTCTTCTTAGAAAAAAGGGGGTATTAGTATTTTCAGAACCAAATCCTTTTCATCTTCCCTGGTATTTATTTATCCTGATTAACCTTTCCTGGAGCGTGGAAAAAGGGATTCTTCTATGCAGCATTCCTAATTTAAAAAAACAACTTACCAAAGCAGGACTAACTAACTTCTCTTTTTCCGGACACGGACTATTTCCTACCAGATTATTTAATTTTTCCTCCATGCTATCTGACTGGAATGCTTTTTCACTCTCCGAATTGCCTATTTTGAAATATCTTGCCTTTAGATATATTATCAAAGCATATAAACAATAGATATATATGAAATTGTCCATAATCATTCCCGCCTATAACGAAGAAAATACAATTTCAGAGGTCTTAGCAAGAGTTAACCAGGTAAAACTACCCTGCAAAAAGGAAGTCATCATTGTCAATGACGGTTCCTGCGACAGCACCAAAAACAAGATAGACAAACTTAAAAAATCAGGCAACAACATAAAGATTATTTCCCATCTTAAAAATAAAGGCAAGGGTGCGGCAATAATAACCGGCATCAAACATGCCACGGGTGACTATATCCTCATCCAGGATGCTGATTTGGAATACAACCCTGAAGAAATTCCTCTTCTTTTAAAACCAATTCTATCCAAGCCTACAACCAATATTGCTGTCTACGGATCCAGGTTTATGAATAATAAAGTGAATATTCCTACCCTGTATCTTTGGGGAAATAAGATCTTAACCACAGTTACAAATTTATTATATGCTACGAAACTCACCGATATGGAAACCTGCTATAAACTCATCCCGGCATCGGTAATGAGAAAGATGAAATTAACCTGCCGCAGCTTCGATATAGAACCTGAAATCACCATAAATCTCATTAAGAATAATATTCCGATTGTCGAAGTGCCAATTTCCTATAAAAGCCGGACTCATAAAGCCGGCAAGAAGATTACATTTAAGGATGCGTTTGGTGCGATCAAAACGCTTCTCTCTAACCGATTTTTCTAGTAATTTAATTGTTGTTTATCGGATTGGCTTATTTCTATTGAAAGATGAATCGAATAGCTTTTGCCTTCTCAATTATTTTAGGTGTTTATATTGACTGGAATATCTTCCGAAATCATTATTCTCCTCTTCTAATATATTGGTGGCTGGCAGTAATCTTTTTCCTTATCGTCTCTATTTGGAAAGAAATTAAGTTTAAAAGCATCTTAAGGAGATTTACTAAGAAAAAAATATTATTAATTCTTCTATTGATCCTTCCAATAATAGTCAGAGTGGCGAACTATAATCCTGACAGAATGCATCCGGATGAAATAATCACTGCATATTTTTCTGCCAAGGATGATCTTTTTTTCAGCAATTTTTTTGCCGGTATCCCCAGGGATAAAACCCAATGGGTCTCCCAATTCCCTACGCCATTTTTTGCTCTTCAGAAAATCTTTTTTTCTGTCTTTGGAGAAAGTTTCCTCACTGTCCGTTTATCAATCTTACCCTATGTTTTTATTACTATATTAATGTTATATTTGACCGTCAGGAAAATATTTGATGAAAAAACTGCCTATATCTCTGTCATCTTCTACTCTTTTCTTTCTATAAGCCTTTTTCTGGAAACTTTGGGGCTTATGTTTGTCAGCAGCACCGCAATTTTCATGATTTTTTTATATTTTGCTTTCTGTTACTTAAGAAATTTCTCATCTTGTTTTGCTGTGCTTATCGGGATAACCGCCGGCTTTTGTTATTTATTTTATATAACCTCGTATATTGCACTGCCTATTCTGGTCTTAATATTTATAATCGCCTTCATAAAAAAGAGAAAACTGCATGTATTACAAAATTTTATTATATCCATCCTGTCCATGTTTATTGTACTTAGTCCTTTCTTAATCAATGCGCTTAAGTTTGAAAATTATTTCGTCTCCAGGATAAACCAGGTATCACTTCTTACAGGATCATGGTCAGGCTCACCGGAAAGAATCCAAAAAGGGGAAAAACCGATAAATATTATAAAGGAAAATCTAATTACATCCTATCGGTCGCTTTATTTTAAGGATATCGGAGGTCATGGAGGTTATAACTTTGGACATCTTGCTTTCTTCGAAAAATATTCTTTCTATCTATTCACCAGCGGTTTTGTACTTAGTCTATTTTTCTTATTTACTAAAATAGAAATATTTTTCATTTATATCCTGCTACTGCTATCTTTTCTGACAATGGCATTATCCACTCCACCACCTGCTTTTCATCGTCTTACCCTTGCTTTTCCGTTTATTGCCATCGTATCTTCAGTTCCTTTTTTCTTAATGATGAAATTAAGAATACCATCATATGTTAAATATACTTTGGTAATTTTATTATTAAGTATTTATATTTATAACAATCAAAAATATTTTATCAGATCGATAAAAGACGACCAGAATTTTGAGGATTTCAAAATAGCGGAATATATCCTTAAAAACTACCCCAAAAGAAATATTTATGTTGCTTCTTTCCCGGGATTTGGTTTTGAAAAATTATATTATTTCTATTCGGGAGGAAAAGTGAAAAACAGGATAAGTACAGCCTATCATGATTATTACCTGGCAAATTTCAATCCGAATGAGAAATACGTTTATGTCATTATTTTCCCGAACGACTTCAACAGCAAGTTCGCTGCCTTAGACAACCAGGGCAGGATTATTGAATTTGGCAGTGTTTTCAGTTTATTTGTAAATTAGAGTTTTCCAAATATGAAAATATTTCTTTATTTCCTCTCTTTCGTATCAACTATCACTGTTAGTGTTTTTATTTATATAGATAAATATTCTCCTCTTTTAATTTATTGGTGGGGAGCTTCAATAATATTTCTAATCCTTTCGGCTTTGCTTGATAAAAAAATAAAAATAAAACATCTATCCCATTTTCTATCAAAAAAAAATATATTTATTCTTCTAATCGTTCTTCTGCCCATATTGGTAAGAGTAGGCAATTATAACTTAAATAGAATCCACGGAGATGATGCCCTGACAGCATATTTCTCAGCTACAGAACATTTTTCAAAAATTAATTTTTTCTCAGGTATCCCTAGCGATAAAGCCCAATGGCAGTCACAATTCCCTACCTTATTTTTTGTCTTCCAACGTATTTTTTTCATCATCTTCGGGGAAAGTTTTCTTACCATGAAGTTATCTCTTTTACCATATATATTAATCATCTCCATAACTCTTTTTCTTCTTACAAAAATATACATTGGTGGAAATACAGCAATTATTTCTGTAATCCTTTATGCTTTCTTTTCCATCAGTCTATATTATGAAACATTAGGATTAATCTTTGTCAGTAGTACGGCTGTTTTTATCTTGTTTTTCTACCTGGCTATCAGATACCTTTCCAACTTCAAAACTCCTCTCGTCCTGATAGGCATCCTCTGCGGAGCCTGTTATCTGTTTTATTTGACTTCCTACATAGCTCTTCCGGTTATGCTGCTTATCTTCTTTATAAAATTAGTCAGGGTTAAGAAAATTATTGTCATAAGGGATTTCCTGATTGTACTACTCAGTTTTCTAGTTGTCCTTGCTCCTTTTCTAACTTATGCTTATAGATTTGATAATTATTTTACCTCAAGAACAAACCAGGTATCACTTTTATCCGGTTCCTGGTCCAGCGGAAAAGAACGAATTGCAAAAGGCGAAAAACCTATCAACATCATTAAGGAAAATGCCATTAACACTATTAAGTGTTTCTATATTGATGATATCGGGGGCGGGGGAGGTTATGATTTTGCCCACCAGGCAATCTTTGAAAAAACGGCGTTATTCTTGTTTATCATCGGATGTATACTGGTGTTTGTTTTTTCATTCCGGAAAGTCGAATATTTTCTATTATTCCTTGTAGTGTTCCTTTCTTATCTTGAGATGGCTTTGTCAATGCCTCCCATAGGCTATCAGCGATTCATTCTGGCCTTCCCATTTATTACCATTATTATGTCTTTGCCGTTTTCCCTAGTAATATCTTTCAATAAAACCAGTCATTCTCTAAGATGTATAGTGGTTGTAATCATGTTAGGGTTGTATGTAATAAACAACCAACGATATTTCCTTAAATCAGTGGAAAAAGAAAAAGATAATAATGATCTAAAATTGTCAAAATATATCAACCAGAATTTCCCAGGAAGAAGAATCCACATAGCTTCATACCCAGGCTTTGGATACGATAAGGTTTATTATTTCTCTCAGGGAAAAAACGCGCTATCCGTCGACACTGCATATCATGATTACTATTTGCATAACTTTAACACTCAGGAAAAGTATGTTTACGTAATTATTTTCCCGAACGACTTCAACAGCAAGTTCGCTGCCTTAGACAACCAGGGCAGGATTATTGAATTTGGCAGTGTTTTCAGTTTATTTGTAAATTGAAAAGTCGGTATACATTCTATAGATCTAAACTAACTATTCAAGAAATCGCCAATGATTTCAACACTTCGTATAAGTTAAGATATTTACAGCAAAATAGACTTCTCACTTCTTCGTTATTAATTCTTTTTTGGGAGTTTCTTGATACTAAAAATGCCTTCTTACAACCTAAATTGACTCCAGGTACAAGATCGGAAATTTTATCTCCAATGACATATGATTTCGTTGTATCAATATTATATTTATCGATAGCTTGACGAAAAAGCCCGTCCCGGGGTTTTCTACACGCACACTTCTCACCCTTTGCCGGATAGTGCGGACAATAAAATGTGGCTAGTTGCTTTATGTCTAACCCATTATCTCTTAGCATTACTTTGAAAGTTGCGTCGAGCACATTAAGACCTTCTTCCGTCAAGCCTTTTTTTACGAAAGCCCCACCTTTATTACTGATAAATATCAATAAATAACTTAGATTTTGAGCGTTTTTCAATGATTTTGTAACGTTTGGAAGAAAACACAACTCTTCAGGTCTGCTTAAGTATCCGGGATCATAGACAACCACTCCGTCAATATCCAAAAACAATGCTTTATTTAACCTTTTAGGCATTTTTGTCATCAAAAAAAATTTCCTCTACTAAGCCGCAAATTGCGTGTGCTATGGCCATGTGACTTTCCTGAATATGAGCGGTCGAATTTGAAGGCACTACTATTGGAATATCAACCATTTTGACTAACCACCCGCCTCCTTTACCAAGCAAACCAATTGTTTTAATTCCCCTTTTACGAGCCACTTCAACTGCTTTAATTATGTTAGTTGAATTTCCACTTGTTGATATGGCAATAACCAAATCACCCGGTTTGGCTACTCCTTCAAGCTGTCTGGCAAAAACATAATCAAAACCAAAATCATTAGCTATTGCTGTAATAACAGCTCCATTGTCAGAAAGCGCATGCGCCGGCAGAGACCAGCGATTAATATTCTTAAAAGCTGACGTCAACTCTTCCGCAAAGTGCTGAGCATCGCAGGAAGAACCACCGTTTCCAAATAGATAAACTGTTCCCCCGTGCCTCCAATATGTCTCAATCATCGCTTCCGCAGCCATAACAATTTCTTTTAAATTTTTTTCCACTACTTGCTTCTTCACTTTTATGCTTTCTTCCAGATGATTTTTAATGAAATTATTAATTTTCATAGGATGATTTTAACACCTTCAGCTTCAAATTGAAAAGGAATTGCTTTTACTTTAGTCATTTTCAAAACCATATCGCAAACTGCTTTTTGCTTATTTATCGGACAATAAAGTAACAAACACCCACCTCCACCTGCTCCAAGAATTTTTCCTCCCACAGCTCCACATTGGAGAGACTGATTATAAATCTTATCTATCTTGTCAGTGGAGATTCCAGTGCTGGTCTTTTTTTTAAGTAACCAGCTTTTATGCAGGTATTTTGCAAACTCATCTAAATTTCCTGATACTAATAGACACTGCATAATTTTACATATTTTTCTTAACCTACCTAAAGCTTCAACAGTTGAATCGGACCGGATAATAAACCTGTTTAATCTATTCTGCTGATTTTCTCCAGATCTGTCCCCCTCTAAATAAAAAAGAAGTAAATTCTCTTCAAGGCGCTTTACTATATCCTGCTTTAACTCCACAGATTTTACACACACTTGGCCGTTTTTAATAAAATTAATATAATTAAAACCACCAAAGCTGATAGCATATTGATCCTGTATACCGCCTGCAATTTTCAAGATTGACCTTTCAATATGAACCGCGTCCTTTGCCAGTGCTGGTTTATTAAGCCTGATTTTTTTATACTTGTATAATGCCGCCAGGATGGCTAAGGCAGTTGCCGAAGAAGTTCCCAAACCTGAAGCGGGAGGAATATTGCTAGTTATGATAATTTCAATTTGTTTTGTCACTTTTACCAGATTACAAGCGGCTTTAATAATGTCAAAATGATCCTGCTGGTAAAAGGACAAAGCATCCGTGTGTAAAAACTTCTTCTGGTTATAACTCACAAGCGACACTTTTATACCCTCTTTCATATGCGGTATCGCCTTTAAAGTTACAGTCACCCACTGATTAATCGTGGATACAAATACCTCACCACCGTGGTGTTTTATGTAAGAAGGAAGATCAGAACCACCGCCGGCGAAACTGATACGAAGTGGAGCTTTGGCTACAATATTAATCTTCTCCATAGGAAAAACGAAAACAGTACTTAAGAGATCTTGAGTATTTTCTGAGCCTTTAGGTATCTTTCAGGTGTTCCTATATCAAGATAGTCTTTTTTTGACAAGTAGCAATAAATTGGTATTTTTTCTCTAAGAAGCAATGGAAATACCTCCTTTTCTAGGGATATTTTCTCATCTTTTTTTATCCAGTTTAAAATATTTTTATCAATAAGATAAACCCCGGTATTGGTATAACTTTTATCTTCGCTTCTATTCTCCGATATCTCACTGAAAGATACTGCTCTCATATTTTTATCAACTTTCACCACACCTCTCTCCTGGAGATGATGAAATCTGGTCAAAGTAATAACCAATCGTGCCTGATGAGTTCTAAAAAATTCAAATAACTCTTTGAAATTAATATTTAAATAAGTATCTCCATTGATCGTACAAAACGTACTTTCCAACAAAGGTTGTGCATTTTTTATCGCTCCGGCAGTACCCAAAGGCATATCTTCAATCGAATACCGAATCTTTATTCCTAACTTATTTCCATCCTGAAAATAATCAATTATGTATTTAGAAAGATAACCAAGTGCTAAAACAATGTCATCAAATCCCTGTTTTTTCAAATTTCTAATTAAAATTTCCAGAAAAGGCCTACCAGATACAGGCGCCATCACTTTTGGTCTGTCATTTACTAAAGGCATCAATCTGGATCCAAATCCACCGGCTAGTATCAGAGCTTGCATAATATGGTTATTTATTGTGATATATCACAGCTTGAAATGCAATATCACCATTAGGATAAACAAACTCCCGTACTACTTGGAAGCCTTTTCCCCATTGTTTAATAATTCCTGGATTAGCTACAAATAGCTGTTTTTTATGGGCATCAAGCTGTTTTATATCCCCAAGGGCACATTTCTTACATCCCAGTTTTCCGTCAATGGTATAAAAGGGTAAAAAGATTTGCGGAGCATTTGCCTCGCCTGTGTAATACATTTCATCGTACTTATCCTCTACACTCATAAAGTAATTAATGATATCTTTAGGTCCATATTGCCATCCCCAGTAATCAGAAGAATATTTAGGATAATCTACATAATAAAGGTAAAGGTAATAATTAAGCGAAAAAACAAAAAAAATCAGACACGTACTCATCAGAATCGTGTAACTGAGACGATTGTTAATGAGTAAGGAATAAATTTCAGAAAATCCTAAGGCGGAAAGTAAAGTGATGGGAATTATTCCCAGTTCAGAACGGGTAACGTTTGGACCTTGGAAAGATAAAACACTTCCCAAAGGATAAAGTAATAATAGTAGCAGTATTAATAACCAACCTTTCCTTTTATGAAAAGCTACAATAATTCCGATTATCAGCAGAAAAAGTTGATAATAATAGAATTCCCCCATTCCTCTGACTATGTTTCTGGTGATAAACCGGCCGGGAATACCGTTCTCTCCTGTTTTGAAAAGAAAACTGCTCCTGAAATGATCTATATATAAATCCTTAATTTTAAAGATTTTTTTATAAATCGTAACATTTGTCTTATCATCGAAGGATTGATGCCATCTGCTTAAAAGCAGTTCACTTTTTATTCCACTAATTATGGGCCTGCATATTATGTAAAACACACATAAACCAATAATAACCAAAAGAATTTTTTTTGACCCTTTTTTCTTAACAAGCCATAAGAGTAATGCGCCTAATAAAAAAGGCGGTACGGCTACCCATGAAGGCTGATAAGTGTATAACGTTATCCCGAAAGTGAGGAAGCTTAAAATAAGTAATTTTGGTTTTTCGAACGCTAGAATATAGAGAAGTAAACCTAAGGTAATGAAAAATAAGTAAGGAGAATATTCTGCTCCCCAACGATTCACTTGCAAAGCCCAAGGATTTATCGCAAAAAGCATAGCAGCCGTAAATCCCACGAATTTATTGGATAACTTCTTCCCTACAAAATACAACAGAATGGTAGTCCCTACCCCATATAAAGCCGGAGCCAGACGTACGGCAAACTCAGACAGACCAAAAAGAGCTACAGTCACCAAGTTGCTGTAAATTGGTACAGGAGTACGGTAATCACCGAATGACCGGAAAAATACCGGCCAGGATAAACCATATTCATCTCTCCCCGTAGTGAGAAGTTTATATGCGTTGTAACCTATGGCTGCTTCATCACAAAAGAAACCTGAGGGGACCTTTGTTAACTGGTAAGTTCTTAGAACGAGAGAGAAAAGGATAATTAACCCTAAGAAAAAAAACTCCTGCCTTTTGTTTGATTTTTGTCTTATTACCATGCTTTTCTATTTAATAATATGCTTCTGCAACGATCTGCGGTAATTTGGAATAACCAACACAATAAAAGTCACTGTAAGTGAAAGAATACTTATTATCCCACCGATTATTGTTGAGTACGGTATAAACTGGAAACTGACTGAGTGTTTGCCGGCTGGAACCGGCAAAGCATAGAAAGAAACATTAGCAGGTATAAGATCATGTCTTTCTCCGTCTAAATACGCCGTCCAACCGGGATATTGAAATTCGCTCAGGAAAAGAAATCCATTTTCCTTTAGTTCGACTGAAACTTCAATATTATCACTGCTGTAGTTACGGATATCTATCCTGGAATTAACCGTATTCTGTATTGATTTATCCTCAAATCTCTGGTCTTCTGTTGAAGGAATACTCCCCAAGAATACTTTCTCCCGGGGATCATATGACGGTTCCGTCATCAGCCTAATTATTTCCTGTTCACTAGCGATATATTTCGCATTATTGGAGAAAAAAACACGCGGCAGGACTTTGTCGTTCCGCCATAAATTTGGAGCCAATCTGGTAAAGTGATCCGGAGAAAAATCATTTTCCGGGCTTACGATATATTTTACATTTGCCATGTCCAATAAATTTGGATACCTCTTATTTATGAAAGGTATAAGCCTCTGATATGCCTGTGTGCTTATAGTTGAATACCCTGCTGTTGTCTGAATATTCTGGATCAAACCAATATTACTTGGCTCCAAACCATCCACCCGAAATATGTCTTTATCCTTTTTAATAAGTTCAATATTCTGGCTCACCCCATACATTTGCTGCGGAGTAGAATATGCCGGTTCAATGGGGTTGAAATCATAACCGACTGGAATAAGATCAATTAGCAAAAGCGCGATAAAAGCATACGCTACCCATTTACGTCTCTTTATTAAATAGTAGAGCATAAGAAATAGTGATATAAAGAAAAACTCACTTGATCGTCCCACGCTTTCTAAGGCTGTTGACAGGGCATTTATATTTGGCGCTGGTCTTCCTGCCGGCTGCAAACTATATACAAACTCCGGATGACCGGACATCCACATAAGAAAACTGCCTGTTACTATGAGAAAAATAAAACTATAAATATACTTCCTGTATTCACCTTTCATTTCAAGAAACACATGAGCTCCTATCCCTGACAGAGTGATAATGAAAAAATGGAAAACCATAGTTATTCTGTTCACCCAACTTAAAGAACTGCTCATAGGCATGTTCTGATTTGCTACAGCTGAGGGCCAAAAGTACTTACCAAGGGAAAGAAAAAAGGACAAAAAAGCCCCAAAAATAAATAATCTAAGAATCGGCTTATTCTTCCAAAAGAGAGAAAAAATAAGAAAAATGCTGGACAATACACCTATATATAAATAATTGTCCCAATTGCCCCAAGGGTACTCGCTCCCCCAATAACCCTCTCTGTGTCTGCCGAACAATTTCGGGATAAGCATGGTCAAATAATATAGAGGATGAAGCGAATTTGCGAGGTTTCTTAAAGTAGTCTCAGGATATAACCTTGCAGCATATTTTGTAAATTCCAGCGTAGGTATAATTTGTATGGAAGAGAGTAAAATTCCCCATACTGTTATTCCTATTGTTATCATGGCTAATCTCGGTTTATTTGCTGATGTTTGCATATTTATAAAACCAAATGCGAAAAAGAGGAAAAAACCTAGATAATAATATACAATCTGAGGATGTCCTGATAATATCAGTAAAGATAATACCACTGCGTCGAGTAAAGCAAATATTCCTCTATTATTCCTGACAAAAAGTATGAAAAACATAAACAGTAAAGGGTACCAAACTAATGATTGCTGATATTCCGGATGTACCAGTCTTGCCATGAAAGATCCGCTAAACACATAAGCCAGACTGGATAAACAAGATGCGTGTTTATTAAGCTTTAAACCAAACCTCGTAAAAAGGTAGAAAAAAACACCTCCTAAAATATAATGCATCAATTGTTGGACAAAAAAAGCAAAATAAGCAAAATCTAAATTATCCTTTGCATTCAAGATAATATGGAAAATCCATTGTATCGGATAAAACACTCCGGCACCTCGAGCTGCATATGGTGTAGATCCCATAAGGTAAAATTCGTTTCTGCTTGGAATATTTAATGCATGTAATTTCTGATTTGTATATACCCACCAAGGATAATACTGTGTGCTTATATCAGATGCAAAATAATAAAAGGGTTTTTCTAAAATGTGACTGAAAGAAAAAAACAGGACGATAATTATCAATACAATAAGAATAACTATCTCGTAAAATAAGCTTGATTTCAATAAAGATTTAGCGCCAGAAGCGTATTTGGATATAAATATTTGAAACACCTTACTCATTCGCTTGAATTATTTTTTCATAAAAATCAACGGTTTTTGATATGGAAAATTCTTTCTTTGTAATGGAAATATTATACTTAGTATTTACATTTCCTTTTTTATCAAATAATTCCACCACTGCTTCAGCGATGGCTTGGCTACTCCTAATTGGTACTATCTTCCCCATCCCGGTTTTCTGCACTGGAATCCTCACTCCAGGCAAATCACTTGCCACGATTGGTACTCCCATCATCATAGCCTCAACCTGCACAGTACCAAAGCTTTCAGTAGAATTTATTGATGGCAATACTAGTACATCCATGAGGGAGTAAAACGCGGCCATCTCTTTATCTTTGAGTTTTCCCAGCAATATAATGTCACCCTTATTTGCTTCTATAAGCATATTTATCCTTTCTTTGTAACTTTCTTCTCCTACCGGTTCTGTCGGACCCGCAATAATAACTTTGAACTTGGATTTTAGATTGTGATTATCTCTTATAAGCGATTGATTTTGTAATCTTATCTTGATAAGCGGAATTGCCTGAAGTAAATATTCCAACCCTTTATCGGCAGCCATCCTTCCCACAAAACCCACCTTATACTTATCTATATTACCAATCCTCTTTTTGAGTATTTTTTGTGCGCGTTTATTAAGTATATAACCTTTAATAGGAGGATAAATAAACTTAAGTTTTTTTTGGAACCGATTTAAAACAACTGAATGATCGGCAAAATCTTTAGTGGAGTGTAATATTACGTCAGCTAAAAATAATGTCAGATAATTTGAGAGATATAATACTTTCTGTACAAAAAAATTGAGAAAGCTGGAGGGAAGAATAACGTCGCAGTGATAAAACACAACTATTCTTTTTCGAAATAGTCTCGCGCATAAAGCTGTAATAACTCCTTCAAACTGTGGTAAATTAATTATTACTACTTGATTCTGGTTCACCTCTTTAATTGATTTAACCAACCAATCAAAAGAAATAAATCCCTTGCTTATCTTAAATAGAGTATTGGCTCTAACCACTCTTATCTTATTGACGATCTCCGAAACAGATAAATCATCCTTATACCTCATGCTTAGAACTGATACATTGTACCCTCTATCTGCCAAAGCTTCGGCAATCATCTGGACATGTAACGTCAGTCCAGATATATATGGGGTATAGTAAGTCAGAGAAAAAAGAATATTCATGTCTTTCTACTAGAATAGAA
>Ga0100399_1001327_pt1 | contig 18155 bp, 15 predicted proteins | sample CryGeymeta201523_FD_81545 | JGI IMG/M metagenome (GOLD analysis project Ga0100399, IMG submission 81545) | Groundwater microbial communities from Crystal Geyser aquifers in Utah, USA - Crystal Geyser metaG 2015-23 | ecosystem: Environmental > Aquatic > Deep subsurface > Groundwater | place: USA...
GATGGTCTTGGAGAATATCCTAACAAACTTATTTCACAAACAGTAGTTTCGGCAGAACCATTAGTATTTCAAAACGCAACTCTCACATTTGAATTAAATTCATTCTATACAACAGGCGTTTTTACGCAGAAAGAACAGGGTGGAAATAAAGTTGCTCGCTTTCTTAAGGAAGTGTGGGGTGGAGTTTTGAAAAAATTAGAAGCTCGTGCCGCAGTCACCCCAAAAAATACAATTGTAATAAAACCAATGCCCCTCTATATAGAAGGTATCGCCTATGACACAAATGGAATAGCAATACCAAAAGCTATCGTTGGCCTTTATCCTTTTTATAGTGAAAAACCCTACTATCTGACGGTAGCAGATGAGAATGGACGCTACAAAATTGGGTCCCAGCATATTCCGCGCTTTGAATACAAACTGCGTTATAAAAAAGCAACAGGCGAGGTAGTGGTGATTGATATGAGTACCTTTATCAAGCAGAATGCAAAATTAATCATAAAAGAAGGCATCAAGCCATTTGTGGCAAAGAAGACGACTCTCGCAGAAGACAAGAAAATACAGGATTATTTTACCAACGTAACAACGCCAATAGAATTAAAAGCACCTAATAAACCTTCCACTTCTTCAAGAAATCCATCAGTAAGTTCAACTCCTCAAACGGGAACGGGAGGAGGGACAACGGGAGCTGGCATGCAGGGAATCGTGATGGTCGTTGTTGCGATTATAGTACTTATCATGATAGGAGTAGGAGCTTTTATCATGATGAAGTCAAAACAACAATCTTCTTCTCAATATTGACATTATCTAAGACTATAAGTATAGTGATGGTATATGAAATATATTTTTAAGAACCTTGTTCTTGTTTTGGTAGTTTTTCTTGCGGTGACGTCGGTATCTGCACAAGATCCTTCTGTCCCAACAAGCGAGGGCATGCATTGGTTTTGTCTTTCGAAAGTATCAGCGGATCCTTCTACGCACACAGCAGTATTAACCGTTAAAGAGGGAGTGGGATATCAGGATGGAAAGGATGCTGCTGTGGTTGTGAGGATAGCTTTTGATCATGAGCTTGATGGTGCTGTAAATCTTACAGCAGACAATAGTGGAATGACAACCGCGGATCCAGGCCTCGATTTGAAGATATTAGGAGGTACTCAAGGACTTGAAGAGTTACAAAGCAAATTGGGTTTTAGCAACGCAGGTATCGTGGATGGTTCAAATCCAACAAAAACTTTTCCTGTAACGTGGAAAGACGATTTAGCAAATACAAGTGGGGGGGCTGAGGATAGGGCACACTATTGGTATGGAGTACAGGAAGCGGTTCCCGTTGGGGATACCGCTGCGGGGGGGGCGGGGGCACAACAACAAGGCACATTCACTTTTGATCAAGCCGCAAGCGCAAAAGACTGCGATGTTGTCAGATGGGATCCGTTTGGCTATGTCTTTGATGCTCAAACGCATGGAGCCGTGGCAGGAGTATATGTGAGAATCTTGACAAGTACAACGGAAAATGGAGTATATACACCGGTTCCAGTTGGAATTGGGAAAGGAATGGTGGGGCAAAACCCAATCTTAACGCAAAAGGATGGAAGTTATCGTTTTTATGTTGATCCCGGATATTACAAACTAGAACTTCTTGGTGATAAAGCAAAATCTGCACAAAAATATACCATTGAAAAAAACATCACCACTATTAAGCCCGGGTTTGAGGAGTTTGGGTATGAGCAAATTTATATTGCACAGAACGCAGAAGTCATTCATGAGTTGACAGGAAAAGTCGAGCGGAGAGATATTGCAATTGAAACAATTGGTGCACCTGCACCCTTTTCCGTTGATGGGCCAAAACTAAAAGACATCACTGTTAATCGATCGGTAAAAAATAGAGATCAGATGGTGAGAATATCAGGAATGGTATCCCAAATACCTGTTGACTTTACCGCAATCTATAAGGATATAAACGATAGAGTGACAAGTGAGGAGAAGTTTAGTTTGAAACATGGTCATACATATGTTCCCGCGGGACTTCATGATGAGCGTAACTTTGACTTATGGATACGTGCACAGACAAAAGACGGAAGTGGGGTGTTCAAAGAATTAAGAATAACATCAAGGTATAGTAACAAGGTGATTACTCTCCCCATAAGTCCAATGCCCTCGTTTTTAGATGGAATAGCGAATACAAAAAGCGGGGTTCCGATGGTGGGAGGAACAGTTGGGATATATCCAATCGGGAGAAAAAAACCATCATATACAACAAAAACGGATGAAAAGGGGCACTTTGTTGTACGTACCGAATGGATTCCTCCATTTCCTTATGAATTACGTTATACGACGATAACGGGAGACGTGACGAAAGTTACCACCACTGACTATTTAAAGCAAAATATAACATATCACAAAGAGAATCTTATTAATTCCTATTCAGTAAACACAACTGAACCCGATACAAACACCGCAAAAACAAATAATGGTACGAAGAAGGAGATGCCACAACCGACCGGTACTCAAGTAGGGGGAATAGCAGCATCAGGAATACAGGGAATAATCATAGTTGTGATAGTCCTTATGATATTGGTCGCAATCGGAGTCGGAACATTCATCCTTATGCGGTCCAAACAACAACCGCCGCTGACATAACCCGTTCACCTACATAATCCGCTAGGGAACGAATGTCCCGTTCTGATCGGGAAGTTTGAAGTTGGGAGCTTTTTTCTTTAAGGAGTTTCATTTTGTTGATTATTCACGAGAAGGTTGAGGTGGTTGGTATTGTCTCTTCTGGTCGGGACGGCGAGACTTGAACTCGCGACCTTGCGCTCCCAAAGCGCACGTTCTAGCCATCTGAACTACGTCCCGTAGGTCACCATTATAACAGAGTTCATTTATTTATTTAATTGAACTCCTATAGTGTTTTTAATACAAATCCGCTAACATCTTTTCCCAACTTCACTGCGTAATTGGTCCCCCTGTCATAGGGATAGGTCATATCCATATTGGCAACGAACACGTCTGGTGCCGGTGTGGAAAAAACCCGTGGGATAGTTAAAAAATCCTTATCAAAAATGGGTTGCGCATAGGGTGCCTTGAACAATCCAACTACTTCAGGTTCTTCCACTAAGGGGGGAGATAATGCCCGTAAATGAGGAAGGACAAAATCAAGCATTTGTTTTTCATTTTTTCTTAACAATTCGCTTGTTTCATCTACATACCAAGCGACATAGCACAGCTCGTCTCCTCCATAGCTTGTGGTTGAAACAAAATTGGTGTGTTGCACAATACACATAATAGGAATGTCTGCCGCCCCAACATTGAGCCAGTATGTCTTATTTAATATTGGTTTTTTTGTTTTTAATATAAGATTTATGGCAAACAAATATTTTCTCCTGTTCTGTTCTTTTATGTAGGGTTCCCCCAATATGTTTTTCATAACTGTGCAGGTAATGGGGTACGGAAGTGTGGATATAATTTTGTCTGCATACAAATAGTTCTGTTCCCCACTTTTTGTTATTACAGAAATCTCATATCTCTCTCCTTTTCTATTCACTTCTTCTATGTTTGTTGTGTCCAAAATAGATACATTCTGCTTCGTGTTCTTATTCGCAAGTGCATCTATAAAGGCTTGGAACCCCCCCTTTGGATATCCTAATTGTTGGGTTCTCTTATGAATTCTGGCCCAAATAAAGGAGGCGAGGATATTTTCCGCATATTTGCCGTATTTTTTCAGAAAAAGCTGTTCCCAAAGCTTAATCCACACCTCTTCTCCCATTGTTTTTCGCAATAAATCGGCCGAAGTTGTCTTTTCATATAGTTTTAAAAAGGGGGATATTTTGAGGAAGGCGAGCATTAGTCCCGCCCGTAGCTTTGAAATAAAAGACAATTCTGGTAGGAAGAGAAAGTCTTTCGGAGAATCTACGGGATATGTGCGGTAATTATTCTTTTCTCCAAAAAGTGAGGCTGTGCTGGGAGTAGAAAAACAAAACCCTTTAAAATTTATTTCTTTGGCTAAGTTGAGAATGGCGTGGTCGTTGCTGAATATATGATGATATGTTCTTTCCAGTTTCCATTCCCAATTGTCTTTTTTAAATCCCCCCGCTAATCCCCCCAGCTCTCTCCCCTTTTCTATTATTTGTACGTCGTGTCCTTTTTGGGAAAGATGATAGGCGGCGGTCAAACCAGCAACGCCGCCCCCCAAGATAGCAATTTTCATAATTACCGCATAATTAACGAATATTTACCGTCTATTTCTATTTTCGTATTTCGGTTATTATTGTCCCGACGACAAGAGTAAGGGGAATCGCAAATAGCAATCCAAGGACGCCCGCATATCTCCCTCCAATGATAAGGACAACAAGTGTGAGTATTGGATGAATTCCCACCATTTTTCTCATAACCATCGGGACCACGATTTGGTTTTCAAACTGTTGAATCCCAATAGCGGCAAGTATGGTAAAAAGGCCAAGGAAGGGATATTGGGAAAACCCAACAAAGAAGGCGGGAATTGCTGCCACAAAAGGCCCAATGTTTGGAATTGCTTCAAGTAGTCCGGCAATAATACCTAAAGGAAGCGCATACCGTACCCCCAATAGTGATAAAACGATATAGGTTATCACCCCAATTATAGACATTAAGAACGCCTGACCAAGAAGCCATTTGCCCAAACGCTTTTCTATTTCGATTTCAATGGCTATTATTTTTTCTTTTTGCTCTTTGCTTGTAATGCGGGAAAGCGCCAAAGCCAAAAGATTTGAATCAAGAGTTAGATAAATGCTAAAAAAAAGTGTTGATATGAAAAAAGAAGTATTGGAAAATACGGACCCCAAAACAACTATAAATTTGTTGGTGGCGTTTGGAATGTACTCAACAAGGGAAAACGACCCTATGTTTATGGGGAGGGCGGACCGAACATTTTCAACTATTTGGGGGGAGTGCTTTATGAAAAGAGTTGTTTCACTTACCAAGGGCGGAATTATTGAGGAAAACACAAGTCCTACCCCCACGAAAAAGAGGGTAAACACAAGAAGGACTGCCAACTTGCGAGATACTCCCTTTCTTGCAAGAATATCTACTGGTTGTTTTGCGGCGCTCATCACTATATAGGCTATAAATAGTGAGAGGAGAAGGTCTTTCATGTCCCAAGCAAATTTAAGAAGAAAAAACGCCCCAATCCCAACAAGAATTGTCCTTATCGATATTTCAATTTTAGGGGCCGTTAATTTTTCCATATAGTTATCATATCATGAATCAGGATCCCTTAGCAAGTGAGATTGTCAAAACGGTCTGAACCCCTTTTTGCTTTAAGGTCTTTGCACACTCCGCCAATGTCGCTCCAGAAGTAATAACGTCATCCACCAACATAACCGTAGGGGGAATATATTCACCATTGAATTTAAACGCTCCTTTGATTTGGAGTTTGCGCATGTTTTTATCTTTTATGCTTGCAAGGTGTGGCGTATCGTTGACCCTCAAAAGACAGCGCCCTTTATTAAATCCCATCATTGCGAGCTTTTCAACAATTATTTCCGATTGATTAAATCCCCTTTGTCTAAGTCTGTTGATATGAAGGGGGACCCCCATAATAAGAGGGGAGAATAGGTGCTTCCATGTTAAAATCTCTCTCCATTTGTGTCTCTTGTTGGTTGATAGTAGTGTTTTGAGAATGTTGTACGCTCCTTTATATTTGGAATCGTGGAGTATTTTTTTGAATAGTCCCGTGTATATGTATAGAGAGAGGTTTCCGTCTATTCCCTCTTTCTGCTTGCAGCGGGGGTGGGTCAATCCAAAGGGAGCCGCCCTGTCACAGTAATAGCAGGTGTTTTTTTTGACCCTCTTCAGCTGTGCTTCGCACGAACAACACACATATGTTCCCAAATACCCACATCCCACACAAAACCGCGGAAAAAATAGCTCCATAATGTGGTTTTCCATTCTCTTTACTATACATTGTACTAGTTATATCTTCTTTGTGCCTATTGCTATTTGTTGTGAAGATGTTTATTATTTGTGGATAAGTTGTCCACATTTTATACACGGCTCTATGTTGCAATCCACCTGGAAAAGTTTTTTAGAGTTTAATGGAGGGAATGCAGAAAAAAAATCTGTGTTCATTTCTCTCTTAAGTCAAACCACCCTCCATGAAATAACCGACTCAAAAGCAGTTCTTATTACGGAAAGCCAGGGAATGAGCTCATATTTAGCCGGAAAAAGAATAGATATTGAGCTGGCCCTCTCGGCATATTTTAAAAAAAGCATGCGTGTGGAATTTATTATTAGGCAAAGAGCTAAAAAGAAAGAGCAGCCTCTTTTTAATTATGAGCCCCCCATTGAGGATTTATTTACCCGAGCTGGCTTAAATAGTCGGTATACGTTTGAAAATTTTGCTGTTTCTACGTCAAACAATGTGGCTTTTGCAGCGGCTCAGGCCGTTTCAAAAGACCCCGGGAGATCATATAATCCCTTGTTTTTCTATGGAGGGGTGGGAGTAGGAAAAACACACCTGGCACATGCGGCCGCCCGAACGGTTCTTGAGCACAACCAAGAGAGCAGAATCCTTTTTTGTCCGGGGGATAGGTTTACGAATGAGCTTATTGAGTCAATTCAAAACAAGACGACACAGCAATTTAGGAAAAAATATAGAACTCTCCATATACTCATCGTTGATGATATTCAATTTATTGCGGGAAAACAAACCGTTCAAGAGGAGTTTTTTCATACATTCAACACAATTGTTGGGGCGGGGGGGCAGGTAATTCTAACCTCAGACAGGCCGCCGCACGAAATAAAAAACCTGGAGGACCGCCTCCGCTCGCGTTTTTCCGGCGGGCTCATTGTCGATCTTCAGCCCCCCGATTTTGAATTAAGAACGGCAATTCTCCTTATCAAAGCGAAAGAAAAGAACATACTCATACAAATGGAGGCGGCAAAAATGGTGGCGGAGCAAATTACAGATACGCGCGCTCTTGAGGGAACCCTTCTTTCTTTATACGCGCGTACTTTGGGAAAAAAAGATGAAATAGACCTGGAGGAAATAGATTTATATTTTCAAGGATCTAATGAAAAAAAATTAAAAAGAATATCCCCTCAAGACGTGCTTCACGCCGTTTGCTCATATTATGGAATAAAACCAACAACCATCAAGGGCCCTATCCGCTCCGACGCCATCGCTTTTCCCCGACAAATTATTATGTATATCCTCCGAAGGGAACTCCACATGAAATATGAGGAAATTGCACTAACCCTCAAGAGAAAAGATCACACCACGGTAATGTATGCCTACAAGAAAATAAACGGCCTTTGTATGAAGGACCCCTTGTTAAAAGATCAGATTGACAGAATAGTCCAGTCCCTTATATGATACACGCCTTTCCCACAAACAATTCACATAGCGACGTCTCGGTTTGTCTTGTGTTGAAAAGGAAACAATCATTTTATACACTTATGCACACACTCTACTACTACTAATTAATATATAACTAAATATGCAACTAACAACCAATAAGGAAAAATTATTCAGGGCACTTGTTCAGTCAAGTCACTTTACCTCCTCTCGAATAGGGGCAACGGCGGGGTTACAAGGACTTCTTCTTATCAACACAAAAGGGAAGCTGCACATTTATTCAACAAACCTAAACACTTTTTTTCACACAACCATCGAAGCCTCTCTCCAAGAAGAAGTCCGCCTCCTTCTTGATCATCACAAGGTGGTTGAATTTGTCACGCTATTGAACAATGGAGAGGTGGTTCTATTGGCAGAAAAGGACAAGCTGGTTATTTCACAAGGAAAAACAAAAGGGGCATTTCCCCTTTTACCCAACGCAGACTTCCCAACCCCCCCCAAGGTAGAAGGAGAAGGACAAATAATAAATGGTGAAAAATTTGAGAAAATAATATCCCTCGTTTTATTTTCAGCCTCTCGAGACACTTCTCGTCCGGTTTTAAGCGGAATTAATTTTGTAGAAAAAGAGGGATTTATAGACATAGTCGCCACTGATGGGTTTCGGCTTTCCCTCTTTCATATGAAAAACGAGTTAAAAATAAGGTCAATGCTCATCCCCGCCGATTTTTTACTTGAGCTTACAAGAAAAATAAAAGGGAAGAGGGAAGTCATCATGAACTATTTGGACAAAGAAAAAATGGTTTATTTCAAAGCAGAAAACGATGAATATTATACAAGGCTCATCGAGGGAGAATTCCCCCCTTATGAACGAGTTATTCCCACTGAAAAAAAAAGCACAGCGACAGTAGACAAAGAGGGCCTTATTAGAAACGTAAAGCTCATCTCGGTTTTTGCGCGAGACTTTTCCAGCATTGTCATCTGCCATTTTAAAAAAGGAGAATTGGTTCTTTCTCCTAAAATTGAAGGGGGGGCTGAAAACACGACAACCCAAGAGGTGGAATTTGAAGGAGAAGAAATGAGGGTGGCGTTTAATTTTAAATTTTTACTGGAGTTTTTAAATACAATAAACGAAGACAAAATAATTATAGAACTATTGCGCCCCGACGCGCCCGTTGTGTTAAAGACGGTCAAAGACAAAGATTATCTTCACATAATAATGCCGGTCCGAATTCAGGAGTGATAAGAGAGAAGGCACTCTTTTACCAGATCGTCAGCCGCTTGATTGTGCTCTCGTAAAACATGGGTATATTTAATTGGAACACCAAGCTGTTGTTCTAGGACGCGAATGTCAAAAACAAACTCCCGTATTTTTTCATTCTTCACCTTATAAACACCATTAAGTTGGCTTACCATAAGAAGGGAGTCTGAAACAAAAGAAAGAGAGGTTGTGGAAAGCGACTCTTTTAATCGAAGCACGGCCAGAAGGGCGTTTTTTATTCCAGAATATTCAGCAACATTATTTGTTTGTATCCCAAGAAAAAAAAACCTTTTTTCTATTATTGTCCCGTCCAGTTTGGAAATAATATAAGAACAGGCCGCGGGCCCAGGGTTGTTTAAAGAGCCCCCATCAGTATGAATTGTAAGCTTCATGAAGACAATTATAGCTCATTAAGACTCTCTTTTTTATGCGTTTCTTCCTTAACGAGGGTTAGGAACCTTTCCGTGGACGAAAGTCTTCTGTGTCCCACTATTTTAGCTATATATTCGAGCGAGGCCCCATTTACTATTTGCTGCGCAATAAACGTGTTTCTTAAGTCGTTCACCGTTGCCTTTTGAATTTCAACCTCCCTAAAACAGCGATTGATTATTTGTCTAATATTGCGGATCAGTATTGATTTTCCACTGCGAGTAATGAAAAGAGGGTCTTCTGGTTTTCCTACACCGCGAGCCTTAATGTATTCACTGAGAGCTTTTTTTACCGACTTGTTGAGGGGAATGTCTCTTGCGGGTGTCTTTCCATAAGTTTTGATACGAAGAGCAGCCTCTTGAACATCTCCCAACTTTAACCCCGCCAGCTCTCCAATTTTAATACCTGTTTGAAGGAGTACTTCGATTAAAGCATATGTCCTAGAGTCGTCCTTTGCAAAATCGCGCAGAGCATGGTATTCAAGCTTGCTTAAGATTCGAGGGGCCGTCTGACTATATTTCGGATGAGACACATCAAGAGAGGGGTTCTGGTCAATTTTTTGACTATTCTTGAGGAAGCGGAAGAAGGTTCTAATGGAGTTGAGTTTGCGAGAGGCTGATTTCTTTGTATACCCATCCTTGATGAGTTTGGCAATAAAACCATCAATATCTTCTTTTTTTATTTCCCGCACATCGCTTTTTTCAAGGCTAGAGAGGAACCCCACAAACTGTTCAAGGTCTTTTTTGTATGCAATGAGAGTGAAAGATGATTTTCCTTGGGAGGAAAGATGTTGAACAAACTCTGTTATAAGGGTCCGTATTGCGGTAAATTCCATAATCCTATAATATAACACACATGTTGAGAATACGCAAGCCCAACCGTATCATGTGGAGAAACTATGGGTTTTTTATTAATACTTTTCAAAGAAAAGATTGCCTCTTTCCACCCCCAAAGAAAGAAGAAGTACTCGTAGCGATTCAACGACCGTTCGAGATCCACAGAGGTAGTATTCATCCTCAGGCAACACAACAGGCACAACAGCCCTCCAAACACTATCAATGTGGCCCGATTTAAAATGTTCAGCCTGGAGCGAAGAACCCCCCTCAAACGTCGACTGTTGGGAGAAGCAATAATAGTACTCAAATCTGGGGCTGGTTGTTTTAAGGCTGAGCAATTCATCGGCCAAATAAGAGTTACCCACATCTTTAAGCCCCCATAAAAGAATACTGTTGAGAGCGCGCGGCGCACTTGAAACAAGAAAACTCCGAATGGGGGCGATTCCGGTGCCTGTAACCATATATATTTTCCTCTTGTCATTATTTTGAAGCGTAAATAGCCCCGCTGGTCCAGACACTTCCACTTTATCGCCCATTTTAAGAATACGGATGTATTCGGAAGCCGCCCCTCCCGGAACAATCTTAACAAGAAGCTCGAAAGACCCCCTTGTTGTGTTTGAACCGGCAAACGAGTAGAGTCTTTTGAGGGGTGTGGTTGAGGTGGGGATAGACAGGATTATATATTGTCCTGGGGCGTAGGTGAATTCAGGATCATCAAAAGAGAAAAGCAAATAACACACATCATTTGTAACAAATTGTTTTGAGCTCAATGTGGCAACAAACTTTTTCATATAGAGGATATTATAAATGAGAGCGTTGATTTATTTCTGCCTCTACTAATTCTTTGGGCTTTCCATACTTTAAACGAGACAGCTGAATAATTGCTTGCGCCAATTTCTCATTTGCCCCCTTTTTATATTCGCTAAAATCTTTTGTCATATCCACAGAAAAAGGGGAAACCGGCTCATTATCCACAATGGTTTTCATATACGCATGAAACCGCTCCACATTGATAAGATCGGATTCTCCAAAGGTTGGTTGAAATTCGCGCTGGATATATGAAGCATCTGTGACCCCTACGCGGAAAGAAATAAGACTACCCACATTACCAAATACCGCATTCTTAACCTCCTCATCCATCTGACCAATAAACTGGTTCGCGACAGTAAGACTTAGGTGATATTTTCTCGCCTCGGAAAGAATGGTCGCAAAATCAGGTGTTGCAAAGTTTTGGAACTCATCAACATACAAAAAGAAATCACGTCTATCCGCCTCTGGGATCTCTTGGCGACTCATCGCTGCAATCAGTATGCGGGGAATAAGCACAAGACCCAAGAAGCTTGAGTTTTCCTCTCCCATTTTTCCCTTCGAGAGATTGATAAGAAGAATTTTTCCGGTATCCATAATTTCCCGGAAATCAAAAGCGGACTTTGATTGTCCAATAATGTTGCGCATTGTTTTATTGGTGATGAAACGTCCGAATTTAGAGACGATATAATCAAGAACCTCAGACTTATGAAAATCAGAAGTTTGGGCGATTTGGTCAGTCCAATATCTTCGAACGATGGGGTCGCTTACCTTAGGGAGAAGCTCCTGGACATATTTTTGGTCGGTGAGAACCCGCACGATTTCAACAAAAGTGGCCCCAGGTTCACACATAATGGTCAACATGGCATTCCGGACGGCATGCTCAAAGCGAGGGCCAATAATACCGGTCCTTTGTGGATCATACAGCTTATACATAAGATTGATGATTGCGGATGTGATGAAGTGCTTCTGTTCCTCGTTTTTTGTTTCAAGAAGATTAAGGCCCATGGGTCTATCCCCATCGGAAGGATCAAAATATATAACATCCTCGGCTCTCTCCGGGGGAATCCTTCGGACGATATCATCAATAAGGTCTCCGTGGGGATCCATAACACACACCCCATGGCCCGCCCTAATGTCTTGGACGGCCATATCCTGAAGGAGGACCGACTTTCCCACACCGGTTTTTCCGATGATATAGGTGTGGCGCGCTCTATCCTTGCAGGAAACACAAACAGGTCTTTTGACCCCTCGATAGTAGCCAAACCCCATGAATGTCCCGCCCGAAGTGGGGACTTCCGAGGAAACAGGGGCCGTCTTGGCCTTTAACCACTGTATATGAGGCGTTTCAATGGTTTTATTGGGAAAATGGAACAGGGAAGCAAGTTCATCTGATGTGAGAATGGAAATAGACCTGTACCAAGGAAGTTCAAAAACAGGGAAAAATTTATAAATAAAATTGATCATAAATCCTCCCTGAAACAGTATTTTTGCCCCTTTCAGTGAGTTTTGGTCAGAGTTAAATTGGGCGAGAGCCGATTTAATATTTCTTGCATGTACTCCCGCAACATCTTTTGTTTTGGCCGAAACCACATAGCGGATAGCGGTTTCAAAGCCCGAACGAGAGCACTTGTCCTCTATCTTCTCAAGGACTTTTGGGTCGCTTCCGAATGTTGCTTTTTCTGGGTCGGCCTCATTCTTTTTTGTTGAGGATACGTATGATTTTCCTGTTTTTTTCCATTTTCCTTCGGCCGGGCGAATAAGAATTTGAATAATAGCCCCTTCTCCTTCGCTGATTTTTGACAAAGCTGATGTGATAGCCGAAAGGGTGTCGGTTGGGATGTCTCGATAAGTCTTGAGAGGCATATAAGGAAAGTCCTTCTGCACGAGGGAGCCACTCACCACCTTACCCTCTTCGGAAAAAATATTAGGCTCGTCGACCCTTCGAATATCCGCATTAGGATAGTACCCATACACGGTTTTTTCCACGAGGTCAATGATTTTTGAGGGAGCAGAGATATAAAAACGGATTTCAGATTGCGTTCCCACTATTTCAAAACAAATAACATCATCAATATCCAAAAAGGAGAAAAACCCGCCCTTTTTCAAAGTACTAAAAGAGGAAAACAGCTGCTCAGCTGCATCTATTTTAATCTCGTTATCTTTTGACACCCTCACTTCAAGAGTGACCATTTCAAGAGACATTTGCTCTCTTTTTTTAAGGCGCGAATAAAGCACCGCAGCATAAAAGAAAAGAACGGTCGCAACACCCGCCAAAGAAGCGGCAAGAGCTGCAATACCCAATATGACGAGCCTCTCTGAGAGAGACTGAAGAGCGGCAAGATCCATAAAAAAATTATATACTATATATCATGTCTGCACATGCTGTCTTTTATAAAAAACTCCGAGCAAGAAGTTTTTTCTTTTATGGTTTTTGTCTATTGTGCGTGGTTTATGTTGCGTTCAATATTCTGTATTCGCAAAAATATAACATCAACATGTATGGTGTCATGAACGGAGACGTAATTTCTTCAACCACCTATTTAAAACATATATGGGGGACTTCGCTTTTTAATCTTGAGGTAAAAAATTATGCAGATGAGGGGAGGCCGGATATCCTCAATAAGTGGCGAGCCATTCAATCAGAAAATAAAAGAAGGATAGGAAATCTCGAAGTTGCCACCAAATCTCATCCCTATTCTCCAGAACTATATTACAATCTATATCTTCTTTATTCAGAGAATGGAGAAAAGACAAAAGCACTTGAAAATCTATCAAAAGCCCGCCAAATTGACCCCACCATAAAATGAGAATAGATCTGTATGAGGATATGTATAAAACGGAAGACACCCATTGGTGGCATAAGGCAAAGAGAAGGTTTGTCGGGTTTTTAATTTCACGATATATCAAAAAAGAGGATATCACGATTCTTGATGTAGGATGTGGGACGGGGAAAAACATGGAAGAGTTATCCAAAAAGGGAAAGGTGTGGGGAGTGGACATCTCTCGCGAGGCATTGTTTTTTTGTAAAAAAAGAAACCTGTTGAATGTTAAAGAAGGGGATGCAGAACATCTCCCCTTTCAAAAAGGATCCTTTGATGTCGTATGCATGCTTGACGTGTTAGAGCATGTTGATGATGGTATTTCGGTCGCAGAAGTTGTGCGCGTATTAAAGAGCGGCGGACATATAATCGTTACCGTTCCCGCATTCAGCTGGTTGTGGAGTAGGTGGGATGAGGCGCTTCATCACAAAAGACGGTATACAAGAGAAAAAGTGGAAGAGATTTTAACCAAACATGGCTTTGTCGTTTTAAGAAATACATATATACATTCATTCCTCGTTGTTCCCAGTTTTATCATTCGAAAATTAAAACAACTTCAATCAAAGAGCTATACGTCAGATTTTCAGATAAATAACACTTTTTTAAATAGCTGCCTGTTTTTTATTTCAGAACTTGAACAAATGTGGATAAACCGCTATGATATGCCATTTGGCATGTCAGTCCTATGCATAGCGCAAAAAAAACAATACGAGTATCGCTCATAATCCCCATCTTTAACGAAGAAAACAGGGTTCATAATTTAAACACCCTTTGGAACTACATAAAAAATAAAAAGTACATAAAAGAATTGATAGTGGTAAACGACGGGTCAACCGATAGAACAAAAAATCTTCTCACGGCATTTCAGAAAAGAACTAAGTGTAGAATAATTTCTTACAGAAAAAATAGAGGGAAAGGATACGCAATCAAGAAGGGGATTCTTTCTGCGCGAGGAACACATACAGTATTTATGGATGTTGATTTATCAACCCCTCCCAACATGCTGGGACTTTTGAAAAAAGTCATTCGACACACAGACATTATCGTAGGGACAAGAAAAAACAAGAAGGCCATTCTTTTACAGAGACAGTCTAAAATACGCGAGACAATGGGCACTTTTTTTACCTTTATTTCACAAAAAATAGTAGGGGTAGACGTGAGTGATTTTACCTGTGGGTTCAAGTGTTTTACCAAAAAAGCAGCAAAAAAAATATATGCAAAACAACGTATTGACAGATGGGCTTTTGATGCGGAATCATTATTCCTTGCAAAAAAATACGGGTTTTCCATCAGTGAATTCCCCGTTGAATGGAGGGACGTAAAAGGAACGAAGGTCCGGTTTCCGCAAGATGCGATTCAATCTTTTATTGATTTACTCCAGATACGAATCAACGATGTGTTTGAGAAATATTAGAATGTGCCAAGGGCACAAAGCGTATACATGTCATTACTAAACAAAACCTCCTTGCAAAGATTTTTTTGTATATAAGGTAAGTTGGTGTGTTTAAGAGCATACATCCCTTTTTGATAGGGCCCTACAATAAGAATATCTTTTGCCCCACAGCGAGGATAAGGGAAAAATACACGATCCACTAAAACAGGAAGTTCTGCAACGAGCGCCCATTCATAAAAACAAATTTTTTTTGAGGAGTGAATTTTATTTTTTATAAAATAGGAAACTTCGTCCTGGCTTTTCCTTGAAAAAATAGGATGAGAAAGAGGTCCTTGCATTTTGTTCGGATAGGGAGTCTGGAACAAACGAATAATTCGATCTTTCGAAATATCGAAACTGGGGATTGCCAGGTTATTAGAAAATATTCCTATCAAAACATGGGATAAAAAAAGACAGAACAACAGAAAAACCACTCCCTTTTTTGTTTTAACCACAGCATCAAACAAAGAACCGAGTGTAGTAGAAATAAGTATCATTCCCATGAGAATTGCGGGAAAAATATGGCGAAACCACCCCGTTGAAGAAAGTAAACCAAACCAGGTAAAAAAAATAATTGTGGAAAAAAAAATATTCCAAAAAAGAAAGGAATTCTTTTTTTTGAAAAAGGGAGAAGCAAGGATAAGAGGCAATACAAATACAAATGGGTCTACTCCTAGGTGTTTCCACACCGCCAATTTGTTGTAAACAAACCGAGGATTTATTCCTGTTCTCAGAATAATTGTCCCACTCCCTCCGCTTTCCCATGTTCTTTTGATATCGATATTATTTTGCCAATATCCCATAAGTCCGAATTGAGAAAAGAGAATAATGAAACGATAAAGCTCAAATAAGAGAGTAGGGAGAGCGAGAAAAAACATAAACAGTAAAATATGTTTCAAACGGTCACTTTTCCAGATATTTTTGCTTGAGTATAATACCGCGGCAACGGAAAAGATAACCCCAAGCGCATAGACATTTTTTGTTTGAATTGACAGCCCTAAAAATAAACCCGATAGGCCGAGATAGAAAATTTTTTTAGGACTTAAAAATACCTTTTGGAGAAATATAAATCCCAATAACAAAAATAAAAGAGCAATGTGCTCACTTAATGCTTCATACGATTGGTTAAGAAGTATTTGGGGATAAAACCAGAGCCATGCTTGAAAAAACAAAAGTGCAAATGCAGATCCGATTTGAAGAACAACATAAAATAAAAGAGGAATAAGAAGACAAAAAGCGATGAATGGCCACAATCGATACTGCACCCATCCATACCCAAATAGTTTTAAGAATAATGATTCGGGAAAAATGTATGTTGGGCCCACCGTAACACCCGCAGGAAAGTAGACAAACCCATTTTTGTCTTGAGCGGAAAAACGTCCATGGATGCTTGGAAAAGAACCTGGTTTATCGGAAGTTGCAACAGTGTTTACATAGGATGCATATATTCCCCTTTCTGCAACGTTACGCGCCATGCCCAAATACCACCCACCATCATGTTCTACGCCAACGTCTTGTATTGAGATAAAAAGAAAGAGGCGCGCAATAAAAAAGAGGGAGGTGATACCAATATAAACATACTTTTTCATTACCGACTATTATAACAAGTGCTATTATTAATGGTATGAAGCAGGTACATGTATATGTTAAGGGAGATGTAATCGGTGTCGGGTTTCGTGCATGGACGAAGATCCAGGCAAAGATGATTGGCGTAAATGGATGGATACGCAACTCATTTGAACATCCCGATAAATTTGGGGCAGGCGGGGGGGTGGAGGCTTTAATCCAAGGAGAAGATGCAAAAGTCGAGGAAATCGTTGAGAAAATAAAAGAAGGCCCCCCCGTCAGCAGAGTGGATGATGTCGAGCTCTACTGGCAAAACATAAAGGAAGTTTTTGAGGGGTTTGAGATACGAAAATAAAAATCTCCCTGGTATAATGAGCATTCAAACGGGCTCGTAGCGTAACGGCTATCGCGCTTCCATGGCATGGAAGAGACTAGGGGTTCAAATCCCCTCGGGTCCACTTTTTATCCCACAAAATATCCCTGAATAAAGAGAGAAAGCAACACTATTTGCAGGGTTATAAAAACTACAGCCAACCCTACTTTTATTCTTTTTGATTGCAATTGCGAGAGATAAAGAAAAAAAGATAAGGAGAAAAGGGAATAGCGAGGAATGGAGGAAAAAGTACCGGTGAGAGTTGGAAGAAGAAGGTTGGTAAAAGAAAAAATATTAAGACTAAGTAGTATACAAGTTGAACTGTCATTGCGAGGAGCAAAGCGACGTGGCAATCTAGATGATTGTTGAGATTGCTTCGCAGTATTATGATTTGCTCGCAATGACAACATATAATTTTTTATTATTTTGATTAAATCGAGTATGAGCACAACAAACACAAAAGTAAATACACTCATTTCAAATAACGAAAGATACCACTGGAAGTCGTTGTTCGCAGCAAGGAGAATTTTTATATAGCGATAATAGACTTGCGGCAGAAGTATGAGGTGAGTAGACCTATTTGCGCCGAATAACGGCTGGGAGTTAAAGAAAAAAAGAGGGTCGCCTGTTGTAATCCAGAGATAGAGCATGTAAGAAAAAAGGCCGAGGAGGGGAGAAAGCAATACAAACTTAAAGTTAAAAGCTGAAAGTTTAAAGTTTTTAAAAGTTCCTTTGTAGTCTGAGAGAAAATGAAAGAAGAAGGGGATTGCTAGGAAAATACCGATGAGACGAGTGGCGGATGAAAGAGCCGCACATATTCCTGCGAGCCAATACTGTTTTTTATATAAGAAATAGAGAGATAAAATAAACAACATAAAAAATAAGCCTTCGGTATACACAACCCCAAAGAAAAAAGCAGTAGGGAAGGCGAGGAGAAACAAAAGAGACCATGATGCGTATGTAGAGACGTCCCGTCGGGACGTCTCTACGGAAATCATTTTTAAATATGTATGAAAAATAAATACTCCGATAGCAAAGCAAATGTTTGAAATAAGAAGGGCGGTAACAAGATAATTGGGGATTATAAATGAAACGATTTTAATGAGAAGGGGATACAAAGGGAAAAATGCCTGTTCCCACTGAGAATAGCCCTGTTTAGCGATTAATAGATAATGAATGCCGTCGAAATTGGCCAATGCAGAAATCCAGGAAGGAAGATTATATTCAACAAGAAGTTCTTTATAGGGAAAGAATCCTAAATAAGGGACCGTTTTTTGTGCAATGAAAGAACACAAAAACAAAAAA